>OJBM01000005.1_pt1 | contig 167008 bp, 158 predicted proteins | sample 1591061 | NCBI WGS metagenome assembly OJBM01 (sample SAMN05416872, study PRJEB24817) | seawater metagenome | isolation source: Sea water | place: Canada:Atlantic | collected 2013-11
TCGCTGCTAGGGGTAATTCAGTGCCTCGTCAAACCGTAAAAGCAGTAAAAAATGCCAAGAAAACCTTAATGGCAGGTTTTACCACTGTACGTAACTTAGGTGCGTCAGGGTATTCAATTATTGGAGTGCGTGATGGCATTAACGCTGGTGAAGTTCCTGGTCCACGTATTTGGGCAGCTGGCCATTCCATTAGTATTACTGGCGGTCATTGTGATGACAATTTTTCTCCGCCAGAAGCAAAAAGTACGGCGGGTGGTGTGGCAAATGGTCCTTGGGCAGTGCGAGCTAAAGTAAGAGAAAATATTAAATACGGTGCTAATACGATAAAAGTTTGTGCCACTGGTGGCGTGTTCTCTAAAGGTACCAAAGTAGGTATTCAACAATTAACCGAAGAAGAAATGAAAGCGGCAGTTGATGAAGCGCATTTACGTGGCTTAATTGCTGCAGCGCATGCGCATGGCGCAGGCGGCATAAAAGCAGCTATTCGCGCCGGTATTGACTCAATTGAGCATTGCAGTTTCTTAGATGATGAAGCGATTGAGTTAGCGTTAAAGCATGGTACTTACATGTCATGTGATATTTACAATACTGAATACACGTTGGCGTTTGGCGCAGCAAACGGTGTACCAGAAGAAAACATTAATAAAGAAAAATTGGTGTCAAAAGCACAACGTGAAAGCTTTCGTAAGGCAACAAAAGCGGGTGTAAATATGGTCTTTGGCTCAGACGCGGCTATTTATCCACATGGTGACAATGGTAAGCAATTCTCACGTATGGTGACTTACGGCATGACACCAATGCAGGCACTTCAAGCCGCAACTATTAGCAGTGCTACCTTGCTACAGCAACAGGATTCTTTAGGGCAAATTAAAGCTGGATTTTTAGCTGATATTGTTGCGGTTGATGGGAGTCCAATTAAAAATATTTCTACTATGGAAAACGTCAGTTTTGTCATGAAAGATGGTGTCATCTATAAGCAATAATGAAGTAACTATCTTAGTGCTTATAGCAAACTTAACATCAATATTAAAAAGTTCAGACACTACTGTTATTCGTGTCTGAACAAATTCAGTAAATTATTTTAAGTAAATTATTTACTGCCTAACCACACTTTGAATCGCCGCAGTTCAAGCATGTAGAACAACCATCAAGTAACACGACAGACTTTTGATGACACTTATTACAGCTACTCGCCGTGGCTGGAAAGTTTAAATTATGATTTTCACTTTTGCCATCATTCTCAACAGCACTATCATCTTTACCTTCATTTTCTGCCATTGCTGCTTGTTGTTTCTGCTTTAAGTAAGCTTGTTGGTGGGCATCAATCTCACTTTTCGGTAGCATGTCTAAAGTTTTTAAATGTGTTTCAATGACATGGCCAATATCAGCAACTACCGATGGCATGTAAATACCGGTGCCACGCTGGTAATAACCGCCTTTAGGATCAAATACTGCCTTTAGTTCTTCAACTAAAAATGTGCAATCGCCGCCTTTACGAAATACTGCAGAAATAACGCGTGTTAATGCGACAATCCACGAGTAAAACTCCATGTTTTTTGAGTTAACAAATACTTCGAATGGTCGTCTAACTTCTTGCGCTGTGCCTTGATTAAGTAAAATATCATTTACCGTGATATATAAGGCGTGATCAGAAACTGGCGGCTTAATTTTATAAGTTGAACCGACTAACATTTCAGGACGTTGGGTTTTTTCAGTTAAATTTACCGTCGCAGTATCATTGCTGCTTGGCTTTTCTTTAACGGGCGCTACGGTATCTACTTTTACTTTAGCAGCGGTAATACTTTGGGTGATCTCTTTCATCATTTTTCTCTCATAACGACTTTTTTCAAAATCATTTTCCGATAGTAAATTTTAGCTTTATTGCTAGTTGGCCTTGCTTAATTAACGTGAAGCAGCAAAGCCGGTCACTAAAGCTTGCCGTAATAACCTTCTTTTAAGGCGTCATGCAAATTGGCAGCAGTATGCACTTCACCGTCGTAACTAATTTCTTCATTACCTTTGGCTGTGATGGTTGTGTCATCAGCTAAAGTGAATTCATACTCTACTTTTTCTAAGTCAGTTTCTTTGACCAATACGCCTTGGTGAACTTCTGGATTAAAGCGGAATGTTGTACAGCCTTTTAAGCCTTTATCGTATGCATAAAGATAAATATTCTTGAATTTTTCGTAGTCAAAGTCGGTTGGAATATTGATGGTTTTTGAGATTGATGAGTCAATCCAAGTTTGCGCGGCCGCTTGAATATCAACATGCTCTTCTGGGTCAATACTATCGCTAACCGTGAAGTAGTTAGGTAATTTATTTTCGCCTTCAGTTGCGTAGGCTTCGGCATTAGCGTTCACCATTTCGCGGTAAGCTAAAAGTTCGTAGCTTGAAACGGCGACAGATTCTTTCGACTTTTTACCTTCACGAATAATGTTGCGATGATATTCATGAGCAAAACTTGGCTCAATACCATTTGAAACATTATTACCTAAACTTAAGGCAAGCGTGCCTGTTGGTGCAATTGAGGTGTGATGAGTAAATCTAGCACCAACTTTTGCCAATTGCTTAACCAGTTCTGGTTGCTCTTGAGCAATTCTTTGCATGTAACGACTGTACTTAGCATGCAGCACAGAGCCTTTAATTTTATCGCCAACTTTAATGCCGTCTTGCGACATTTCTGGACGCTTGTTAAGCATGGCCTGGTCAACGGTAAAACTTTGTATCAATATTGGTGCAGGGCCTTTTTCTTTCGCTAAGTTTAGTGCTTCTTGCCAGCCCGTAATGGCTAATACTTTTGATACTTCTTCGGTAAAAGCAACAGCTTCAGGACTGTTGTAAGGCATTTTTAACATGGTTAGTGCTGAGCCTAAACCCAGGTAACCCATACCATGGCGGCGTTTATTTTGAATTTCTAAACGTTGCTCTTCTAATGGCAGACCATTTATTTCAACCACATTGTCTAACATACGTGTGAACACTTTAGTGACTTCTTTGAATTTTTCCCAGTCAAACTGGGCTTGGCCTGAAAATGGCTGTTTAACGAACTTAACTAAGTTAATTGAACCGAGTAAACAAGCACCGTGTGGTGGTAATATTTGTTCACCACATGGGTTACTGGCGCGGAGTTTTTCACAAAACCAGTTGTTGTTCATTTCATTGGCATGGTCAATCAGTAAAAAGCCGGGCTCGGCATAGTCAAAGGTATTGCTCATGATCATATCCCAAAGGCGCTGTGCTGGCATGCGGCTGTAAATTTTACAGGCAATTTGTCCTTGCTCATTGAGAATATAGTCATGGCTTTTTATAAAGTCAGCTTGGTAGTGATTGTCTTTGAATAAAACAAGCGAACTATCATCTAAGTTGATGTTGTCTGAAACCATTTCCTTGTGAGTTAGCGGGAAGTTTAGTGGCCATTCTTCATCATTTTTAACTGCATTGATAAAATCATCGCTGATCAATAGTGATAAGTTAAATTGACGTAAACGGCCATCTTCACGTTTGGCTAAAATAAACTCTTTTACATCAGGGTGAGATATGTCGAACACGCCCATTTGAGCACCACGTCGGCCGCCAGCAGAACTAACGGTGAAACACATTTTGTCGTATATATCCATAAACGACATTGGGCCAGATGTTGTTGCGCCAGCGCCTGCCACATAAGCACCGCTTGGTCTTAGTGTTGAAAATTCATAGCCAATGCCACAGCCTGCTTTTAACGTTAAGCCCGCTTGATGAACGCGACTTAAAATACCTGTCATTGAATCTTCAATGGTGCCTGATACGGTACAGTTAATAGTGGAAGTAGCAGGTTTAAACTTTTCAGCACCTGCATTTGAAACAATACGACCAGCCGGGTATGCGCCTGACTCTAGCGCCCAAATAAATTTTTCTTGCCACTTTTTATGATCTTTCGTTTCTATTGCTGCTAACGCTTTTGCAATACGAGAGAAGGTGTCGGTTACGGTGTCTTCTTGGTTGTTACCGTGCCTATCTTTAAGGCGATATTTTTTATCCCAAATATCGTGCGAAGTAGGTTGTAGAGGTAAGTCATGGTTAAGCGGCTCAGAGACACTTTTTATAGAGGCATTTTTTGATTTTATTTCTAGCTCAGTCATAGCGGTTTTATATTATCGTTGTTCGAAAGAACAATTATGATATAAAAAAATAAATTTCCCACAAGCGTGTTTCATACATATTGTGATCTAAATCAAATTGAAGCACAGTATGTAGTGTTTTGGTGTTTTTCTATTGAAAGTGATTTTAATCAATCAAGGCGCTATTAACAGAGCTAATTTAGCTATTTACGGCTTATTAACGTTACTTATGCGATTTTTATGCGTTAATTGGGCTAAAAATGTTAATAAGTGCAAGACACAAGTATGGAGGAATTGTGAATGATTTTAGTGAGGGAATTGGGATGTTTAACTTCTAAGCTGAACTCTGAAGGTGGTGTTATTAGCCTTTGATCTTTTAAAGTATGCATGATAATTAAAAGCTCAAAAGCTCATGTCGGTTATTGCTTTGTGCTAACTACCTTTTTGGCGGTACAAAGGTACTGGCAACATTAGTAATGTCGTTCACACTGGCTGATAATATGGTCATTTCTTCAGTAACTATGTCAGTTTGTGCCCATGTACGTTCAATGGCTTGATGCACATCTTCTACATGCTCATTGATTGTCACTGATGTTACGCTTTGCTGCTCTGTAGCCGTTGCTATTTGATTAGCTACATCTGTTACCTTGTGAACGCGGTCAACAACATCAGCAATCTTCTGATTAGAACTTTCAGCAATTTCAACACATAGTTGCGCTTCGTCTTTGTTTTTCAGCATTACCGCAACCCATTGATCTATGGTTTCTAACATCACTGATAAACGTTGGTGGATCTTTTTCGCAGAATCTTGAGTTCTGGAAGATAAGTTACGCACTTCATCAGCAACAACGGCAAAGCCTCGACCATGTTCACCGGCGCGAGCAGCCTCAATAGCAGCATTTAACGCTAATAAATTTGTTTGGTCGGCAATTGATTGTATCTCTTCCATTAAGCCACTGACGTTGTTAGCAGATTGTGTCAGGCTATCGGCAGAAGAGGAAGCCTGGTCAATATCATTAGCGAGTGACTTAATTTTATCAGTGGTTGAAAAAATGCCTTGTTGAGCCTGTTCACATTGTGAAAAGGTTTCATCTAAATCACCTGCTGCGGTCGCAACATTGGCTGAAATTTCAGTGGTAGTTGTTTGCATTTCACGCATGGCATGACCAAGTTGTTCTATCGCTATTTGTTGACCAGTTAAGTTTTCTCGAGTGCTGCTTATACCGTCACTTACATTGGTCATTACCGCGCTAATCGGTTTCGCTGTGTCTAATGTTCTTTCGATAATTGCGCGTAATTTTGCTTTTAGCATTGCGAAGTTGAAATCAAAAATACTGGCAGTGCCACTACCGAAATAAACTTTACGAGAAGGCGAGTCGAACATTGACTGCATACGTTGTGCGCGCATGGCGGTCGGGATAATATCTTGCCAAAATATCGCGATTGGCGTGGCTGCACATAACGCGGCAAAAATAGAATGGTAAAGGCCAAAGTTGGTAAATATAAAATACTGTGCCACCGCACTAATGAGCAGCAAGAAAGTAAATTTATGATTTTTTGAAATTTCTAAATTTGTCCAAACTTTGTTATGACTAATTGCATGATAAATGTTGTTTGCTCGTTCGATTAACTCTGGTTTTGCAAATGTTGCTATCGATTGATAACCCGTGACTTTGCCGTCTTGATATTGTGGCGTAATAAAAGCATCTAACCAGATGTCTTGATTATTACTGTTTTTGAAACGAATAAGTCCTTGCCAAGAAAAGCCTTTTTCCAAAGTATTATTAATCTCGTCAATGATACTTTTCGGCATATCTTGATGGAAGAAATGCTGCTGATTTTTGCTGTTGCAACTTGCTTGCTCAATACCCAAAGCGTTGGCGTATGCGGAATTTATATAACTATAATTACCTTGAGTGTCAGTAATGCTAATAAGTTGCTGAATGGATGAAGCCATAGCTTTCCTCGACTAATGAAATGGGCGAAGTAATACCTTCCAAGATTGCCCTGAACTAATGCTGGAAGGCATGGTTATACTTTTATACTAGAATTTTATTGCAACACCAACTGATATTGAACTATCAATCCAAAGCGAATCATCAAAGTTAGCGCTACAAATGTCTTGGCTACAGAACATAGCATCATCTTCGTCAACTAATGTTGCGTAGGCACGCAACTCAGTTACTAGTGCCATATTGTCTGAAAATTCATAACGTGTACCAAAAGCAAGACTCGCTGATGGGTATAGTTCTTCACTGCCTCGCTCTGCGTCAAAATATGCGCCACCTAAGCCTAAGCTTAAAGTAGTTACGTAGTTTTGCTGGCGAAACATGGCAACACCATTAAAGTGTGCGTAAATGATATCGAGAGAATCTTTTTCAGCGTTTTCACCGGTAAAATCATGGCTAACACGGTTAAGTAATATTTGGCCTTGGCCATTAATATTTTCTTGCCACGCTATGCCGATGGCGATATTGGTTCCAGAATCTACACTGATGTCAGTACTGTCAGACGCTACAAGATCTGAACTAAACATTTGACCGCCCAATACACTGACTTCAAACTGATTTGCTGACACGGTGCCAGTTAACATTAAGCCACAAATAACCGCTGTAGGTTTTAAAAAAGTTGCTAGTTTCATTACAACATGTCTCTTTAGTTTATTATTTTTATATTCTCTACGTAGCAATATTAAGGGCTACGTAGAGGTTTCTATATTGTGTGTTTAGAATTAACCAAACAAGTCAGTTAGTTTCTTTTTCGCTTTATCTTCTAACTTTTCTTTTAATTTATCTTTAGCGCCGTCGACTAACTTTTTCTTTTGAGTCTCTTTTGCTTGTTTCCAAATTTTAGAAAGCGCTTGCTTAACAATTTCACTACCTAGTTGGCTTGCTGGTAAACCTTCATTGCCACCAACATTATTCAAGGTAATATCAGGTAATGTTGCTGTGTGCTCTTTATTGCCAAAAGCAGTTAAGTCTACTGACAAAGCGGTACCCGCTAAAACAATCTTGCTTACTTTAACTTTTGGTTCGTCAGCTGTGCTACTTGGTGTTTTATCGGCAGTTTGCGCGTCACCTTTAGGAGTATTACGCTCTATCGCGTCTAAAATGTTTTGAATATTAGAACCACCAGTTTGTGTCATTTCTACAAATGCTTGTGGTGATTTAATAACAATAGCGTCAATAATAATTGGTGAAGACGTTAAGCTCTCAAGGTTAATGTCTAGTGTCACTTCACCTAAAGAAAAAGCATTTGGTTGCTTGTAAGTTTTAGGGTTGGCTAAGTTAATGCCTAAAATACTACCAGCGCCGCTAGTGAGTTTAATATCAACAGCTTTTACGGTAACGGCTTGTTCAGTAACCTGTGTTCCAACTGTTTCAATTTGGCTTTTAATATAGTCATTTAGTGAGCCGCCAGCTAGAAACCAAAGGGCACCACCACTAAGTAGTAACAATACAACGATAATTGAGGCAATAATTTTCACGAGTTTAATCCTTAAAATGTAAAAAATGATGCATACCTAATAATTAGATATTTCTCATCTGGTTTGGGTATATATATAAATTATATCTTAATAATCACAAAGTTATTTAATTTTCTATTTTGCGACCAAAGCCTTAAATCTCAAGCTAAGCTGTATCGAGCATTTACAGTATCTACGTTATAGTAATAGCATTGAAATTTTTCGCAAATTTAGAGAGTTTTTTATTTATGTCTTCAGCTATAAGTCGCCGTTTACCGCTATTATTACTTGTAAGTGTACTGGTAGCACTGGTTGTTTATTTACAGTGGCCAAAGTCAGCAACCGTTAAAGAAAAACATCAACGTGTTGTTTCAGTAAAAACAGTGCAAATTGCTCAAGCAACATTTAAAGACTCTGTTGAAGCAGTTGGTACATCAAGAGCCAACGAGCAGGTTTTTATCACCAGCAAATATTCTGATTTGGTTGATGAAGTTTCTTTTCAAGATGGCGACACGGTTAAAAAAGGCGAAATTTTAGTACGCTTAAATAGCCGAGAAGAAGCAGCAAAAGTTAAAGAATATGAAGCTAATTTGGCTGAATCGGTTGCACAGCTTAATCGTTTTCAAGACCTTTTTACTAAAAAAGCTACTTCTAAATCAATTGTTGACCAACAAGAAGCTAAAACCAAAGCCATTTCAGCTCAACTATTGAGTGCGAAAATAAAACTTAATGACCTAACCATTAAAGCGCCTTTTTCTGGCGTATTAGGTTTTCGTGAAATTAGCTTAGGCGCATTGATTGATGTTGGCGAAATCATTACTAGCCTAGATGATTTAAGCGTAATTAAAGTCGACTTTTCTGTGCCAGAGCGTTACTTGACTACGGTAGCCGTTGGTCAGTTGATAGAAGCAACTAACATCGCTTATAAAGATCAGATATTTGTTGGCAAAGTAACGTCAATCGATTCTCGTATTGATAGCGTAACTCGTACCTTAAAAGTACGCGCTGAAATTCCAAACAATGACACTAAATTACGTGCCGGCATGTTACTGAATATTGAAATTATTCGTAATGTAGAACAGTTGTTGCAAGTACCAGAAAGTGCCGTGATTCCAATTGAAGATGAGCATTTCGTTTTTGTGGTTGAAGACGGTAAAGCCGTGAAGAAGCAACTGCACATTGGTCGTCGATATCATGGTTTTGTTGAAGTACTTGATGGCATCAAGGTCGGTGCAAAAGTAGTGATTGAAGGAGCATTAAAACTGCGTGATGGCACGTCGGTTAATGTTTTGGAGAATAACACGTGATTTTATCTGATATCTCAGTAAAACGTCCGGTATTCGCTACCGTTATCAATTTATTGTTGATCACTTTTGGCATCGTCGCGTTTATGACCTTACCGCTGCGCGAATATCCTGATATTGATCCGCCAGTAGTTAGCATTAACACCTCATACCCTGGGGCATCAGCAGCAATTGTTGAAAGTAAAATTACCCAAGTCCTCGAAGATAGAATAAGCGGTATTGAAGGTGTTAAGTCGATTAACTCGAATAGCCGTGTTGGTCGCTCAAACATTTCTATCGAGTTTGAACTCGACCGTGATATTGATGCCGCGACCAATGATGTACGTGACCGAATTTCACGAGCATTAAGTAATTTGCCAGAACAAGCTGATCCACCAGAAGTATTTAAAGCCAATGATGACGAAAGTGCCATCGTGTGGTTTGTACTGCAAAGTGATGCTATGAGCACCTTGCAATTAACCGATTATGCTGAACGTTATATTGTTGACCGATTTTCTGTTGTTGACGGCGTAGCTCGTGTGCGTGTTGGTGGCGGCAGAACTTATGCCATGAAAGTGTTATTAAACCGCAAAGCCATGGCGGCGCGCGGTGTTACCGTTAGTGATATTGAGCAAGTTTTACGGGCAGAAAATGTTGAACTACCTGCAGGTAAAGTTGAATCACTCGACCGAGACTTTTCTATTCGGGTTGAACGTAGTTATTTAACTGAAAATGACTTTGCCACTATGGTGGTAGCGCGTAATGATGATAAATCGCTAGTATATCTTGGTGATGTTGCCAAAGTTGCCATGGCGGCGGAAGACGAAGAAAACATGTTCCGCGGTAACGGTAAAAATATGGTTGGCTTGGGTATTATCAAGCAATCAAAAGCCAATACCCTTGAAGTAGTAAAAGCCGCACGAAAAGAAATGACCTCAATACGTGATGGCTTGCCACTAGGCACAACCATTACCAATAGTTATGACTCATCAGTATTTATTCAAGGCTCAATTGACGAAGTATACAACACGCTTGGCATCGCTATGATTATGGTGGTGTTAGTTATCTTCCTATTCTTGGGTAATGTTAGCGCCACGCTTATTCCTGCCGTAACCGTACCTGTCGCCTTAATTGGCTCGATGATGGTGTTGTCATGGTTTGGCTTTTCTATCAATTTATTGACCTTACTCGCCCTAGTATTAGCCATTGGTTTAGTGGTTGATGATTCCATTGTGGTACTAGAAAACATTTACCGGAGAATTGAGAACGGCCAAACACCTTTAATGGCGGCTTATGAAGGCGGGCGTGAAGTTGCCTTTGCAGTAATTGCCACAACCTTAGTGTTGGTGGCGGTATTTGTGCCGTTAATATTCTTATCAGGTAATGTTGGGCGTTTATTTACTGAGTTTGCTATCGCGATTGCTGCTGCTGTGGTGTTCTCAAGTATCACCGCGTTATCGTTAACGCCGATGATGTGTTCAAAAATGTTGAAACATCGCAAGCGTAGTTCTTCATTTGGCCAAATGTTAGATAAAGGTTTTGGCAAAATGGAAGCGGCTTATGGGCGTTCATTGAAAACAACGATTCGCCAACCTTATATGATCTTTATTGTTGTTGTTTTAGCGTTTATTGCGGTTTATAGCTTATTTACTCAGTTACCTTCAGAGTACACACCTAAGGAAGATCGAGGCAATTTCTTTGTCATGATGCGTGGTGCTGAAGGGGCGAGTTATGAAAATAATGTCAAAAACATGCAGCAGATTGAAGAGAAACTATTAGCGCATCAACAAAGTGGTGAGCTTGACCGTGTACTGGTACGAGTGCCAGGTTTTGGTGGCTCTGGCGGCATTGCTATTGTCGGCATGCCAGCATGGGGTGAACGTGAAACCAACACCTTTGATTTCATAAAAAAAATGAATGGTGAATTATCAAAAGTTACTGATGTGCGTGCATTTGCCATGATGCGACGCGGGCTAAGTGGCGGCGGCTCTGTATCGCCAGTTGCTTTCGTTTTACAGGGTAATACCTATGAAGAATTAGCCAAGTGGCGCGATATTATTATTGCCAAGGCGCAGGAAAATCCGAATCTACATAGTATCGACAGTGACTATAAAGAAACTTATCCGCAGCTATTAGTGAAAATTGACCATAATCGTGCTTTTGACTTAGGGGTTTCAGTAGGTGATATCGGAAGAACGTTAGAAACCATGTTAGGGCAACGTCGTGTGACTAACTTTGTTGAACGTGGTGAAGAATATTATGTTGTGGTGCGTGGTGAGAAATCAGATTTTTCCAACCCGAAAGATATCGACAATATTTTCGTTCGTTCAGACGTTAGTAACGAACTAGTGCCGTTATCGAACTTGATAACCATTGAAGAAAGCGCAACCTCTTCACAGTTAAATCGTTTTAACCGTTTACGCAGCGTGACTATTAGCGCTAACTTAACAGCAGGTTATCCGTTAGGGGATGCACTTAACTTCTTAAATAATGCCGTTGCAGAGCATTTACCGCAAGAAGCACAAGTGGCTTATAAAGGGCAATCGCAGTTATTACAAGAATCGGGTAACTCCCTTATCTTTATTTTTGTACTGGCGTTGGTGATCACTTACCTTGTTTTATCGGCTCAGTTTGAAAGCTTTATTCACCCGTTTGTTATTATGCTAACCGTGCCACTGGCATTAGTTGGGGCGCTGGCGGGGCTGAAATTAATGGGCATGAGCTTAAATATTTACAGCCAAATTGGTATTGTCATGCTGATAGGGCTGGCGGCGAAAAACGGTATTTTAATTGTCGAGTTTGCTAACCAATTACGCGATAAAGGCATTGCCTTTGAAGAAGCGTTAATTTCTGCGGCAACGCAACGTTTACGACCTATTGTGATGACAACGTTTACTACGGTGACCAGTGCAATTCCATTAGTGTTAGCAATAGGACCAGGTGCTGAAAGTAGAATGGTGATTGGTGTGGTTATTTTTGCTGGCGTTTCTCTTGCCAGTATTTTTACTTTATTTGTTGTGCCAGGTGCCTATTATTGGCTTTGCCGACATACAGGCTCTCCTTTAGCTATTGCTCATGAAATTGAACAGCAACAAGAAAAGGTAACGACAACTAAAGCCTAATTACTCTAATCAAGTTGCTTACAAAGCCCATATAACCGTTAGTTTGTATGGGCTTTTGCTTGTTTTAGATAGTAAATTACTTTCTCTCAGTTTTATCATTAAAACACTTCTTTAAAATTATTATTTTTCAATGCTTTAAATGCCATAGAATCATTAGTTAATAGTGGTGTATATGTATGATTTTACGTCTGATGACTCATCGGTGATGATTATTTATGTATAAAATTAATACATATTGATTAAAAAACACACTTAAGATATAAAGGATGAAAATAATAATAATAAATTTGGAGAATACCGGTGTTTGAGGTAAATAAAAAACTATGGTCATTTAATTTCGGTTGTCTAATTGCTGGCTCACTAATTTGGTTAGTTCATATTGGTAATTTAGCGCCCGTGCCTAGCATACTTCACCCTCATACCGATTTTATTCTTGATTATTACCCTGGTTCAGTTACCGCTATTACTGCCAGTATCCTCAGCTTAGTGTTACTGGTTTTTATGCATAAAGGCTTTAAGTTGTGTGCCAGTGAACATACGTTTTGGTTACTGTTGCCAACACTATGTTTTATCATCTTAACTCTACTGATTGCCCAGTTTATGCTGCCTGCCATTATGTTCGCGGCAATTCCAAGTTTATTAATTTTAACCTTCAGTGCGATTGTTTTTCGTTTTAAACGCCGAAAGCCATTAACTATTTAAAGCTGATTAACCTAGCTGTGAAGTAAAGTTAAGCTAAATAAAACACAGTGAAGCAAAGCTAAAAAGTTAAGTTGAATCCAATAGAATTAAGCAAAATAATGATCTGAAATAAGGCACTTTATGGTGAAATTTGTTTTACTTGTGACATAAAGCATTTTTATACCAAATTGGGCTTGAAATTATATGAATAAATACGCAAAAATTTTATTACTCGCACTGGCATGCTTCTTTCTATTTGTTGGCGTTAAAAGCTCGATGGAAACTAAGCCATATGCCGAGTTGACTGATTTGCAAACCTTTAACGGTGTGATCCATAAACTGCATTGTCCGTACAAAGGCGCAGCGGCATTATCTTTAAAAGAATCTGAATTAACTTTTAATTTAAGTGTTAATTTCCGCGCTGATTATTGTAGCGATAACACCTCCCAGCCATTACTTGGCAAAGAAGTGCAGTTAATTGCTCGCCAAGCTAACGGTGATTTTTATCAAGTTTATGAGCTGAAAACCGCTGGGGAAGTCATTTTAACGCCAGAAGACATTGAAGCCGAGCAAGGTAGTTCAACTCTTGGTATGTTTTTCTTAGCCTTTCTAACGGTTGCTTTTGTGGTTTATAAAAGTCGTGAGAAGAAAGTGAGCTAATCACCTATCGTTAGTTATAAAAGGGCAGTGAAACAGTACTTTATCTTTCTAAATAGGCTATTTTTACTATTAGGTGGTGGTGGAATAGTGACTGAGTCAATATTTTTAAATTAAGAATAATATTTGTAAAAACAATTCACCTTAACTGTATTTGTATACAGTTAAGGTGAATTCCTTATTTCTACCAATAAAAATTAATATTTCCCGCTTTAAAACAAAGTCGTTTTGAATATGTCACGCTAATTTTTTGATGTATTTGATGTATTTGATGTATTTGATGTATTTGATGTATTTGATGTATTTAAGTATTGTTATGAAAAATAAATTTGAAAGAAGGAGGTAACCCTTATTTAAACAAGGATTATTTCCTCATAATAAGCTGTTATGCCGAAGAGAGTCCAACTGGATGCCTGAACCTGATCAATTGAGTGTCATGACATTTAAAACATCGAAAGATCTTGGCCAGTGGCTTAAGTCGAATCACGCCTCTGAAAGTAAATTGTGGATAAAGATATACAAAAAAAATACTGGGATTCAGAGCGTGACTTGGGATGATGTCGTGATTGAGGCTCTATGTTGGGGTTGGATCGACGGTGTTAAAAAATCAATCGATGAACAAGCCTATCTTCAACGCATTACTCCCAGAAAAACGCGAAGCAACTGGTCTAAAAGAAACACAAAACATGCGGAACGTTTGATAAGTGAGAACCGGATGATGGAATCAGGGCTTGTGCATATTCGTGCTGACAAAAGCGATGGTCGCTGGGAAAACGCCTATGTGGTAAGTGAAATGGAAGTTCCCACTGATTTCCTAACAGCTCTAGAGAGCAAGCCTAGTGCCAAAGAGTTTTATGAAACTCTCAATAAATCGAGTCGTTATGCTATCGCGTATGGATTGATAAGTGCCAAGAAACCCGAAACCAGATTAAAGCGGTTTGCAAAATTCATGAACATGCTTGTTAACGGAGAAAAGCCTTAATAAGTGGAATTCGGCATAACAAGTCACTCAAAAGGACAATGATCCTCTCCGATAAAACGGACACGAAAATCTAATTAAAGATGAGGTGCCTTATGCCCAAATACAATAATCCAAGACGAACTTGGATATTCCAATGACTTTAAAGTGAACGCTATACAATTTTAGCCGAGTATTATCAGCCCCTAAATGGGCGTTATATGCAATTACATTCTGACTGTTATAAGGGAAAATATGAATACTGTGAAAATATTGATTAAAGCCTTAGCTTTTTTGGGGCTTACGTTCATTTTAGTCGGTGAACTTAATGCGAAAGAAAGCAAAGGAGGTGCTTTAGAGGAAGCTAACCTAACTAAAGCCATATACTGTATGGAAATATTGGAGAGTAGAAATGACCTTGACCCCTCACAAAGGATAAGTATTTTAAGAAATGAGTGCTATTCCGATAACTTTGTTGAACATTCACCTCATATAAGCGGTGGTCGAGAAGGATTGTTCAGCATATTTTTAAATCGATATAAAGAATACCCGAAGCTTTCGATGTCTATTAAACGAAGCGCTTCTCAAGATGATCTTGTTTGGTTACACCTTCATGTAAAGCGCACGCCAGATTCTCTTGGAGCTGTTCTCATTCATATTTTTCGAATGAAAGATGGAATGATCGTGGAACATTGGGGCGTAGGGCAGCCTATTCCAGAAAATCCTAAAAACAACAACACAATGTTTTAGGCTAGTTTATGGAGGGGACATATAACAAGCCATTTAAGCTGGGCGTTTAATTGTAGGCTAGATTCCTTGTCGCTGTACATTTTAGCCAACAATTAAAAGCCTCATAATCGGGCGTTAGGTATTCAGTGAATATTTGAATTACTTGCTTTTGGCAAAAAAATTCAGATGCAATGACAGTAGAGAAGATTTCACACTTATTTCACATCGTAAGTAATAATATCAATGTTAGAAATTATGATGGAGACTAAAACATTGATGTTAAATACCTCTTTTGTTAAAAAAAGTGAGCTCGGCAAGTTGCTCTACCTTTTACCTTTTTTGATTTTTCTAACTCTAATTAACTTGAGAAACTCTGAAAGTTATTCATTTATTTTTACGTCATTACCTGTTTTGGGCAGAACCATGCCATTTTTCATTTTGACTCTACTTTTGACCTTAGTTTACAAACTAAGAGGCGGAAATTTAAGTCAACTGGGTTTGTGCTGGCCTCACTACCCTGAAAAATTGAAGCGACAGGTTTTTATCCGAATCGTCTTATTGGCATTGTCGATATTTGCACTAAGAATATTTTTCGCCGTTGTCTCTGATCCGATCACAGATATGTTCCCAAGTATCCCAAGAGAAAATCTATTGCATAACAATATAGATTTATTGATAGGGTTGTTACCTGTTTTATGGTTGGTGGTGATCGCTGAGGAAGTCCTATTTAGAGGACTATTGATGAATTATTTAGCGAAGTTATTTGGGAACACTGCCAAGGCATGGGTTATCGCAATAATTTTATCAGCTATTGTTTTTGGCTTAGGGCATATGGGTAAGGGACCTGGTGCAGCTATAGGCTCTGGTTTAGGTGGACTGGCATATGGCATTGGTTACTATTATTCGCGTAAGAATCTATGGCCAGTAATTGTTGCCCATTGTGCAGTCAACACTATTGGTTTTGTCGGTGCCTATTTTGGCTAGTTACGCATATAGATGTTTATGCTACGATTTTATCTAATGGCCTAGACGTAGTTAATATTCCTTATAGCTTTAAGCTAAAATTTAAATCGAAGCATAGATAATTCTTAACAAGGCACTCAAGCGTGACAAATTATAGTTTGCTAGTTTTAGCTTCGTTACACATTTTAGCAAATAATTATCAGCCCCTTAAATGGGCGTTAGAAGCCTTAATTTCCCCATCCTAAAAATACTATGTTGATTTAAGAATTGAAGCTATCCAACTAAACTTAAGATACGATATTTAATCAAGCGCTACTTGGTACATTAGTGGGGCTAATATATTCAAGTTTACACATGTTAATGCCTTTGTTTTGAATGTTCTTTAATGCAATGTTTGGTTTTCACTCAATTTTTTGGCGTGTTAATTTGTAAGGTGACAATCCGAAAGGACAAAAAAAGCCTCGTAAAACGAGGCTTTCTCTTTTTGAATATTTGACAGGATTAGTCTATTAAATCCAGAGCTTCAAGTCTTGCTTTTGCTAGAGAGTATCTTGCACGAACATCATCAATTTGCTCTTGAGTTAATTTCTTACCAAGGGTGCGAAGTCCCCCATCAGCATCGTTATGATGAATGCCAAATGCATACTTAAGATATTCCATAAGTAGCGGCTGAGCATCTAAGTACGATATAGAATTCATCGCCTGAGAAATTTTGTTTGCCTGAGCCCATTCGCCATTATTAACATACTCCTGCATAGAAACACTCGCTTTTGGGAATATACAACCTACACCAGTGATTCCACCGCATGCTCCAGCAAGTCCAGCATGTACGGTTACCGTGTCAACACCTGCTAAGATTTTTAAATCTTTGCTCTCTAACATCAGCGTTTCAATAGTTGAAACATCTGTTGTCGATATTTTAAGTGCAGTTACTTCAGGTAGAGCAGCAAGTTTTCTAAGAATATCTGTTGAAAGAGCATGATACCCGGCTGCATCAGGGTTGTTATAAGGCATAATTGTTACGCCTGCCTCTTTTGCAGCTGTTGCAGAAAGTGCGTAGTATGCATACATTTCTTCATCAGAAGGAGCTACTTTAGTTTTTGGTGGCATCACCATTACTGTGTCTACACCAACCGTTGCTAGTTCTTTAACGATGCTAGCAAGTTCTTCTTTTGTTTCTGCTGCCGCTCCGCTGATCAATGGAACATTGTATTCTTTAGCAACTTCAGAAAGAGATTTAAGTAAAGAAAGACGCTGTTCAGAGCTTAGGTAACTATTTTCACCGAGCGTACCTGAGCCGACAAGCCCACCCATTCGGCTTCCGCCTCTCCCTTGAACTTTTAAAATGTCTGCAGCGTATTTTTGTGTTGCATCAAAATCAATTTCAACGGCGCCGGACTCCGACTCTTTTAGCCATGTAAACACGGCTGGCATAACCGTATATCGCCAGTCGTTACTAGTTGTTTCCATCATCTTACCTTTTGTTTAAAAATCACATTAAATAAATTATACGTTATTGTATACATTATACCAAATGTATTGTGTTAAATAAATCTTATCATTTGAACTACCTCAGACGAAGCCGCAAGCTGATTAGCGGGCACGGGCTGAAAGGGTTTAAATTAACGCTCAATAAATTAGAGTAGGTGTTTTTGTTAATTCCCTGACGGGTATACATAAATGCAATTTACGACTTTAAAGCAGCCGTTTGTTTAACCCCATTAATAACATACGTAAAACACTAGCGACATAGTTAAAGCTTTTCAATTTTATGCCCTTAATGAAACTAACTAACGACTGATTGATTGATACGTAAGAGTGATTATGCTCACTCATACGTAAGTTGATACATAGCGCAATACATAAAGTAATACATAAGGTAAGGCATTAGAAAAGAGAAAGTAGAAAATAGAAGCTAGACAAAATGCAAACAAATAGATTGGAAGAAAACGAATTTAATTTTTATGTTAAATGGCCGCTTTGGTGGCAAGGCGGCAATAAAAAGAGTGCTGAGCTTGGTACTTCGTCACTCTTATTTGAAAGAGTGACGAATTATTTGTAGTGGTCGATGATTATACTAGCGCGCTACTCGGCACATTAGTCGGGCTAATATGCTCAATTGGGTAGCAACCTAATACTTTAATAAAGTTGGTTTGCTCGGTAATTTGGCTGATAGCTTCTTGCAGCGCTAAGTTCTTTAAATTTGCTTCGACATCGATATAGAACATTTCTTCCCATGGGCGTCCTTGAATGGGTCTTGATTCAAGTTTGCACATGTTAATGCCTTTATTCTTTAATACCAGTAAACACTCAACTAATGCACCTGGTTTTTGCCCTGTGGCAATAACAAGCGTTGTTTTAGCTGGAATTTGTTCTGCTACTTCAACGGGTTTACGCGCCACTAAAATAAAGCGGCTATGGTTTTCGCTTTGGTTGGCAATTGATTTTTCTAACGCGTGAAGTTGGTATAAGTTGCCGCCTTCTTCACTGCCTATAACGGCAACACTGTCGTCTTGTAATTCATAAGCTTGTGCCATGGCATCGGCAGTGCTTTCACAGTATTCAATACGTATATCGCTTTGCTTATCAAGAAAGTTGCTACATTGTGCAAATGGCTGACCATGAGCGTAAATGGTTTTAATTTTACTAAGCTGGGTGTTTACCGCGGTAAGTAAACAGTGCTCAATAGGCTGGGTGATTTCACCAACAATTGATAAGTTGGTGTGTTGCAGTACATCGTACACTTCATTAATACTGCCTGAACTAGTATTTTCAATCGGTAACATGCCGTAATCAACGCTGCCTGATTCTACTTGTTGCATTATTTCAGCAAAACTTTGGCAACCGCTTTCAATAATTTTTTCAGCACGACGAGAAAAATAACGATGGCTGGCTAAGTAGCTATACGAGCCTTTATCACCCAGAAAAGCCACGCTGACGGTTGGCTCTTGAATATTTGGGTTAGCAAGGGTTTGCAAATAGGCTTGCTGATTTAATACTGAGTCTTCAATAATGGTTTGAAAAACACTGGTAACGTAATGCGCGTCTAGCCCGAGCTTTTTTCCGTTGGTGATTAAACGTATAAGCAATTCTTGTTCACGTTGTTGGTCGCGTACTGGGCGAATTTGATGCGCCTTACTTTTTGCAACGTTGAGAGTTAATGCGCGGCGCTCAGCAAATAAGGTAAGTAACTGCTGATCGAGCTGGGTAATTTTTTCACGTATTTTATTTAGATCTAATGCTTCGTTCACCGCGTTTTCCTACTATCGTTGTTATGAGTTGAGTCACTGCAATATTCACGTTTCTGAGTTATTAGTTATTTTATTTATTCGTTATTTTTACTAAACACGCTAAAACTAAAAAACCTCCGCTTGGAGGTTTTTATTAAATGCCAAAACCTAAAACGCGCTCAGAGTACTGAGAGAAAAAACACGTTAAAGAAAAAAGTAGGTTTTGTCGTTTGCATAGCTTTACTTTATCTACCCTCTGGCAATACTTCAACCGTTTCTTTATGCCTATTTGGCTGTTGATACAATAAAAGTCACTATAAGAGGGCAGTTAAGTTAATTTACGGTAAATAGAGCGACCTTAAGCTAGATACATTGATAGATGATGGTAAATGAACTCACTATGCCTATCGCCCAAATTATTGAACGAATGGTGCCAATATTGATTAAGTAAGCGATGTTATAAAGCACGCGGGCAATAACATGAGTAATGGCAAGTTGTTCGATCATTGAGCCCGTATTATTTGTTGCAATGGCAAGTAGAATTGCTGGCGCAAAAACCGCTAGTGATTCAAAAGCGTTTTGATGTGCGGCGAGTGCTCTAGCACCAAAACCTGTTAGTTCTGCTTGCTGTGCGCGTGGGTGGTTATTGTTGTAACCGTTGAGCTTGTGCATAGCAATAGCCACGGGTACTTTCGCGATGAAAGGTAAAAGGGCGGCGATAAATAAACAAATAATTAAGGTAGTCATAATAAATCCTGTGTTAAATCTAATAGCTAAGTAAAGTTAAGGTATAAGCAACTGGACCCGGTAAGAAGCTAGATGCTTCGCCATTAACCCAACTTTCGTGACCAACACCATAATATGGGCTCCAAGGATGCCCTGATTGGCTAGTCGGCATATGGAAAATGCCACGCTCTTCATGGCCAGGTGAAACCACCATACGTTCAGAGGCACCAAATGATTTCCCTTGAACTCTTGGCATGTAGCTGTCGCCTGCTAATTCAACTTCAGGCATATCTAACCATCGACCGATAAGTGGCACTGCTCGACTTAAAGGATGCTGAATTTTACTAATATTTTGCTTGCCCCAAGTGGCATTGGCTAGTGATGATTTTTCGGTCATTTCAGCTAGCGTTTTTTCTAAGGTTTCTTCAAAAAGCGCTGTCCAACTGCTATGACTACGCCATAAGAAATTTTCAGGTTGTTGATTCACCAATTGCCATAATGGTATTTCTAGTTGATGACGTATGGCGTGAAAGCTAAAGTCTTCGTCAAGTTTGGTCATGTTTTCATTAAAAATATCGAACACTTGGTCTCTGACGTTTAAACGGAAATTTCTCACTAGACGATAGGCGACTGAATCTTTAGTTGCGGCTAAGTCATCAGTGCTGATAATTGTTTTCACTTCTTGCCAGTCACTATGTTTTGCTAGCATTTCAGTGGTTAATACTTTCGATAATAGAAATTCTTGCCAGCGCAGCAGGAACTTAGCTTTATCGTCTAAAGCAATATCGAGTAATGCTTGTTCATCGAAGCTATTTTTAGCGTTAAGATTTTGTTTTATTTGTAAAGAACGAGCACCTAAGGCATAACCACCGTTGCCAACTTTAGCTAGCATGTCGTCGCCAATAACGCGTGAGTTTGCTGTCCATAAACGAGAATCATCAGGATTCATTACTTTAGGGTAGTCAGCTGCAGGTAATAGTCCTTGCCATTGATGTTCGCCATTAGCCCAAGAGGTTGGAACTTCGCCAAAGGCTTTACTACGTTGCGGTATTGGCCCCATGATAGTCCAGCCGATATTACCTTGGTTATCGCCTACCATTAAATTTTGCGCTGGCATACCGGCACGTGCGGCAATGGCAAATGCTTGTTCAACATTGGTGGCAGTTTCTAATTCGGTGATTGCCATATTTACCGCAGTGGTGTCATGGGCAACCCAACGGTAGGCAAGTAAATCACCTTGTGCGTTTTTGCCAATGACTGGCCCCCAAATAGTATCTGTTACGGTAATATCAACCGCTTCTTGGCCTTTAACGGCGATCATTTGTTTGCGTTTTAGGAATGGTTGATAACCTTCAGGCGTTAAGTATTGGCTATTGTCGGCGTTAGTTTCTAAAACAATAACATCGCTCCAATCGCCATAACTATTGGTGAAGCCCCAAGCAATGTGGCCATTGCTACCAATAATAATATTTGGTGTGCCTGGTAATGTTGCCCCAGTGATTTTAACTGGCTTTTGATGCTTACTTTGATATTCGAAAGAAGCTCTAAACCAAGTATTTGGTACACGAATGCCTAAGTGCATATCGTTAGCGACAATAGCACTACCTGTGGCACTTATGTTACCGCCAACTGCCCAGTTATTTGAGCCGGGAAATTCTTCACTTTGTGGTGACTTTTCTCGACTTAAGATGTCTGGAATTAATGTGTTTAAAGCGGTTTGAACAGTACTGCCTTGCATTAACGTGGTTAATTCTTCGCTAGAAGCTGACGGCCATGGCGCTTTAGGTAATGGTGATGCTGGATATTGGCTACCATCAATTGCGGCGTCCCAACGACTACCTTTAGGATTAAGGAAGTCATAAACTTCAGCGCTAAGTGTAGATTGTAATAATCCTAAGGTGCGTTCGCGTTTACCGTCTTGATATTGTAAATCGATGTACATACTTAACACTGACAAAATTGTGTCTTCTTCTTGCCATTCAACAGGCTCATGCTGAAGTAGTAAGTATTCGAAAGGGGGCGCCTTAAGATATTTTAAGCCTTGATTAACACCGCGAGTATAAGCTTTAAGTATGTCTGAGTCGGCTTTAGGTAATTGCTTAACAATGGTTGTGGCACGTTCTCGAAAACGATGGCGGCGAATGTCACTGTCATAGTCTATTGCTGCTTCGCCAAATAAACTCGCCAATTCGCCAGCAGCGTTTCGACGTAATAAATCCATTTGAAAAAAACGTTCTTGCGCATGAACAAAGCCTGTAGCAACGGCAACGTCTAAACGATTTTTTGCTTTGATGGTAACTATGCCTGCTTTATCACGCTCAACGGTTGCTGTAGCAGATAATCCAAACAGTGTTTTTTTACCTTCTAATTGTGGTAACGCGCTGTCGATCTGGCTATATACCCATGTTGCTAATGTCGCGATGACAAACAGCAGAACAAAAAAGATGCCGACGAAGATATTTTTATAATGTTTCATTTTGATGTTAGCAAGCTGGCAATTTCGGTAAGTTAGAGTACCTGAAAAATGTGCTAGTTTGAATCGAGAAATAACATTAAGTTTCTGCTTAACCATTAATTTTTATTTACATTTATCTCGTTGCGATTTGAATTTCTCCTTGTTAGCTTGAATGATTGTTCGTTTAAATTGTTGAATGTTGATGTCTACAATAAGTCCTTGGAAACATGACTTTCCTATATTTTCGATAAATGCCCACCCTAACTTATGCTATTTCGATAGCGCAGCAACCTGCTTGACGCCAAAGCACGTTGCGGAAGCGATTTATTATTATCAGTGCTTCTCGCATGCTAATAGTCATAAAAGTGTTTATCAATTGAGTGCTAATGCTACTGAGTTGGTAGAACAGGCAAGAGAGAAAGTTGCTAACTTTATTGGTGCTACTGCCAATGAAGGCGTTGTTTTTACCTCAAGTAGTACAGAGTCTATTAACTTGGTCGCGACAAGCTTTGCACTAAACAGATTAACCAAACACAGTAATATTATTATTGGCGCTGCAGAACATCATGCGAACTTGTTGCCATGGCAAGCGCTATGCAAACAAGTGGGGGCAACATTACGTATTGCACCAATCACTTCGCAAGGACTTATTGACGTTGCCGCATTAGCTAAGCTTATTGACAGTGACACGGTGTTAATTGCTGTTAATCATGTATCGAATGTACTAGGCGTTATTAACCCAATTAAAAAGATTTCTGAAGTTGCACATCAAAAAAATGTTCCGGTATTAGTTGATGGCGCACAAGGCGTTCGTTACGGACCGGTTAATTTTACTGATTTAGGTTGCGATTTTTACGTGTTTTCCTCTCATAAAATATACGGCGCAACAGGCTGTGGTGTTTTGGTGAGTAAAAATAAATATATTGAGCAGATGTCGCCGTTTCAATTAGGAGCAGGCATTGTGCAGTCGGTTAATTATCAGGAGGCAATATTTACTCAAGGGCCGTTAAAATTTGAGCCGGGTTCGCATAATGTTGCAGGTATTGTTGGTTTAGTAGAAGCGATAGATTATTTAAATGATATTACGTGGTCAGAAATTACCGCACATACCGACGCTACAAGTGCCTATTTATTTCAACAATTACGCGAACTGCCTTACATTAACCCGTTAATTTTTTGGCCGAATAATGAATTTCATAGCAACAATGTGTCGGATGTTGTGCAGTGTCCTTCAATATTCAGCTTTACTATGGCTGGCGCTTCTTGTCAGGATGTTGCTGGCTTCTTAGATGATAGCGAAATTGCGCTACGCTTTGGCACACAGTGTGTTGAACCCTTGCATCACAGTTTGAATCTTGCGGCAAGCTTGCGAGTATCATTGGGTTTATATAACGGTTTTGAAGATATTGATAGGTTAGTAACAGGTATTAGGGGTCTGAATAATTTAATTCAAGGGCCTGATATTTTTGATGAGAACAATAATATTTTAGACAACGAATAATTATCTCTAGATAATTGATATAATTAGCGTTCTACTAAAGTAGCTTACTGTTGAATGAAAATATTAATTATAAGAAGTCATTAAATGGTGTTATTAGAAATATGAATACATCAGACAATTTTGCCATTATTGTTCTTGCTGCTGGTCAGTCATCACGATTAGGGCAAATGAAGCAGTTGCTAGCTGTTAATGATAAGAGCTTAGTGGAAGTGCAATTAGAGTTGGCGTTAAAAGTGTCGAGCAATGTTTACTGTGTTTTAGGTTTTCAGGCTGAGCAGGTGTTACCTTGTATTGACCATTTACCAATCACGACTATTATTAATAGCGATTGGGCAGGTGGAATGGCTTCGTCAATTACTGCTGGCGTTAAAGCATTATCAACGGATATTAAAGCGGTGATGGTAGTGTTAGTTGACCAATGGCAATTAGCTGCAGCAGAACTTATTCGTCATCGTGATTCTTGGCAAGGTAATCAAGATATGATTATTGTTGCGCAAGACAAAGTCAGTGCTGAATTAAAAAGTAAAATTGGCCCACCTGTTATATTTCCACAAAAATACTTTGCCGAGTTAACTCAATTAACAGGCGAGCAAGGTGCAAAGCCACTATTACATAAATACCAAAACGCCTTGTTAAAAGTATCTTTAGCAAATGCCTTTATTGACGTAGATACGCCTGATCAATTAATAACGATGAATAAAACGCTCAACAATAAACCATAAAATAATAAGTTAATGCGATATAGATAAACGATGAAATTCATTCTATCTATATGGTTAAACCAAGAAGGAAGCGAAAGCATGATCACTTTAACCGTTAATGGTAAAGCCCATCAATTTAATGATGATGGTGAAATGCCATTACTATGGGCAATAAGAGACGTTTTAAAATATAGCGGCACTAAATATGGCTGTGGTAAGGGCTTATGCGGTGCATGTACCGTGCATGTTGATGGTCAGCCAATTCGTTCTTGTATAACACCTGTGTCGGCAATCGCTGAGCAGAAAATTACCACCATTGAAGGTTTGTCCGAGCAAGGAGACCATCCGGTTCAGCAAGCATGGCAAAGTTTAAATGTGCCGCAATGTGGTTATTGCCAATCCGGACAAATAATGTCGGCCGTTGCATTACTTGATCGCAATGCTAAGCCAAATGATCAAGATATTGATTTAGCCATGAGTGGCAATATTTGTCGTTGTGGTACATATCAGCGTATTAAGAAAGCTATTCACCTAGCTGCAGATTTAGCAACCGAAGTGAAGGGGAGCTAAGCATGAAACAAATTGAAAATGTTAGCCGTCGTGGCTTTTTAAAAAAACTTGGTATTAGCTCTACCGCTTTAGTTTTAGGTGTGCAACTGCCTTCAATGTTAACGATTCCTAAAGCGTTAGCGGGATCTCTTGCTACTGATAAGTTTGCGCCAAATGTTTACGTGCAAATTGGTACTGACAATATCGTTAGCATTGTTGTGCATCGATCAGAAATGGGCCAAGGCATTCGCACCAGTATCCCGATGATTGTTGCTGATGAATTAGGCGCTGATTGGGAAAAAATAGATATTATTCAAGGCTTAGGTGATAAAAAATATGGTAGCCAAAATACTGATGGCTCGCGTTCTGTAAGACGTTTTTATCAACCACTTAGAGAAGCTGGCGCTTCAGCACGTATGATGTTGCAACAAGCTGCCGCTAAACAATGGCAAGTTGATGTAAGTGAAACCAAAGCAGATAACAACTTTATTATTCATGAAAAATCAGGACGACAATTATCATTTGGTAGCTTAGTACCAGCGGCAAGTAAAATGGCGTTACCCGAAACCTCAACGTTAATATTAAAAGCCAAGCAAGACTTTAAATTTATTGGTAAATCAGATGTTGCCTTAGTTGACGGTGAAAAAATTGCCACTGGCACAACAACCTTTGGTTTTGATGTTGAATTAGACAATATGCAGTACGCGGTAATTGCCCGCCCACCGGTATTGGCCGCAAAAGTAAAATCATTTAATGCTGATGCTGCAAAAGCCATTAACGGTGTTGTTGATGTCGTGCAACTAGCTGATCTTGAAGAGCCTGCGGTATTTAAGCCCTTAGGTGGTGTTGCCGTAATTGCAACCAATACATGGGCTGCCATTAAAGGTCGTGAAGCGTTAAATATTCAGTGGCATGAAAGTGAGCATCAAGTTTATAACAGCGATAGCTATAAAGAAGCATTAGCAAAAAGTTGTGATAATCCAGCGAAAGCATTACGCAGTAAAGGCGATGTAGCAAAAGCATTATCAGATGCCAAGCAAGTGTTGAAAGCATCATACTATGTGCCTGAATTGATTCATGTGCCGATGGAGCCACCAGCGGCAACCGCGCATTATCATGATGGAATTTTCGATATTTGGGCGTGTACGCAAACACCACAATCCGCGCAAGGTACTGTTGCCCAAATTACGGGTGTTGCTGCGGAAAATATTAATATTAATGTTACTTTATTAGGTGGTGGTTTTGGCCGTAAATCTAAGCCAGATTTTGTAGTTGAAGCGGCAATATTGTCAAAACAATTAAATGTACCAATTAAACTTGTGTGGACACGCGAAGACGAAATTCAAAATGGCTATTACCATGCGGTAAGTTATCAAAAACTCGCGGCAGGTATTGATGAAAATGGTCAAGTTAGTGCGTGGCAACATCATGCTGCTGAGCCGCCGATTGGCGCTACGTTTAGCAAAGGTGCTGACTTAATCAGCTCAGAAGCAGATTTGGGTTTAATCGATATGCCGTATGATATTGCCAATATTAGTTGTGCTGTTGGTAAAGCGCCTGCACATACGCGTATTGGCTGGATGCGTTCAGTAACGAATATCAATCATGCTTTTGCTGTTTGTTCATTTGCTGATGAACTTGCCAATGCTAAGCAGCAAGACAGTAAAGCGCATTTATTAGCATTAATTGGTAAAGACCGAAAAATTGATTTCTCAACTGAAAACGCTAAATACGGTAATTATGGCGAAACCCTTGAGAAGTTTCCTGTTGAAACTGCCTGTATGAAAACTGTGATTGAAAAAGCAGCTGATATGGCAAAGTGGGGACGAAAGTTACCTAAGGGTCACGGGCTTGGTATTGCTATGCATCGTAGTTTCGTAAGTTATGTCGCCTGTGTTGTTGAAGTTTCTGAAAACAGTGATGGAAAAATAAAAGTGCATGATGTTTGGATGGCCGTTGATTGTGGCTTAGCGGTAAACCCAGAAAGAATTCGTTCTCAAATGGAAGGGGCAGCTATTTTTGGCTTATCGTTGACCTTTTTCAGCGAACTAACGGCAAAAGATGGTGTTATTCAGCAAAGTAACTTTGATGGCTATGAAATAGCACGCTACTCAGATGCACCAACAACGCATGTAGAAATAATTGCCAGTGATGCTGCTCCTGGTGGTGTTGGTGAGCCTGGCGTACCGCCAATCGCACCGGCAATTTGTAATGCAATTTTCAATGCAACAGGTAAGCGCTACCGAGAACTACCACTAAAACAATATGGCATTGTTTAGCAAATAGGCTCTGGTAGGTTCGGTTTTTTGTTAAAAAGCAGCAGTTTATGCTGCTTTTTACTTTCTGGATGAATGTGAAGGAACGATGAGTGCTGTAAATTTGTAAATGACCTGATAAAATAGCGCCATTATTGATATTGAGAGAAAATTGATGGCCTCATTACAAGACCAATTGCTAAAAGCTGGTTTAACCACCAAGCAAAAAGCACGACAAGCTAATAGTGATAAGCGTAAAACCAATAAGCAAAAACGTAGTGGTGTGGCAGTAGATGCTAGTTTGCAAGAGCAAGTTAAAAAAGAGCTTGAAGTAGCTAAACAAGAAAAGCTTGCTCGAGATACCGCGCTAAATGACGAGAAAAAAGCAGCATTAGCAGCGAAAGAACAGCAGTTAAGAGTTCGCCAAATTTTACAGCATCATCAAATCACCAATGTAAAAGGTGAAGCAGAATATAACTACACTTTTAACAGTAAAATTAAAAAATTATTTATTGATAATGTTACTCACAAAGCATTAGTTAATGGTCAATTAGCCTTATGTGGTGTTGATGATAAAACTTATATTGTTACGGCAGAAACGGCTGAAAAAGTTGCTAGCTTAGATAAAGACGTTATTTTAGTGCAAAATACTAAGGTAGAAACAACTGAAAGTTATGCCGATGATCCATACGCAGAGTTTCAAATTCCAGATGATTTAATGTGGTAACCACATAATCTACAAACCTTTTTATTTACAAACAAGTGAGCAAAAGATTTTATGTTTTTAATTCGTTGGCCTATAGGTCGTTTAATATTGTTATTGAATTTTGTATTTTCACCACGTTCTCCAAAACGTAGTGTAGAAGTTCAAAAAGCAGTCGATGCCAGTACTTCACATTTAAGTTTATACCAGTTACCAGCGTGTCCATTTTGTGTGAAAACACGACGTGCGATGAAACGATTGGGTTTAAATGTTGAATTACGCAATATAAATCAACAAGAAAGCTACCGTGAAGAATTGATCCGTGAAGGTGGTAAAAGAACTGTACCTTGCCTTAAAATTACCAATGAAGATCAGTCAGTTACTTGGATGTATGAATCTGGCGATATTATCAATTATTTAGCGAAATTCTCTCGTTAAATTCAATAGTTACTAAATTTGTTGTGATTAGCTGAGAATTTTTTTAGCGCTTCTGTGGTCTATTTATCGGTAGGTATTTAGGCCAATTAGAGGTAAAGATGTTAATTAAAACAAAAAAAAGTTCTCAATTATCTGAACAACAAGTGACAGACGAAAGCGTTTATCATTCCCGACGTGATGTTTTAAAACAGCTTGGTTACCTTGGCGCGGGCAGTTTGTTAGCTCAATCCGCAAATGCTGGCGCTTTAGATTTTTTCAGTAGTAAAAAAGATGTTCAGTTTCAACAGCAAGCATTAAAATTTCAACAGGCTAGTGAATCTAGTGAAATACTTACCCCTGAAGCGAAAGTTACCTCTCATAATAATTTTTACGAATTTGGCACTGGTAAAGGTGATCCGCTAGAGAATGCGCAAGCATTTAAAGTTGATCCTTGGCAATTAAAGATTTCAGGTGAGGTCGATAAACCTTATACCTTAGGCTATGACGACCTATTTAAAAGTTTCCCGCTTGAAGAGCGTATTTATCGTTTACGCTGTGTTGAAGCTTGGTCAATGGTGATCCCTTGGATTGGCTTTCCTTTAGCTGAGCTTATAAAAAGAGCGGCGCCGAATTCTAGAGCAAAATATGTTGCCTTTGAAACCTTATACGATCCTGACCAAATGCCAGGACAAAAAAGTCGCCGTATTGGTGGTGGGATAAAATATCCTTATGTTGAAGGTTTGCGTATTGATGAAGCAATGAACCCATTAACCTTAATGAGCGTTGGGCTGTACGGTAAAACTTTACCAGCACAAAATGGCGCTCCTATTCGTTTAGTTGTGCCATGGAAATATGGTTTTAAGAGTATTAAATCGATTGTTGGTATTAAGCTTGTAGAGCGCAAGCCACCAACAACATGGAATATATTAGCTGCTCGTGAATATGGATTTTATGCCAATGTTAACCCTGACGTTGATCACCCTCGTTGGAGCCAAGCAAGCGAAAGACGCTTAACAACGGGTGGCTTACTTGCCCGTAATCGTATTGCGACATTACCGTTTAATGGCTACGGTGAAGAAGTTGCAGATATGTATAAAAATATGGACTTGAGGAAGCATTACTAATGAGTGCAACAGCGGTGAATAATATTACTTTTAAACAAGTATTTTTAACTAACAGAGTTTTGTTACTTAAAATCGCTATTCACCTATTATCGTTTTTGCCGTTGTTGGCACTTTATGTTTTAGCATTTAGTGACCAACTAGGTGCAGATCCGGTTAAAGAGGTTATTCACTTTACGGGTATTGGCGCGTTTAACATCTTACTGATTTCTTTAGTTTTAACACCATTAGCTAAAAAATATCGCCAAGGTTACTTATTACAAACCAGACGATTACTTGGATTATATAGTTTTACCTATGCCATATGTCATTTACTAAGTTTTCTAGCATTTGAAGTACAATTTGATTTTGCTTTGTTTGTAGATGAAATTATTGAAAGACCTTACATTACCGTTGGTATGGTAGCGTTGCTGATACTTTTTTCATTAGCGCTAACTTCTGTTAATACCTTGAAACGTAAAATGGGGAAAAACTGGCAGCGATTACATAATGGAGTGTATGGTGCGGCTTTGTTAATAGCACTGCATTTTTTATGGTCAGTAAAGTCAGATATTATCGAGCCGGGAATTTATGCCATTATCGCTTTGCTCTTAATAACTTTACGACGCGATAAAATTAAACGTTGGTTTAAATAATTTTTCTAACAGTAACGTTAAAACTTAAAGGTATAACCGTCGGAAATTAAAAAGCGAAAGTAAATACTTTCGCTTTTTTGTTCACAAAATTGAATTTTTCATCGTCACCTAACGTGAGTGAATAACTATTTATTGTGCTGTAATTTAGTGCTTACTAAGTTTAATAAAGTAACTATTCGCTACGCTCAGTTACTTCAACTAAGTGATAACCAAATTGAGTTTTTACTGGACCTTGAACGGTATTTAATTCAGCAGAAAAAACTACTTCATCAAATTCTTGTACCATTTGGCCACGACCAAAAGAGCCTAATGCGCCCCCTTGCATTTTCGATGGGCAGCTCGAATGTTCCTTAGCTATTGCTGTAAACTCTTCACCTGCTTCAATTTTTTGCTTTAATGTTAGACATTGCTCTTCAGTATCTACCAATATATGACGTGCTGACGCTCTTAACATTGTAATTCCTATTTTAATTATTGTTATTCGTGCTCACGGACTGTACCGTATTTATTAAAAAAATAAAATAGCCTAGCAGACAATCTACAGTCTGCTGAAATGAGTAAATTCACAGTGATAAGTAGAGTTTGAAAATAAATTAATTATTTTCAAACTATTTTCTAAGCTGTGACTACCTTACTTATAAGAGAGTGAACGTACTTAATAAAAACAAGGATAATGTGTGTTTGAACGAAGCGATGAAACGCTAGTAAAACAAGCGCTGAAAGGGAAAAAATCAGCCTGGATAACGCTAGTAAAACGCTACGAAAAAAACTTATACAACTATACGCTGCGTATGGTCAGTAATCCTGATGACGCCTTGGATTTGATGCAGGACGTATTTATGGCAGTTTTTAGAAATTTAGCCTCATTTCGTGGTGATAGTCCGTTTAAAGGCTGGATGTTTAAAATAGCCCATTATCGTTGTATAGAGTTTTATCGTCGAAAAAAGCCGACGCAATCACTTGATGATATTCCAGAGCAAGAAGAGCAAACCAGTGAAGCTTGCCCTGAAGCACAAATGTTCAATGGTCAGCAGGCCAATATGCTCAGTAGTGCTATGCAGCTGTTGCCAGTGAATCAAAAACTAGTGGTGGAATTAAAGTTTTTTCAACATTGCACATTTGACGATATTGCCCAGCAGTTAGGAATTTCAGTTAATACGGTTAAGTCGCGGTTGTATAGTGCATTGGACAAATTAAAAGGTCATTTGGAGTTAGAACATGTCAAATAATGAAGAGTTAGAGCAAGAGAAAGCATTTGCTAACTGGCTTGATGGCAAGTCAAATGATGATACGTTAATTAATGAATTAGATAGTCATTCAAGTTGGCAAGAACGAAAAAACACAGCTCACTTCATTGAGCATCAAATAGAAATGTCGAGCGAAGTCGATGTGCCAACCTGGGATCGAGCGAGTGGTTTTCAAAGCGATAAAGTACCTTTTTGGCAGTGGCGTGGTTTACCGGCAATGTCGATGGCTTTTTCAATGTTTGCGATGGCATTAGTGCTATTTAAAGTTGAGTTAGTCATGCAAGACGGCGGTGTTTTACTAAGTTTTGCTGGAAATAATGTACAACAGCAAGATAAGCAAATAGAAAAGTTAGTTGACGAAAAACTACGGGGCTTTGCGCAAGAACAACAAGTGGTTTTAGCAAATTATGCTGCCGATATTAAAGTGCAGCAACAAGACAGTAATTTACAACTAGCGAGCTACATTATTGGCGCATCTCGACAAGAGCGAAAAGAAGATATTAGCGATTTTATTCAATATATCAATGCGCAGCGAAAAGATGATGTGCTTGATCAAAAAATTAAATATCAACAGCTTGAACAAGCAATTAAATACAATAAAACTTACCAGCGTGATAACACTAATAGTTTTGGTTTAAATCAAGGTGAGACTAAAGCCACACCGGTTAATTGGACTTCTGAGGAGTAGAATATGAATAAATTTAAGTTATTTTCATCGGCAATGGTTTTACCTTGTTTACTAGCGACAGGTGCAAGTTTTGCAGCAGAGCAGAATAATTCACAGTACCAAAGTATGCACAAACAACTGTCAATTATGAGTGATATTATTAAATCATCTGTGTCCGACAAATCAGCAGGTCAGCGCTCGAAAATTAATAGTATTCAAAGTACCTATTTACGTGGTCAAGGGGTTGTGTTCACTATTAGTTCGGCTGCGAGTAATCGTCAATGGGGCAATTATAATTTTAATTTCACCATGCCAGAAATGCCAGAAATGCCAGAAATGCCCGTTGCACCAATAGCCCCTTCGGTTAACGACGATTTTGAAGAGAATTTTAATATAGATATTAATGAAACGGTGACTCATGCGCTAGAGTCTGCGGCTAATGGCTATGAAAGAGCGATGGAGATTTTTGAACATGGACGTGAAAGAAACCGTGAGTTAAGAGAGGAACAACGTAACCTAGCTTATCGCATTAAAGATGTTGAACGAGAAAAGCGCGATTTAACTTATCAACTTGCTCGTGCTAATGATGAGCGTAAAGAAGAACTTAAAGCAGAGTTAAGTAAGCTTTCAGAGCAAGCAGAAAAGTTACAGGCGAGTAAACGACAAATAGCGCAGAAAAGTAGCAAGGTGATTGCGGAGCAGAAAGCTCAGCAAGCTGATAGAGCAAAAGAGCGTATGAGTTATTATGAAAAATTAACTGCAAGTTTGACTGAAACTTTATGCTTATATGGTAACGGCTTGAAAGCACTACCGAAAGATGAGCATGTCAGTGTTATTTTTAAATCTGCGGGAGACAAGTCAGGTGGTCGATATAAAGATAGTATTCTTGTTTTTAGCAAAAAAGATATTGCTAGTTGTTCTGCAGATAAAATTGATTCAGCAATGTTAATGAAAAAAGGTCAAAGGTATCAATTTTAATTGTCAGCGAGTTTAGGTTGTTAAGCTAAGTATTAATCATTGGACATTAAAAAAGCCGCAATAGCGGCTTTTTTGTTTTTATAAGGTTCAATACCGTAATTAGCTAGCAGTAAGTTTGCTATTTTTTGCTAGCAATACAATTACCTATATTACTTTTCAGGTGAACTTTTCTTTTTTTGCTTTGCTGGCTAATGCTTTCTTTACTCGTCATCACATTTGAGGAAGAGAAGTCAAAAACTGCGAGTATTTGCTGTAATTTATCATTGAATTTAGCTGCAAATTCAAAGATCGCATTTTTCTTTTGCAATCTATTTGGATCAATACGTGCAAAATCTGCGACTTGGATACCTTGTAAAGGTTGACGTGAAATATTCGAAAATGAAGGTATATTAATTTTCTTATTGCTAGCAAATACTTCACTGGTAATACTAGGGAACGCATAGCTATAGGTAATATCATTGACACTACTATTCATTGATATATTCTGAATGTTGGCACGCATTTCGGCAATATTGAGCTCCGATGCACTTTCAACTTCAGGTGCTGCATATGAAAGTGAACCACATAACCCTGCGATAACAAAAATAGAGCTAACTAAGCTAATTTTAGTAGAACTGTTCATTTTGCATTCCCCATCAATATCTATCCTGATCATTCCCTGAAGTAATGATTGTACCATTGTGTTACAAATCAATATAGAATGGATTTTGCCTTTGTGCGATAGCAATAAGATAAACTGTTGATTTTATCCGACCAACAGCAAAAATTATTTAATTATCGTTATAGCAAGCACCATGGGCTTTTCCTTTAAATACACTTTGTGTTTTGGTCGATTAATAAACAACTTGTTATAATAAGAACAAGTGTAATGAAAATAACTTTCATTTTATTTTAATGATTTTTTACAAATAAAATATGAGTAATTGAATATCAATAACACTAAAGTCAAAAAAGATCATTAGGCTACTGCCCAATGATCTTTTTATCTTTGTTTTTCAATGCTGTTTATTTTTTTTTGAAAATTACTCTATTTTTATGCAATAAAGGCTCAGTGTAACCATTTGGTTGTTCATGACCTTGAAACACTAAAGATAACGCTGTTTGAAAAGCAATGCTTTCATCGAAATTTTCGGCCATTGCTTGATAGCTAGCGTCAGACTGATTTTGTTGATCAACCACTTTAGCCATTTTCTTCATACTTGCTAACACTTGCTCTGCTGAGCAAACTTTGTGTAACAGCCAATTGGCCATATGTTGACTAGAAATTCGTAAGGTTGCTCTATCTTCCATTAAGCCAACATCATTAATATCAGGCACTTTTGAACAGCCAACACCTTGGTCAATCCATCGAACTACATAACCTAAAATACCTTGAGCATTGTTATCTAATTCATCAGATATTTCTTGTTCAGTCCAGTGTGGGTTGTCAGCTAAAGGAATGGTTAGAATGTCATCGACATTGGCTGGTGTACGGGTTTTAAGTTGCTGCTGTAAACCAAATACATCAACTTTATGGTAATGCAATGCATGTAAAGTTGCTGCTGTTGGAGAAGGCACCCAAGCGGTATTTGCGCCAGCTTTAACATGGTTAATTTTTGTTGCTAGCATATTAGCCATTTGATCAGGTACCGGCCACATGCCTTTACCTATTTGTGCTTTGCCACTAAAACCACATGCCAAACCAACATCAACATTATTATCTTCGTAGGCCGAAATCCATTTGGTTAGTTTAATATCAGCTTTTCTGGCCATTGGGCCTGCTAACATTGAGGTATGAATTTCATCACCGGTACGGTCTAAAAAGCCAGTGTTGATAAATACCACACGTTCTTTTGCTGCATGTACACAAGCTTTTAGGTTTATACTGGTACGACGTTCTTCGTCCATAATCCCCATCTTAATGGTATTAACGGGTAGTGATAATAAACCTTCTACACGTTCAAATAACTCATTAGCAAACGCTACTTCTTCTGGGCCATGCATTTTAGGTTTGACGATATAGATAGAGTCTGCTTGGCTATTTTGCAGATGAGTTGTTGACGGTTGCTGCGAACGAATATCATGCAGAGCGATTAATGAAGTGATCACTGCATCCATAATGCCTTCAGGGATTTCATTACCTGTTTGGTCAATAATCGCGTTATTAGTCATTAAGTGACCAACATTACGAACAAACATCAAGCTTCTACTTTTTACACTAAATACTTCACCGTTAAGTGCTTGGTATTGTTTATCTTGCTGCATTTTACGGGTAACTTTATTACCTGCCTTTTCAAATGTTTCAGATAGTGTGCCTTGATTTAAACCAAGCCAGTTTTGATAAGCAATGAGTTTGTCATCAGCATCAACTGCAGCGACAGAGTCTTCACAATCCATAATAGTGGTTAGTGCTGATTCAATATTAATATCGCTAATGCCAGCAGGATCAGTTTTTGCTATTGGGCTGTTAGCATTAAACTCAACAGCAAACAGTAAACCGTGATGTTTGAATAATAATTCTGTCGGCGACTCATTGCTGCCATTTAAGCCAATAAGTACCGCAGGGCTCTGTAAATAGCTTAGTTCGCCATTATTCAAGGTGATGGTAAGTGTGCCATCGATCACTTGGTATTTTTCTGCATTGCCATGGCAGCCGCTAGTCAAAGGTACTGTTTGATCTAGAAAGTCACGTGCGAAAGCGACAACTTTTGCACCACGGGCAGGGTTATAGTGTTTTGATTTCTCAGCGCCGTTTTCTTCGGTGATAACATCTGAGCCGTATAAGGCGTCATATAAGCTACCCCAGCGAGCATTCACCGCGTTTAAAGCAAAGCGTGCATTCATTACCGGAACAACTAATTGAGGACCTGCCATTGTTGCTAGCTCGGCATCAACTTGTGTTGTTGATATAGAAAAGTCTTCAACCTCAGCTGCTAAATAACCTATTTTTTTTAAAAATGTTTTGTACTCAGAAAAGTTAAAAGCAGTGCCTTGATGCTTTTGGTGATACTGGCTAATTTGCTGTTGTAGAGTTTCGCGTGTGGCTAACAAGGCTTTATTTTTTGGGCTCAAATCATTTACTAAATCAGAAAAGCCACTCCAAAACTTTTCAGAGGTTATTTCGGTACCCGGTAATACACTTGATTCTATAAAGTTATATAGATTTTGCGCAACTTGCATATTGGCAATGGAAATTCTTGTTGTCATAGGGCACCTGTTTTGAAAGTCTGAAGAAAGTTTTCTCGTATTGAATGCAGATATGATCACGAGTAACTGCAATGTAGAAAGTTTGGCGGTGTGATGCAATAGCACTGAATTGAGGTTTTCACTGTACTATTGACGTTTTTCTCGTTGATACTTCTTTTTATTGTTGTAACTCATTGTTATTAAGTTGTTTATTTTTCTTTTTTACTAGATGGGCTTTATCTTTATTCATGTTATTGTTTGTTTTTATGTTTGGTATTCATATTGTGAATTTTGTGTGTTTTGCAACAATATCTTAAAACGAACAAATTTGGACCATATTACGAAAAGGTAATGAAAATATGGGATGCGTTGCAAAAGGTAACCGCTACAAATGGCAACCGTTATAGTAATGAAGTTAAAAATGTAATGATAAAAGGGCTGGTAATAGCAGTAATTACCGCAGAAACGATCAGTGCAAGAGATGCGAATGCCGTATGTTCATGACTAATTTTACTAACGATAGAGGTACCAATAGCATGACTTGCCGCACCAATGGCTAAGCCTTGGGCTTTAGGTGATGTGACGTTAATAAAAGTTAACCAACGCGGGCCTATAATAGCACCAAAGAAACCGGCGAGAATAATGGCAAATGCGGTGATGGCAACATTACCATCGAGTTGTTCGGCTATGGCGATGGCGATAGGGGTTGTGACTGATTTGAGTGATAGTGCGACGGAAATACTATAATCACCAACTAATACCATAGTAATAAGGAAGCTACTGATAATGGCGATTAGTGCGCCACTAAATAGTACAAAAACGATACTTTTCCATTGCCGTTTAATCGTTTCTAAATGTTGATATAACGGAAAACCTAGTGCGACGACGGCAGGCTCAAGTAATGCGTTTAATGCCCAAGAACTATCAAAATAATCTTTAAAACTAATTTCTTGCCAAGACAAAATGCCGATGGTACTTAACATAGTAATCAACATGGGTTGTAGCCAGATAGTATTAAATTTACGTTGTAGTATGGCTGTAGCTTGATAAAGGCCGATAGTCGAAATAATGGAGAGCGCAGCATAAATTAACGCGCTGAATGAGTATTCTGTCATAACTTTAATAACGACTCTTTATGTCTTTCATAGCGTTGATAATGCAGGCCTACAACGGTGAGTAATATAAACGTTGTGGCGAATGTGATAGCAACAATTGCAATACCATGCTGCTTGATTAAATCAAGGTGATTAATAATGCCAACACCAGCTGGAACAAAGCATACGCCCATATGCTTTATGCTCCAGATAACCGTTGTTTTAATTCTATCGGCATTGAATAGCCGAAAGTGAAGGGTGAGGGTGAATACTATTAATCCGTATAAGCTGCCAGGTAGCATTGGAATATAATAAGCAAGCAACCTGCCGACAATAACGCAGCTTATTAAAGCAAAAACGCTATAGGCGGCATTAAATAATTCAGACTTCTTAAAGCTCACGCCCGTATTTTCCTTTGCCAAATTTAACCTTCATTTGCTGCTTCAATCACTAATTGTCTAAACCAAATATGGCTGGCGTCATGATGCAATAACGGGCTCCAGATCATTTTCAATTCAATATCTGGAATATCAAACGGCGGCTTAAGAATTGTATAATTACTATCTGATTTATGAATTAAAGCGGCACGGGTTGGCAAGGTGGCTACTAATTCATCTTCAAGTGCTAATTGCATGGCAACATGGTAATTTCGGGTGAATACTTTGATATCTCGCTTTTTACCTAAACGAGCTAGCGCTTCATCAACCCAGCCCAATTTCTGAACATCTTTCGGGTCCATGCCAACACCAACACCAAAGCCAGTTTTAGACACCCAGACATGCTTTGCTGATAAGTAGGTATTGAGGTTGAACTTTGAAACAACTGGATTATCTGCACTTAACAAACAAGAGAACGAGTCACGCCAAATGGTTTTCTGATGGAAAGATTGAGGCAATTCATCGAAGCGATTGATTGCCATGTCAATTTTTCCCGCTTCAACGTCGTGAAATGTTACGTCACTTGGCGTCATGATATCGATGGTGACATTAGGTGCAATTTGGTTAATGCGTTTTAGCAAACGCGGCAATAACGTTGATGCAGCATAATCACTGGCCATAATACGAAAAACACGATGGCTATTTAATTCGTTGAACTCTTCTTCACCTTGTAGTGCTTCTTCTAGTTCTAGTAGAATTTTTCGAATAGCTGGTGCTAAGGCCCGTGCTCGTTCTGTTGGCACCATACCATCAGACGTGCGCACTAAAATGGGATCATTGAATAATGTACGTAACCTTTTTAAGCCATTACTCATCGCTGGTTGGGTTATGTTTAATTGGCCCGCAGCACGTGTAACATTTTTTTCTCTTAGTAATACGTCTAAATAAATAAGTAGATTAAGGTCAATTTTCGATATATTCATAGAATCAATTATGTAATAAAAAAATATAACTTAATCTTATGTCATGTGTGACGGACATAATCAAGATAATTTCTCGATAATTAGCCTAATATTAATTTCAATCAAATTAATATTATTAGTAAATGAAATCTTTAGTTATTGATTAAATTAACTATTACTTAGAGTTATTACACTACTATTTTTCACGTGAATGCTGGTGATAACTATTATATATTTCATAAATGTTTTGTTGGCGGAGTAGTATTTATGTTGTTCGGTGTGACAGCTTACATTGCTTGTTACATCACCCAAATTATAAATATGGTCAGTTAAGACTTTTTGGAGAAAGTGTTATGTCTAATTATCAAAGTGCAATTGAAGCGGTTAAAGCAATAAAGGAACAAGCTGGTAGCTCTTGGGATGCTATTAATCCAGAATCAGTGGCTCGTATGCGAGCGCAGAATAAATTTAAAACTGGTTTAGAGATCGCTCAATACACGGCTGATATTATGCGTAATGATATGGCGGCCTATGATGCTGACAGTTCTAAGTACACTCAATCTTTAGGTTGTTGGCATGGTTTTGTTGGCCAACAAAAAATGATTTCTATCAAAAAGCACTTTGAAGGTAAAACTGACCGTCGTTACTTATACCTTTCTGGTTGGATGGTTGCAGCACTTCGCAGCGAGTTTGGTCCATTACCAGATCAGTCTATGCATGAAAAAACTAGCGTAGCCTCTTTGGTAGAAGAGCTTTACACATTCCTACGCCAAGCTGATGCGCGTGAATTAGGTGGCCTTTTCCGTGAACTAGATGCGGCAAGCGAAGGCGATAAAGCTGCAATCCAATATAAAATTGATAACCATGTAACCCACGTTGTTCCAATTATTGCTGATATCGATGCTGGTTTTGGTAACGCTGAAGCGACTTACCTAATGGCTAAGCAAATGATTGAAGCGGGTGCTTGTGCTCTGCAAATTGAAAACCAAGTTGCCGATGAAAAACAATGTGGACACCAAGACGGTAAAGTAACGGTTCCTCATGCAGACTTTCATTCTAAAATTCGTGCCTTACGTCATGCATTCCTAGAGCTAGGTATTGATAACGGTATTATCGTTTCACGTACTGACTCTGAAGGTGCTGGTCTTACGAAAGAAATCGCGGTAGTTAAAGAGCCTGGCGATCAAGGTGATATTTATAACTCTTTCTTAGATGTTGAAGAAATCGACGTAGCAGATATGGCTGAAGGCGATGTATGCTTTAACCGAGACGGTAAGCTTGTTCGACCTAAGCGTTTACCTTCTGGTTTATACCAATTCCGCGCAGGAACGGGTGAAGAGCGTTGTGTATTTGATAGTATTGAAGCGATTAAAGCAGGTGCTGATTTACTGTGGATTGAAACTGCAACTCCAAATGTTGCCGATATTACGGCAATGATGAACGAAGTGCGTAAAGAAATTCCAAACGCTAAGCTTGTTTACAATAACAGCCCATCATTCAACTGGACGCTAAACTTCCGTCAACAAGCATATGATGCCATGGTTGAAGCGGGTGAAGATGTTTCTGCATATATTCGCGGTGACTTGATGAATGCTGAATATGACGAATCAGAACTATCTGCTAGAGCTGACGATAAAATTCGCAGCTTCCAATCAGATACGGCACGAGAAGCGGGTATTTTCCATCATTTAATTACACTGCCTACATACCATACAACGGCATTGTCTGTTGATAACCTAGCAAAAGAGTACTTTGGTGATGCGGCAATGCTTGGTTATGTTGAAGGTGTGCAGCGTAAAGAAATTCGTCAGGGTATCGCCTGTGTTAAACATCAAAACATGTCAGGCTCTGATATGGGTGATGATCACAAAGAATACTTTGCTGGTGAAAATGCTCTTAAAGCAGGCGGCGCTAAAAACACCTCTAACCAATTTAGTTAATTTTTAATATACAAAAGTGACCTTAGGGTCATTTTTGTGTTTGAAGTTGTGTACTAAGGTTTAGAATAAGATAGTACCAATAACGATATTTAGAATAACTTTTTGTGCGGCAGCATGATAAGTAATTTAAAACAAACCCAACCGAAGCAAAAAGCACTGTAATAACAGTGCTTTTTTATGTTCAGGATGAACGGTATGTCATGATGCCAGGGATGGCAAGGAATGACGATATTTAGGTTTCAGTGAAAAAGTTAAATGGTATTAACTTGCCATTACTTTATCGCGACGCCTTAACTGCCGACTGTGTAATACCATCACGATCACGTAAAATAAAATACAAAGGTTTATGGTGGTAATTGCAGGTATTAAAACAAGCTTACCGTAAATTAAGGTGTAGCCAATGATGGTCGTCAATAAAGTAGCTGCGGTAGTCATTAATAAAGTCGTGCGTATTTTACTGAGGTTTTTGACTGTTCTAGCAATAACGAGGCAGAAAATTAATGTTAGCCAAAAACTCCAGTAAGCTGAAATGCTGAGATATATTGACGCCATTAATGATGCTGAAAGCGCTAAAGGCGTGCCATAAACAAAACCGCACCAAAGGTAATTCACGTTATCAACTCTACCGCGTTTATTGAGCCAAATATTGATGCCAGAAACGCTGATGTAAGTTAAGGCAAGTCCTAATACTAAGTAAACTAACTTAACAGCCACGTTACCAAAGTGACCAAAATGCAAACGATAAACTGAATAGACTGCTTGTCTGCCAATAGGACCATTAGCCATTCCTTGCTGACCTATATATTCACCATCAGCATGGAATTGATATATTTCAGAGTAAATTAGGCGTTGCGGTAATGTAGCGGCTATTTCAATAAACTGTTTTTCGCTACCGATGTTTTGTACAACAATATAAATCGGTGTCGCCTGTTTATCAGCTATTGCCATATTGGCAAAACTGCGTTCAACATTTAATGCCGGAGCGTTAGTAATAATAGGCTCTTCGCCATAAATATCGGCAATAAGTGCTTCTCGGTCGTTATCATAAAAGGCACTTGCTGCAATAATGACAAGTATTGACACTAGGCCAAAAAAAGCTCCTGTTATCGCAATCATGGCGTGAAATGGCAAGCCCCAAACTGATAAGCGGTTGTGTAAATCAATTTGTTGTTTTTGACCTGTGCCTCCCCAGTTTAAAGTAAAAGCATCTTTAAATATTCGACTGTGAGTCAGTACACCTGAAATAACTAAATGAGTTAACATAATTCCAAAAAAGCTGACAATAACTAGCCCTAAGGTTTTAGGTAAATGTAATTGCACGTGCAGCTCTTGAAGCATTTCTGTCCAAGGCTTTCTTATGCTCTCACCTAATGTTCCATCTTGATTTAACCACCATTCTTGCTCACCATCAGATAAATGTGCACGTGGCACTTCTGCTGTTGGCAGCACCACATAAACTGACTTTTCAGGGACTTCTACTTTACTGAGATATTCTTGATAAGCTTGGCTAACACTGCTTGAGGAAAACTCATTATATTCTGCTACATTAGGTTGTTCCCAGCGCTCAAACTCTGGATAGAAAACCGCTAAACTTCCCGTTAAGCAAATGAGGTACATGATAGCGCCGACAGCTAATCCCACAGAGGAGTGAGCATCGAACATTTTTTTTACGATAATTTTTTTTAAATTTATTTTATTCATAATGATCATTTCATCACTAAAGGATGAATATTCCCCCGAACATTAGTGCACAGGAAAAGGTCATAATAATCGACGTTCTCAATAGCTTATCCGTACATGAAAGCCATACACTTGCTAGTGCCCAAAAAACAGGAAAAGCCAGCGCTGAAAACGCTAGTTGCGTGCTTAGTGAGTCAATAAATAGTCGTGCTAAAGTCATGGTAAACACAACACCACAAAGACCACATAAGAAAAATAACGCTAAGGTATAATAGAGAAACTTAACTTTTTTCTTACGGCTCCATGGAGTGCTTGGAGCTGAGTTACGTTGTGGCAATAATTGTATTTTGGTTGATTTTTTTGTAACGAATATCAGCAGGCAACTTAGAACAAATAGTATGCAGAGGAAATAAATACTGCCAAACTCGATGCCTGATAAACCAATACAAACTGCAGCGGAAGATATAAAAAATATCATAGCGACTAATTGCATTAGCTTATTACTTGTTGGTTGGCGCCAGTTTCGCCATAGCAAAAAAATACCAGCACTGCATAAAAGCAGTGCTGAAAATTCGCCAATAAAAGGAAGGAGCGATAAATTAGTCATTTGGGGTTAGAAGTTATAGCTTACGCGACCAACAATCGTGCGTTCTTTGCCAGGAAAACAATCACCACGCCCCAAGCATGTAGCGTAGTAGTTTTTGTCTGCTAGATTGCGTACGTTTAAAGCAAAATCCCACTGCTCAACTTCGTAGCCAATCATGAAGTCAGTCAATGTGTAGGAAGGGGTACGATAAGTATCAGTACCATCGTAACTTTCACCTGAATAACGTACACCAAGGCCAGATTTAAAGCCTTCGAGTTTCCCTGATGGCTTATAACCTAACCAAGCTGAAGCTTGTTTTTCTGGCACACTGTCTAACTTAAAGCCATTTGCACTTTCGGTATTAAGCTTGGAAATATTGACTTCTAATGTAAAGTCACCGAAATAGCTGAAGCTTTCAAACTCTATTCCGTCAATTTTTGCTTTACCACTTTGTTGTTCAAACTCTTGTGGATCACTGTTTGGATCCGATAAGTTTGTTTGCTCAATATCAAACCAAGCTAAGGTAAAAAAGCCATCGAATGCCGTTGGTACATATTTAATACCAAGCTCTATTTGCTCACCTCTTTGTGGTTTTAACAGTTCACCTTGGCCATTATCACCAATGACAGGTTCAAATGATTCAGCGTAATTTATATAAGGTGAAAGGCCATTATTAAACTTATAGATAACACCAGCACTTAAACTTACTTCAGACTCAGATTGGCTATCGCCTGAGGTTTCACTTTTGCTATCATCAAAACGGGCACCTAAGGTAATTGACCATAAATCGATATCTATTTGGTCGCTAATATAAAATCCAATATCTGTCGACGTTGTTTCAGGCTTTTCTGTGTAATACGGCGCCAGCATCGCATCTACATCAACATCTACATATTGAGGATTAAAGACATTAACCCAAAGAGAGTCACCTAAAGTGCTGTCTGGTAAGCCAGTCGAGTAATCTAATCCAGGAGCTGCAGCATAATAGCCAGCCGTGTCAGTAGTAACGTTTTGATATTGAGTTCCTATTAATATTTTATGATCAATATTGCCAGTCGAGAACTCACCTAGCAGGCGTACATCAATCACTTTTTGCTCTGATGTGGCATCATTACGGTAGAAGGTTCTTGGTACAGTTCCATCTTTATATAAACTGCCATCGGCATTGTAAATATAGCGATTACCCGCCCCTAAAAATGCTCCCCAGGCTTGTTGGTAGTCGGCACTTGCATCTGTGTAACGAGCATTAGCAGATAACTGCCAGTAATCATTTATTTCATGCTTTGCCATAACAGTAAATGCTAATGTTTCGGCATCATACTTATTAAAGTTTGGCAGCCCAAGATAGGTATCACTCGCAATTTTTTTACCGTTTGGTGCTGGTAATAACGTGCCTTGTAACGGCAAAAATTGTGCACCAGTATCACTTTCTGTATCGGTATAGTTAAGTAGCATAGTAATCTCAGTTTGATCACTAGCTAACCAGGTAATTGATGGGGCAAAAACCTTGCTCTTGTCTTGAACATGTTGCACTTGTGTGTCGCTATCTCTAATGACAGATACAAAACGATAAAGCCAATCTTCATTGCCTGCGATAGTTCCTGTGGAATCTATTGATACTTGTTTGCGATTGAAGTTACCTATTTCAACATTTACTTGATGTGCCGCTTCAGCTTTGGGTGTTTTGCTAACTGTATTGACTAAACCACCTGGAGAGCCTTTACCGTAAAGTACCGACGCTGGACCTTTTAGAATCTCTACTTGTTCTAAGGTAAAAATATCAGGGCGGGTATTATTATAGTTGCCAAATAATGATTGCAGGCTATCTTGGTATTGCGGAACATTCAAACCACGCACTTTAATCCAATCACCACGTGTTGCAAAACCGTAAGTTTGCCCTGTAACCCCTGCTGAGTATGTGAAGGTATCATCTAGGTTTAAGGCACCTTTATCGATAATTTGTGAAAGGTCTTCAATACTTACTGAGCGAGCTACATCCATAATAGGAGTATCGGATTTTGTTGCGGAGTAATGACTAAGCTTGCCATAAACTTCAATTCTTTCGATATCGGTGTCGGCAACGTCGTCATTTGCTTGTGCAGTGAAAGCGGTGCAGGCCGACAAAATAGCTAAAGTGAGTGGAGTTCGAGAAAAGTTAAACACGGTTAGGGTCCTTTAAAAAGCGTTGTTAATTGCATCTAAATGATAATGGTTATCATTATTGATCGCATTTTGTAATGGTGCAACGCTTTTGTAACATTTTGTAGAAATAACAAAGATAAAGGCAATAAGGCTAGTTATTAAAGATGAAGGTACTGCGCGTTCTACTATAGTTAATCAGTAGTCGTTTGAACTATCAAAAGGTTATTTCTTGTTGTGGAAGTAAATTTATATCGAATAGCATTGGGCAAATATTGAAATGGTATAAAAAAAGCCAGCAAGATAACCATGCTGGCTTTTTATCATTCATATTTTTTAGAACAATTTAATACCTTAGAAACTGTAAACTAAAGTCATCGCAGTTTCAGTGTTAGTGTTTTCTTTATCGTCTTCAACTTCAGTGTTGTAGTCGACTACAAAGCTAAACTTAAGTTGTAAAGTTTCAATTAACTTAGTAGTAATTGAAGTCTCAGCTTTATAAGTGCTGTTTTCGCCGCTTTTTGGCGAATACTTAGCAACTAATGACTGTTTAAACTCTACATGCTCATTAATTTTTCGCTTGTATAAAGCTTGTGCTTGAATAATAAAAGCATTTTTAGATTCACCGTCTGGACGCAAAACATCACGCTTAAAACCAGGACCAATATCAGCATCTAAGGTTGCATTCTCATCTTCAAACCAACGTCGACCCCAACCTGCAGAGATTGAGCTTTGGTTTTCAAAACCACCAAAGCGACTATCTTCGTATGATGCGTTAACGTAAATATAATTTGGGCTTTTATCATCAAGGGTATAGTTAGTTTGACCAACAATAGTCCATTTTTGATCACTAGTTTCCAATTTATCTGTGTCGTCGTCTTCGGTTTGCTTTACTAACATATCAAACTGAAGCGTTGACTTCCAAGCGTCTAATTCATGGCCTAAATCAAAACCTGCTTTAACATCAGTACTTTTAGTATCGCCAGTTTTAAAAAGCATACCTAATTCAGCTGAAGCAGTATAAGGAGACTTTACTTCTGGTGTTGCTGCTTCTTCTGCTACTGCTACTGTTGCGAATGATGCGCAACATAACACAGCTGATATTAACTTATGACTCATTGTTTTCCTCTTTATTCATATGAATAGATAATTGTGGGAATGGGATTTCGATTCCTTCGTTGTCCAATTCAGTTTTAATTTTTTGTAATAAATCGAAGTAAGTTGGCCAGTAATCAGCAGATTTTACCCAAGGTCTTACCACAAAGTTAACGCTACAATCAGCAAGTTCTGATACGCCAACTGTTACCGCTTGATCTTTTAGTACACGTTCATCAGCACTAACTAAGTCAAGCAATATTGCTTTGGTTTTTGCAAGGTCGGCATCATAACTCACGCCAATAACCAAATCTATTCTTCTTGTCGGTTTCGTTGAATAATTTGTGATGGTACCACTGGTAATTGAACCATTTGGAATAATGACTGTTTTATTATCACCAGTTCTTAATTGTGTCGAAAATATTAAAATTTCTTCAACAATACCGGCAACACCTGAAACTTCAATAAAATCGCCAGATTTAAATGGCTTGAAAATAATCAGTAATACACCAGAAGCGAAATTTGATAATGAACCTTGCAGCGCTAAGCCAATAGCTAAACCAGCAGCACCAACAATGGCAACAAGAGATGAGGTGTTAAAACCTAAATGTGAAACGGCAGCGACAATAACAATAAAGAACAACATGCCGTACAGTAGACTACTAATAAAAGAGATTATTGCATCATCCATACCTTTATGACGCATTACTTTTACGACACCGCCACGAATCAAGTTCGCAACAAATTTACCGATGAATATTATAGCTAAAGCTACTAGTAGATTAATTGCAAAATCTAAAAGCATTGTTTGGTTATCTACAAACCAGTTTTGAATAGTTTCCATTGTTTACCCTAAGCAATGTTATAAAGGGCAAATTATAATGAATAGGTGGATAAATATCACTAAATTGTTAATAAAATAAGCGATTCATTAACAAATATGTCAAAAAGTAACTGGAATTAGATTGAATACAAAAAAGGCGACCAAAAGGTCGCCTTAATTAAGTATTTTGGGAACTTACTTTATTAGTGCATCAAGTTTGCCAGTAGAGTACTGCATAAACATATTGTCTAATGAAATAGGTTTAATTTTTGATGCTTGGCCAACCGTACCAAAAGCTTCGTAGCGTGCCTTACAAATATCTGACATTGCTTGAGTAGATGCTTTTAGGAATTTACGTGGGTCAAACTCGCTTGGGTTTTCAGCTAAGAAACGACGTACTGCACCTGTTGATGCAAGACGTAAGTCAGTATCTATATTGATTTTACGTACACCGTTTTTAATACCTTCTTGAATTTGTTCAACAGGTACACCGTAAGTTTCAGGGATTTTACCACCAAATTCATTGATAACGGCTAACCAGTCTTGTGGTACCGAAGATGAACCATGCATAACTAAATGCGTGTTAGGGATACGGTTGTGTATCGCTTTAATACGGTCAATCGCTAAAATATCGCCAGTAGGTGGGCGAGTAAATTTATAAGCGCCGTGTGAAGTACCACAAGCAATTGCTAAGGCATCAACTTGAGTTTTTTGCACAAAATCAGCCGCTTCTTCAGGGTCAGTCAGCATTTGGTCCATGGTAAGTTTACCAACAGCACCGATACCGTCTTCTTCACCAGCTTCACCTGTTTCTAAAGAGCCTAAACAACCTAATTCACCTTCAACTGATACACCACAAGCGTGAGCCATTTCAACAGTACGACGAGTAACATCAACATTGTATTCGTAGCTAGAAGGTGTTTTACCATCGTCCATTAAAGAACCATCCATCATCACTGATGAAAAGCCTAATTGGATAGAACGCTGACAAACACTAGGAGATGTGCCGTGATCTTGGTGCATAACTACCGGAATATGTGGAAACTCTTCAATTGCGGCTAAAATCAAATGACGCAAAAATGGTGCACCTGCATAGGCTCTTGCACCCGCAGAACCCTGTAAAATAACAGGACTGTTGGTTTCATTAGCGGCAAGCATGATAGCTCTTACTTGTTCCAAATTGTTAACGTTAAAAGCTGGGATACCGTAACCAAACTCGGCGGCATGATCTAACATTTGGCGCATAGAAACTAAAGCCATGAACTAACTCCTGTGATTGTAAATAGTGACAAAATTGAACTAAAAAAGTTTCATTGTGAAACTTAGCCCTTTCGTATCGTAATTATATCAGATGAAATTAACTATTTGCACTAGAAAAAAACAGCTGAATTTTACTGAAAAAAGGTAAATATTGCCTAGCTATCAGCTTTGTATATTAATTACGTAAATAAATGGGGGGTACTGATTATTCTCATCAGTTTTACTTGCTTATTTTTGTAATTTTACTACAAAACCAAGTGGAAGAAGCTGTAAAATTTTTTGCTCGCTGCTCATTAATGTTTGTTTTACTCATTAATTTCAGCGATAAAAAAAACGCTGATTTAGCCTTAAGCCAAACCAGCGTTATATTGTTACGACGTTTTAATGCCGTATATGCTATAGAACGCTATACTTATTAGGCGTTTGCACGAGCTTCTAAGATTTCTACAGCGGGCAATTTCTTGCCTTCTAAAAACTCTAAGAAAGCACCACCGCCAGTAGAGATATAAGATACTTTGTCAGCAATGTTATATTTGTCAACGGCTGCTAACGTATCACCGCCACCGGCAATTGAGAAAGCACTACTGTCTGCAATAGCCTTAGCAATTAACTCTGTACCTTTACCGAATTGGTCGAATTCAAATACGCCAACAGGGCCATTCCAAACAATAGTACCGGCATTGGCAATGATATCGGCTAATGCTTTTGCGCTTTCAGGACCGATGTCAAAAATCATGTCGCCATCGGCAACGTCGCTCACATTTTTAAGTGTTGCAACCGCTGTTTCAGAAAATTCTTGCCCAACAACAACATCGCTAGGCACAGGGATTGAGCCATTATTGTCTTTTGCTTGCTGAGTTAAGCGTTTCGCCTCTGCAACTAAGTCAGCTTCAAATAATGATTTACCAACGTTATGACCTTCAGCGGCTATAAATGTGTTGGCAATACCGCCACCAACAACAAGTTGGTCAACAACACCAGCTAATGATTCTAAAACAGTAAGTTTAGTTGATACTTTAGAGCCACCAACAATGGCTACTAATGGGCGGGCTGGTTTATCAAGTGCTTTTGAAAGCGCGGCTAATTCACCGGCAAGTAAAGGGCCAGCACAGGCTGTAGGTGCATATTTAGCAACACCATGAGTACTTGCTTGAGCTCTATGTGCGGTACCAAATGCGTCCATAACGAATATGTCACAAAGGGCCGCTAGCTTTTTCGATAAAGCTTCATCGTTTTTCTTTTCGCCAATATTAAAACGAATATTTTCAAAAATAACTAATTCACCAACTTTAGCGTCAACGCCATCTAGATAATCTTTAACTAATCTAACTGGGGCATTTAAAGCCGCTGCTAAGTAATCTGCAACAGGTTGTAATGAAAACTCTTCATTATATTCGCCTTCAGTAGGGCGACCTAGGTGCGACATTACCATCACTTTTGCGCCAGCTTCTAGGGCAAGTTTAAGGGTTGGCAAAGCGGCTCTTAAGCGAGCATCAGATGATATTTTGCCATCTTTAACCGGAACGTTTAAATCTTCACGAATCAATACACGTTGATTTTCCAGTGCTAAATCCGTCATTTTAATTACTGACATGTTTATTTCCTGTTGGTAAAGTTTAACTAAATTTGTATTTTGCTTAATTGAGTTACATTATCGAAATATTGCCGACTATTGTTAAATCTTGTTTAGTTTGCTTGTGCCATAGCATAAGCCGTATCGATCATACGATTAGCAAAACCCCATTCGTTATCACACCAAATAAGTAATTTTACTAAACGTTTATGACTGACGCGCGTTTGGTTGCCATCAACAATGCAAGAATGCGGGTCATGATTAAAATCGATAGAGACTAAAGGCTCGGTGGTATAACCAAGAATTCCAGCTAAGCCATTATTTTGCGCAGCAAGTATTGCTTGGTTTATGTCGCTAATGGTTACATCACTTGAAAGCGTTAAGCTTAAATCCATTGCGGTTACGTTGATAGTGGGTACTCGCACTGCAATCGCTTCAAAGCGACCGGCAAACTTAGGCAAAATTCTTTCTATACCTGCGGCAAGTTTAGTGTCAACCGGTATTATTGATTGACTTGCTGCACGCGAGCGTCGTAAGTCTGGGTGGTAAGCGTCAATAACTTGTTGATCATGCATTGAAGAGTGAATAGTGGTAATTGCACCACTTTCAACGCCAAAGGCTTTATCTAGTACTTGAATTACCGGCACCACACAGTTGGTTGTGCATGAGCCATTAGAAACCACTTTTTCTGCTGCGGTTAGCTGTTGATGATTGATACCATAAATAATGGTGGCATCAAGATCATGAGCACCAGGGTGTGAAAATAATACTTTTTTTGCCCCTTGCTTAATATGCAATTGGCCGTCTTCTTGATTACCGAATTTACCTGTGCAATCAATAACAATATCAACATCAAGTTGTTGCCAAGGCAGGGCAGATATTTCGCTTTCATGGCTTAAGGCTATTTTGTCACCGGCAATAAAAAGTTCACCATTACATTGTTCAACAGCGAAAGGGAAGCGACCATGAGTAGAGTCATATTTTAGTAAATGAGCAATGCCTTCTGGTTCAGCAAGTTCATTAATAGCAACTAGCGTAAAATCATTGGTTCTGGCATTTTCGTAAAGCGCACGAGCGACATTACGCCCGATTCTTCCGAAGCCATTTATTGCTATATTAATTGACATTATAGTTTGATCTTATTGGTGTATGTGGCTATTTCATTCACTAAAAATATAGTCATTTGATATCTCTAGTGAATGAAATAGCCAGTTAAGTAAACTTAACTGGCTACAAATTATTAAGACTTAATTAAATCATTTTGATTTATAAGCTATTTACTGTGTTGACTACGTTTTCAACAGTAAAACCAAAGTATTCAAGTAATACATTACCTGGTGCAGATTCACCAAACGTAGTCATGCCCACAACTTTACCGCCGAATCCTACATACTTGTACCAGAAGTCAGTATGCGCAGCTTCAATAGCAACACGTTTAGTAACGTTGGCAGGTAATACAGATTCTTTGTAGTCAGCATCTTGTGCGTCAAAAATGTTAGTAGACGGCATAGAAACAACACGAACATGGTCGCCTAATGCTTCAGCTGATTTTAATGCTAATGATACTTCTGAACCGGTAGCGATTAAAATTACTTCTGGTGTACCAACACTGTCTATTAAGATGTAACCACCTTTAGCAATATCAGCAACTTGTGCTGCACTACGGCTAAGCGCAGGTAAACCTTGGCGAGAGAAAATTAATGATGTTGGTGCATTTTGACGTTCAACAGCACTCTTCCAAGAAACCGCAGATTCAGTAGCATCAGCTGGACGCCATGTCACCATGTTTGGTGTTGTACGTAAGTTAGTTAATTGCTCGATAGGTTGATGTGTTGGACCATCTTCACCTTGACCAATTGAATCATGGGTGTAAACGAAAATGTTTTGAATGCCCATTAATGCTGACATACGAACCGCATTACGTGCGTATTCCATAAACATCATGAAAGTTGCGCCGTAGTTGATGAAACCACCATGTAATGAAATACCGTTCATGATGCCGCTCATACCAAATTCACGCACACCGTAGAAGATGTAGTTACCGGCTGCGTCGTCTTGAATACCTTTTGAGCCTGACCAAAGTGTTAAGTTTGAGCCAGCTAAATCGGCAGAGCCACCTAATAATTCAGGTAATATTTTACCGAAGGTTTCAATGGTGTTTTGTGAAGCTTTACGAGAAGCAACATTCTCCGCTTTTTCCTGACACTCTACAATGTAGGCATTGGCTTTTTCTTCAAATTCTGCTGGTAAATCACCTTTGATAACTCGACGTTCATATTCAGCCGCTAATTCAGGGTGAGCTGTTTGGTAAGCGGCAAATTTTTCATTCCAGCTTGTTTGTTCTACACCACCTTTTTCTTTTTGATCCCAGTCAGCGTAAACATCGCTTGGAATTTCAAAAGGAGCGTGTGACCAATTTAATTTTTCACGTGTTGCCGCAATTTCTTCATCGCCTAATGGAGCACCGTGACAATCATGTGTGCCTTCCTTATTAGGTGAGCCAAAACCAATGATGGTTTTACAGCAAATCATTGAAGGTTTATCAGTTACAGACTTGGCTTCAACTATTGCGGCAGCGATAGCTTCAGGGTTATGGCCGTCAACACTAACGACATGCCAACCATAAGCTTCAAAACGAGCAGGAGTGTTATCAGTAAACCAACCTTCAACTTCACCATCAATTGAAATGCCGTTGTCATCCCAAAATGCAATTAGTTTACCTAAACCTAAAGTACCCGCTAATGAACAGGCTTCATGTGAAATACCTTCCATTAAACAGCCGTCACCTAAAAATACATAAGTGTTGTGGTCAACAATGTTATGACCTTCACGGTTAAATTGTGCCGCTAAAGTTTTTTCAGCAATCGCCATACCTACAGCATTTGAAACACCAGCGCCTAATGGGCCTGTTGTTGTTTCAACACCCGGTGTATAACCGTATTCTGGGTGACCTGGAGTTTTTGAATGTAACTGACGGAAGTTCTTCAATTCATTAATTGGTAAATCATAACCAGTTAAGTGCAACAATGAATAGATTAACATTGAGCCGTGGCCGTTAGATAAAATAAAACGATCGCGGTCAGCCCAATTTGGATCTGCTGGGTTATGCTTTAAGAAATCACGCCATAATACTTCAGCGATATCTGCCATGCCCATTGGGGCTCCAGGGTGTCCTGATTTAGCTTTTTGCACGGCATCCATGCTTAAAACTCGTATTGCATTGGCCAGTTGTTGACGCGACGGCATAATTGCTCCAATTTATGTAAAATTTGATAGGATAAAAATTGCGCTTATTTTCGCTTAGAGTCACCATCACTGCAAATTTTATTGTCATATTTCTTTGATTATTTTTCTCTTAGATATATTTAAGTACTTTGTATTGAGCTGTAAGAAAAATACGGTACTTAATTGTGTCAGCAGAAAATTAATAAAAGGTTAAAAAATCAGCGATTGAATAGTTGTAATAGAAATAAACTTGCTATATTGTAGCTTGGTTGTATGTACAAATAACAATAAAAAGATATAACCTGAAACAGGATTAAGTAATGAACAGGTCGTCGTCAAGTGGAATTAAGCTGACAACCGTGATCTTCGCTGTAGTAATATTAGCCGTATCAGCGATGTTGAGTAACAGCACAGCTGCGGATGACAAGGACGTTAAAATAGAACAAACAAGTGATGAACTTATCAACTAAGTTTATTTATAAAGACAAGCCTCGCAATAGCGGGGTTTTTTTACGCCTATAGCTTTATATTCTGTATTTCAAATATAGCTGAATGGAAATTATGAAAGGTTTTTAAATAAGGTAAAAGTTGTTAATTAAAATGATTGATAACCTGTTGGCGTCCCCACCAGGACTCGAACCTGGAGCAGCAGCTTAGGAGGCCGCAGTTTTATCCAGTTAAACTATGAGGACTTAACAAGTTTTTACTTTTGTGAATCTCGTCATTTTATAAAAAAGCACAAAATAATCAACAGTTAAACGATTTTAATTATTAACTTGTCGATAGGTTAATTAAATAATAACCGACAAGTTATTTTGAGTATTTATTTTTGAGGGTGGAGTTGAGGTTATTTAATAACGTACAGCCAAGTCATTAATTTGAACATTATCCATAATATGTTGCTCAGTAGTTGTTGCTTTGGCGCTGTCGTTAGTTACTTCATTAACAACAACTTTATATGGGCTCACATTAAAACCTGAATAAGATTTATGGTCATCACTAACAAAGTGATTGGCGTGTAATAGAGAAAATTCGTCACCAACTTTTACGCCATGTCTTTTGCCTAAATTAAAAGTAATATTGTTACCTGCAACTTGCACAATTCTACCTTGTGTTGGCTGACACATCATATTTTCGTCAATATCTGTCACCATGCTATCTAAAGTTTGGCTAATTTGCTGACCGTATTCACTTAGCCAAAAATTTTGGCTTGAAACATCAATCTGTTGACGTTGATTAAACTGCCATGGTGCTGAGCTTTGATACTGTTTATCTAAAATTCTTTCACCCGTGCTGCCATCATGTATATAAAGGGCAATATTAAACTGACGTTGATAAACGTTGTCTTGCCAAAACTGCCATGAATTGTTTTCATCGTTTGCCATGGAGATGTCTTGAATTTCGGAAAAAAGTACATATTGACTGTCGGTCATGCTTGCTAACGACATGGTTAAACTCTTAAGCTTTTCCATTGCCAGTGTTTGGTTTAATCGAGAGAACTCGGTTCTGGTTTGTAGTGCTAATTTAGTATCAAGGTAAATGCCATTCATTTGTATTTTATTGGCAAGTTGTTTAACTAAGGTTTTATCTATTTGATAAATGCTACCAATACTTGCTTGTTCGCGGTGCAGCAAGTTACTGCGGGTTAATAACATCGATTTTTTGTAATCGGCGGCAAAACATTTCTTTTCTTGTGGAAATATGTCGGCTCGAATTGTGACAGTCACTAAATTGTTAGTGTAATTTTCGCTAACAAGTTCGAATGAATTAACACTACCGCTAGCTCGAATACTAATTTCGTCTTGAGTAAGTAAGCCATTAACCACTTGTTGCACGCTTGAAACAGAAGCACCTGCCACTAACAGTGCTTTTTTAAGAGCATTTTGCATAGCACGATTTTTGGCTGTTTTAGTGTCATCATTCTTTATGGTTGCTATACCTTGTGATTCATACCACTGGGCAACACTAGCGTTACTATAAGTAGTTAAACTCAATACTATTAAGCTAAGTTTTAATATATTTGGTTTTAATGTGCTAAAACCTAGCTTATAAAAGCTACATAAACTTGGGCGTAATAATGTTAAGCGCATAAATATCTCATTTCTAAAGGGAGTCAATTTCTTGTTTGGAATATGCATGTTCTATGCCTATTTATTATGTAAGAAATATTGGCGCGAATCGTGCTTTGATATCAGCACTATTATCATTATAAATTTATGTATTAATTGAGGAGAGCTCAATGAAGAATTGGCTTATAGCAATACTTATACCGGCGCTTATGTCGTGTTCTATGGGATCCAATGACGACTTTTATCGCTCTTCATATGGCGATAAGCAAGAAATTGACAGTTTTAAGCTTCCTAAACATGCGATAAATGATGTGGTGAAAGGACTTGCTTATCAGATGCTAGAAAGCAGCTCCTTCGTCAACCCTAAAACACCTATCGCTATTGCTTCATTTGTAGACTTAGAGAACTTGGAGTCTACAAATTGGTTAGGTAATCAACTATCTGAAAGCTTTGTTCACGAAATGCAGCGCCATGGTTTAGTTGTTATTGATTTTAAAACCACAGGTCATATTCGAGTCACTGCTGATGGCGATTATGTTTTTAGCCGAGACTGGAAAGAGTTGCCTGAACGCCAGATAATTGACTATGTTGTGACCGGCACCATGATGCAGCAAGAAGAAGGCATTATAGTGAATGCACGAATGATTGGTATGCAGTCTCGAGTTGTAGTGGCTACTGCGCAATCTTTTATTCCGTCTTGGGTAGTTGGTGATGACTATAATCGGAATGAAAATGTAAAGATGAAAGACGGCATGATCATTCGTGATAGCGCTATGTTAAACGAAAATGATCGCGCTATTGCAATTAAGCAGTAGTTATCAGCGAGTAGAATGATAAAGGTTTGATATGAATATTTTACTAAAACGCACCGCTCTTGTTATTGGTCTAATGCTGCTATCTGCATGCTCATCCTTTTATGATAAGCATGTTGAATGGCAAACGGTTAAGCCTAAAAGTTTCCCTGTATTGAGTGCAATAGGGCAAGCTCCCATTAGTTTACAAAAATCAAAAAACAAAACCCAGCGTATGCTGATGGCTATCAGCGCCTCAAAAATTGCCGCTTATGCTGAGTTAGCAGAACAAGTTTATGGTCAAACTATTGATGGTAAAACAACGATGTCTAATTTGATTGTGGATAATCAAAAGTTAAAAACATCAGTACAAGGTATAATTCGTGGCGCAAAAGTCGTAAAAAGCTACCCAGTTGGTGATACATACACCACCGAGTTAAGTCTGGACTTTAAAGATGTATATGAGATATATACTGCGTCGTCGAATAGACAAGAAATAAAAAATATTTCCTATTACTAAGCTTATTGAGCTTTATTAATTAGGAACGAAAAAACCAGCAATAGCTGGTTTTTTTATGTTTATCCATTTAGATAATGTCGCGGGTGCTTATATGTATAGGAACATGTATATTCAGAATGAAAGATAACTCACGAAATTAATACCTGTTTATAACTAACTTAGGCCTTAATACCTAAGCTACTCAACCCACCCGATGTTTTGCCTTTACTATCATATGTCATTGATGATTTATTATGACTCATTAATAATGACGTTTTCATACGTTCAACGGATAATTGTGATTGATGGATGATCAGTCCATTGGTTTGATTTAGTTTTTTACAGCGTTCTAAAATGCTTTGAATGTCGGAAAGTTCATTGCTGAACTTACCTGCTAACTTTTCTTGCTTAAATTCAAAACTTTGACCAATGGCGTTGTCAACTTCTTGAATAGCGATTAACAAGTTATTTTTTTCTGCAGTAATTTGAATTAAAGCGTCTGGATTTTGCTGTTGAAGAATATCTTTTTCTGCAGCTAATAACGCCTCTAATTGCGTCAATTGCGATAATTGTTGAGAAACCAATTGTTGCGGCATTATTTTTTCAGACACTTTTTTACTCCATTGAAGCTAGAAGTTAGCCAAGATCGAATTCAAAGTTAGCAATACTTGCAGCAAGTTTTTCTGGATTGATTTTATAATCACCAGAGGCAATAGCACTTTTTAGTTCAGCTATTTTCTTTTGATTTACCACGGGAGAATCAGCCGCTTTTTTTTGTAACTCATTCAATTGCTTTGCCTGTGGAGTAATTGATACTGAATCACGAGTCGCTAGCTTAGCTTGTTGTGATGCATTTGTATTTGCACTGACATGTTGTTTCGCCTGTACTTGTTGTTCAAGGTTTTGCTTTACTTGATTGGTATTGTTCAAGTTGTTGATATTTATCGCCATAATTAAATCCTACTTACAACAGAAATTGGTTTCTAACCTTTTATCGGCAAAACAATAGAAAACTTAAGTAATTATTATAAATTAATTACTACTTGGTTAATAGCGCTAACTTGACCACGAATAATACGTCCAGACTTATCATTTTTTACCGAAATAACTTCACCTAAACTACCATCTCTTAAGGCGGTACCGACAGATTTTATTTCAAACCCCACTGACTTCGCGATGATAGTTACCGGCTGACCTTTACAAACAAAACAGGTGTTTTTATTAGTAATGGCGCTGCCTTTTGATAAGTTTCTTTTTGAACGAGCTCCAATGACAGCTTTTGGTTCACTAAGTATTGTACCTCTAATTTGCGCGCTGTCTTTAAATACTACTTCCATATTTGAATTATCAAGTAGTGTGCCTTTAGTGATACGCATACTGGTGACTAATGTTGGCACTATGGTTTGAATTTTTACGGGTACATATAAATGCCATGGTTTGTCATCAGCACAAACAATTTTAACATTTACGTTCCTACCATTATGTTTTTCAGGTATATTTGCCGTTAAAGAAGATAGACAAGCTTGTAAAGAGATCCTCGGATCAATTTTCGACACATCAACTAGTAGTTTTCCTTGTGATGGCACTGCCACGTGCTCTTTCACATAGGCTTTAATAAATTTGTTTAAATAATCACGATCAAAAACCATGGCACTACAGGTGTTTGCTATTACCAAGTAGGCTAGGCTAATTTTTACTAATATCTTTAATTTACTCATAATTTTTTGATCTGGCTGCTAGGGAAATAACAATATTCGTCTATGCTTTATTAAATATAATTTAACACGAATGGCGTCAAAAAAATTACGCTTTAGTGTGAAAAGTATCTAAAGGGTAATACTATCAAGAATTATGCCTTTGTAATATTTTCATTGGCACTCCTACGAGGTTTTTATGGCAGGTATATTAGATTCAGTAAATCAACGCACACAATTGGTGGGTCAAAACCGACTAGAGTTATTGTTGTTTAAGCTAATTGGTCGACAACGCTTTGGCATCAATGTTTTCAAAGTGCGCGAAGTTATGCCATGTCCAAGGTTAACGACATTACCAAAACAAGATAAGTATGTTAAAGGCATTGCACACATTCGTGGCCAAACTATTTCTGTTATTGATTTAAGTAAAGCCACTGGTGGCCCTGAAATTGTACAAACGGCAGACAGCTTCGTTATCATTGCAGAATATAACCGTAGTGTGCAGGGCTTCCTTGTTGCTGGTGTTGAACGTATTGTTACCTTAAGCTGGAAAGATGTTATGCCGCCGCCAGAAGGTACGGGTAAATCAAGCTACTTGACTGCGGTAACTGAAATCGACAATGAAATGGTTTCTATTCTTGATGTTGAAAAAATTCTCAATGAAATTAGCCCTATCTCAACAGAGCTTAGTGAAGGGGTTGCTGATGAAACTGTTGGTGACGACATTGGTGATCGCGTTATTATGATCGCGGATGATTCAACCGTAGCACGTAATCAAGTAAAACGAGCACTTGAACCGCTTGGCTTGACTATGCTGCTGGCAAAAAATGGTCAAGATGCGCTTGATCAACTCAAAGCGATTACCGAAGGTTGTGAAAATTCAATTACTGAAAAGGTAGCCTTATTGATTTCGGATATTGAAATGCCAGAAATGGATGGTTACACCCTAACCGCAGAAATTAAACAAAACGAACGAATGAGAGATATACCTGTCATTCTTCATACATCACTCAGTGGTGTATTCAATAATGCGATGGTAGAGAAAGTGGGTGCTGAAGACTTTATTCCAAAATTTCATCCTGATGAGCTGGCAACTGCTGTGAAGAAGTGGTTAAAGCATGATGAAGTGTCTTAATACTTTTATAACTATTAACATTTAGGCGGATTATTACTAGTGACAACTAAACAGCTCGATGATAAAAGTTATCTCCAGTTTAGAACATTTCTAGAACAGCAATGCGGCATTGTCTTGGGCGAGAGTAAGCAATATTTGGTTAAAAGTCGCTTAGCACCTTTAATGGCAAAGTTTGATGTTGCGTCACTGTCTGACTTAGTGTCGCAAACATTAAATCCGCTCAAGCGGCAATTAAGAGCCGCTGTTATTGATGCCATGACCACTAACGAAACATTATGGTTTCGAGATGATTATCCGTTTGAGCTGTTAAAGAAAAAATTATTACCTGAATTTAAAGGGCAGCGTACTCCATTAAAAATATGGTCTGCAGCGAGCTCTTCAGGGCAAGAGCCTTATTCGATAGCAATGGCTATTCATGAGTTTCAGCAAAGCAATCCGGGGGCATTTCCAGGTGGTGTTCAAATTATTGGCACTGATATTTCTAATACCATGCTCGAGCATTGTAAATATGCACACTACGACAGTTTATCGTTATCACGGGGTTTATCTTTAGAACGCAAACGCCAGTTTTTTGAGGCCGGTGATAATGGTATGCTAAAAGTGAAAGATAACATTAAAAAGATGGTCAGTTTTCGACAATTAAACTTACTTAATAGCTATAGTTTAATGGGACGATTTGACTTGGTTTTTTGTCGTAATGTCTTGATTTACTTCTCTCCAGAGCTAAAAACACAAATCATTTCTCAAATTCATAATACCTTAAACAAAGACCGTTATTTGTTTCTTGGTGCATCTGAATCTTTGTCTGGTATTAGTCAAGATTTTAATATGATCCGCTGCAATCCTGGTATCGTTTACCAAAAAAAATAACCCGTCAAATTATCTCTGGCATAAATATTGTATGAGTACCTGCATTCATTTGGAGGTATTTTTATGGCTATTACTTTTGAAAAAGCATTTGGTATACATCCGCAAGGATTACAAGTGCGTGCTCAACGTGCTGAAATCATTGCTGGCAATATTGCTAATGCTGATACACCTGGCTACAAAGCCAAAGGCATGGATTTTAAATCCGCATTAGCTCAGGCCGCCTCCAAACAACAAACAGGTATGACTCGCACCAATGAAAAACATTTTGATGTTCGCATGGAACTCAATAATGGTGTTGGTTATCGCGTGCCTAACCAAGCTGATACCGGTGACGGAAATACTGTAGATGTACAAGTGGAACGAAACTTGTATCTAGAAAACTCTATGGAGTATCAAGCAAGTCTACAATTTCTTGATGGCCGTATCAAAGGCTTGAAAAAAGCAATTAACGGAGGGTAGTGATTATGAGCTTATTTAACGTCTTTTCTATTTCAGGCTCTGGCATGAGCGCACAATCAGTACGTTTGAACACTACGGCAAGTAACATTGCTAATGCTGATAGTGTCAGTAGTAGTGTTGATGACACGTACCGTGCACGCCACCCAGTTTTTGCCGCAGAGATGCAAAAAGCTGCCGCAGGACAAAAAGAGTCCGTTGGTGTGCAAGTACTCGGTGTTGTAGAAAGTAATAAACCACTAAACGTTGAATATGCACCAGATCATCCAATGGCTGATGGTGAAGGTTACATTTACAAGCCTAATGTTAACGTTATTGAAGAAATGACCAATATGATATCAGCTTCGCGCTCATATCAAACCAACGTGCAATTAGCTGAGTCAGCAAAGAATATGCTGAATAAAACGCTAACACTCGGTAAAAGCTAAGTTTAATATAGGAATTTAAAATGGACACAGTATCGGGTTCTAATCCATTAGACAATATTCGTTGGCAGCAAGAAACGACAACGCCTGAGGCAGACGAAAACCGCGGCATGTTAACGCAGGCAGATTTCTTTGCCTTATTGACGCAAGAGCTTTCGCATCAAGACCCAACTAAGCCAGTTGAGAATAATGAGATGATCTCTCAGATGACTGCATTCTCAACAACAGATGGCGTCTCAAATCTTAATGATCAATTTACTAACTTTGCGGCTTCTATGTCGTCTAGCCAAGCATTACAAGCATCATCATTAGTCGGCCGTAGTGTACTGGTTGACGATAATGTTTTTGGTATGGAAGAAGGTGAAGAAGTTAAAGGTAAACTCATTACCGATAAACCAGCATCAAACGTTAATATTTACGTTGAGAATGTTGCTGGTGAAATTATTCAAACAGTGCCAGTTGGTAGTGTGCAAGCGGGTGATTTTACCTTTACCTGGGACGGAAAGGATTCTGATGGTGAGCCTGCACCTGAAGGGGCGTATCGTTTTCGTGTTGCCGGACTGGTTGACGGTGAAGCAAATGAATTACAAGCCATGACTTATCGAAAAGTTGACAGTGTCACTTTAGCAGGGTCAGGCGGAAATATATTATTGAATCTTAATGGTGGCAGCTCGATGAAACTATCGGATGTTGTTGAAGTAACACAAGGTTAAATTAACAGAATTTTTTACGAGGTGAATTTATGTCATTTAATATCGCATTAAGCGGTCTAAACGCTGCTCAAAAAGACTTGGATGTTACATCCAACAACATTGCAAATGTAAACACTACAGGCTTTAAAGAGTCTCGTGCAGAATTCGTTGATGTTTACGCGGCTTCGCTATTATCATCAGGTAAAACGAAAGTAGGTGACGGTGCTTTGACGGCAGACGTTGCTCAACAGTTTTCACAGGGTAGTATTCAATTTACCAACAATGCGTTGGATTTAGCGATTACTGGTAATGGCTTTTTTGCTACGGTACCGGAAATAGGCAGTTCAGAAACGTCTTATACGCGTGCTGGTCAATTTAAATTAAACCAAGATAACTTTATTGTTAACTCTGGTGGCGGTCACTTATTAGGTTTCCCGGTTAACCCTGATGGAACTTCAGCTTCAGTAAGTTTAAGTACGGCAGAGCCGATTCGAATTCCAACGGCATCTGGTGCGCCTCAGCAATCTTCAGAAGTAGATATTCGTATGAACCTGCCTGCTGGCGATTCATATATTTCTACTGCGCCAGATAACTTTGATCCAGAAGATCCATTAACTTTTAACCATTCTACCTCGATCACTATTTTCGACTCTTTAGGTGATAGTCATATTATGACTTACTACTTTGTCAAAGATAACCCTGCAACTGCACCTAATCAGTGGATGATGTTTGCAGCAGTCGATGGCAAGGTAATTGATTTAGCAGAAGATCCTGTTGTACAAGCAGCAGCAGAAGCCTTAGTGGTAACAGAAACTGCAGCTGCTACAGCAGCACAAGCAACATATGATGCCATCGCATCGCCAACCGCTGCAGATTTAGTGACGCTTAATGCAGCGAAAACAGCACTTTCAAATGCTATTGCAGCAACCACGCCAGAAGGTGGTACTGTTAGTGGCGGCCTAGCGCCTGGTGGAGTTAAAGGTGCGAGATTAACTTATAATTCTTCAGGTGACTTTATTAGCCAATCACCTTCACCTGGTAATGGTGGTATTAGAACCGTAGCATTTACTGACCATTTACCTAATGGTGCAGATCCGACGCAAACGGTTCAAATAGATTTTAATTTAGATCCTTTAGCGCCAAACCCAAATGAACCGACACAATTTGCGTCTAACTTTGAAGTTACATCATTACAACAAGATGGCTTAGCAGTAGGCCGATTAACCGGTATCGATATTGGTATCGATGGTTTAGTGCGAGCAACTTATAGTAATGGTACGTCAGAACCATTGTCTCGAATTGCGATGGTAAACTTTGCCAACGAACAAGGTTTAACCCAAGTGGGCGGAACTAGTTGGAAAGAAAGCATAACCTCAGGTGAAGCATTAGCTGGTGAAGGGGGATCAGGAACATTTGGTACTATAAATTCATCTGCCCTAGAGCAATCTAATGTTAATTTGACATCAGAATTGATTGACTTAATTTCAGCGCAACGAAACTTCCAAGCTAACTCAAGAGCATTAGAAGTTGATAACCAATTAAATCAAACCATACTGCAAATTCGTTAATTTTTAATTAAAATCAACGTAATAAAAGCCAAGTAATCATTATATGTTACTTGGCTTTTTTATATTTCTTCATTCTCGAATTTTCTAAACCTCTCCTGAAAAAAAATTACTGTCTATTGGCATTTTAATTGCATTATCTCCATTAATTGAAATTATATTGAGTGGAATAGATTATGGATAAGATGCTGTATATCGCTATGAGTGGTGCAAAGCAAAACATGCATGCCTTATCAGTAACGGCCAATAATCTTGCAAATGCTAAAACTACTGGCTTTAAAGCCGATTTAGCTAACGCTAGATCAATGCAAGCTTTTGGTGAAGGTCTGCCAACTCGTGTATTTTCTATGACCGAAAGGGCAGGCCAAAACTTTGACAGTGGTGCTTTACTTGCTACTGAGCGTGATCTTGATATTGCTATTCAAGGGCAAGGCTGGTTAACCGTTCAAACTAAAGATGGTAGTGAAGCTTATACCCGTAACGGTCAATTAAAGTTAAATGAAAACGGTGCTTTAGAAACATCAAGTGGTGACTTAGTTATTGGTGACACTGGGCCTATTTTCTTACCGTTGCCAGTTAATAGCATCGATATTTCTGCTGACGGAACTATTATGGTTCAACCTGAAGGCGCTCCTAGTTCAGCTCAAGAAGAAGTAGGGCGGATGAAACTTGTTAACCCTGACAATCGCTTTCTAGAAAAAGGCAATGACGGCTTGTTTCGTCGTAAAGATGGCAATAATGAACCGGCTGATGTCACGGTAAAAGTGGGCAGTGGCGCAATAGAGTCAAGTAACGTCAACCCTATCAGTGAAATGACCGATATGATCGCACTGCAACGTCAGTTTGAAATGCAGTTAAAAATGATGAAAACCGCAGAAGAAATTGACTCAAGCGCTTCTTCATTATTACGCGCATTTTAAATAAATTATCTCGAGGTGATGTATGAACCCAGCATTATGGATCAGTAAAACAGGCTTAGACGCGCAAACAAAAGAGATTGCGGTTATTTCTAATAACCTGGCAAATGCCAGCACCATCGGCTTTAAGAAAAGCCGTGCAGTATTTGAAGATTTACTTTATCAAAATATCAATCAACCGGGTGGTCGTTCAGCACAAGACACTGAAATGCCGTCTGGCTTAATGTTGGGCGCTGGAACTAAGGTCGTTGCAACACAAAAAATTCATACCCAAGGTGATATGTTAAATACTGATAATGCATTGGATTTAATGATACAAGGTGAAGGATTATTTGAAATTTTAATGCCTGATGGTTCTTCTGCTTATTCTCGTAATGGCCAATTTACCATGGACGATGAAGGCAACATAGTAACACCAGGTGCTGGTTATTTATTACAACCACAAGTAACCGTACCAGAGGACGCTTTAAGTATTATTGTTTCACAAGACGGTGAAGTTTCTGTGACGTTACAAGGGCAAGCTGAGCCTGCGGTAGTCGGTCAAATTAACACGGTAAATTTTGTTAACCCAACAGGGTTAGAACCAATTGGACAAAACTTATATGTTGAAACCGCGGTTAGTGGTACACCACAAGAGGGTGTACCAGGTTTAGAAGGTTACGGCATGATAGTGCAGGGCGCGTTAGAAACTTCCAATGTAAATACTACTGAAGAGTTAGTTAACTTAATAGAAAGTCAGCGTGTATATGAAATGAACTCAAAAGTTATTTCTGCAGTTGATGAAATGCTTAGCTACATTAATCAGCAGTTATAGTTTTTAGGGGGCAATATGAACGCTAAACCAACATCATTGAAATCGGCACTTTTGACTATAAGCATTGTTGCGCTATTAGCTAGCGGCTGTGCGAGCACCGACCAAGCGAAAACGTTACCTGATGATCCTGATTTTGCACCCATTTTACCTGAAATGGAAGATGAGCCATTAGTACCTACAGGTTCACTTTTTAAATTGAATTACGTTAATAATATTTATTCTGATTCTAAAGCCCACCGTGTTGGCGATATTATTTCGGTTATTTTGAGTGAAAGTACGCAAGCCCAGAAAAATGCTAAAACGGAAATGAAAAAAGAAAACAGCGCTACGCTTAGCCCAATTACTGGTTTTGGTGGCGTTCCTGTGAACTTTAAAGATAAAGCCATTCAATTTGGTTATGACCAGGAGTCTGACTTTAAAGGTGACTCAAAAGCAAACCAAGGTAATAGCTTGTCAGGTAATATTTCTGTGCATGTTTTAAGAGTTTTACCCAATGGCAATTTAATGATCCGCGGTGAAAAATGGATGTCACTAAATAATGGTGATGAATATATTCGCTTAACTGGTGTCATTCGTCCGCAAGATATTAATTCAAATAACACTGTTACCTCGAGCAAAGTCGCTAATGCTCGTATTCAATATGCTGGTACAGGTACTTTTGCCGATGTACAAGAGCAAGGTTGGTTGTCGTCGTTTTTCAGCAGTTCATGGTGGCCTCTTTAGAGGGAAATATGATGAAAAAAATATTATCTAATATGCTATTCATTAGCTTACTGGTACTTACTACCCAAGCTAATGCCCAAAGAATAAAAGATTTAGCCGATGTTGCTGGTGTTCGTAGTAACCAATTAATCGGTTACGGTTTAGTTGTCGGTTTACCCGGTACCGGTGAGCAAAGTCCATTTACTGAACAAAGTTTTAAAACTATGTTAAGTAACTTTGGTATAACTATGCCAAGTAATTTAAAACCGAAAATTAAGAATGTTGCGGCTGTTGCCGTACATGCTGAATTACCTGCTTTTTCAAAGCCGGGGCAAAAAATTGATGTCACGGTATCCTCAATGGGAAGTGCGCAAAGTTTACGTGGTGGAACATTAATACAAACAATTTTAATGGGGCTTGATGGCAATGCCTATGCCGTAGCTCAGGGGAGTTTAGTTGTCGGTGGCTTAGGTGCTGAAGGGTTAGATGGTTCAAAAGTACTTGTTAATACACCTACCGTTGGCCGAATTGCTAATGGTGCTATGGTTGAGCGTGAAGTGCTTTCACCATTTACCTCTGGCGACTTTATTACCTTTAACCTGCACAATGCTGACTTTACCACCGCAAAGCGTTTATCTGACACTATTAACAACTTAATTTCAGGCTCTGCGCGTGCGGTTGATGCCGCTTCGGTAAGGGTAACAGCACCAAGAGATGCCGCAGACCGAGTTAGCTTTTTAGCAACGTTAGAAAACTTAGAGTTTGAACCTGGAACACCATCAGCAAAAATTATTGTTAACTCCCGCACGGGCACTATTGTTATTGGTGCCGATGTACGTTTGCTGCCAGCGGCGATTACCCATGGTGGTATAACCGTGACGATAAATGAAATAGAAAATGTTTCTCAACCGAATGCTTTTGCTGAAGGTGAAACGGTAACGACTAATCAATCAATTATCGATGTGAATCAAGATGACTCAAGAATGTTTGTTTTTGATCCCGGCATTACCTTAGATACTTTAGTTCGTGCTATTAACCAAGTTGGTGCCGGCCCTGGCGATGTAATGGCTATTTTAGAAGCATTAGATCAAGCAGGCGCGTTACGAGGAAATTTGATCATTATTTAATGATTAAGGTAAGGCTAAATTATGACAACACGTATTGCTGATGCACAAAACTTTTTAGATGTTAATGGCTTAAACTCAATTCGCCAAGACGCTAAATCAGGTGATAAAGCCAGTAAGGAAGCGGCGTTAGATCAAGCTGCTAAGCAATTCGAGTCAATTTTCATGCAAATGTTGATGAAGAGCATGCGAAAAGCGCAAGATGTTTTGGCATCAGATAGCCCTTTCAATTCCGAATCGACTAAATTCTATCGTGATATGCATGATCAACAAATGTCGCTTGAAATGTCGAATAATGGCTCACTTGGCCTTTCTGAATTAATTGTTCGCCAATTGGGTGGTGATGATAACTTTAAACCTCATACTATTTTGCGCTCAGACGGGAACCTTGATAGCCGCGGTAGTGTGCGAATTACTCAATCAGCTTTATTAACGAATCGAAATCTAGTCAATGATCCGACAGCAAAACAAGATCCTGAAAAAGATCGTCAAACAAATGGCTCTGCAGCAGCCCAAATGGCAAGCTTATTACAAAGCCCGACCTTTGAGCAGCCTAAAGATTTTGTTAGTGCGCTAACAGCAGATGCCAAACGCGTGCAAGACAAAATAAAAGTGCCATTTGAAGTGGTTATAGCGCAAGCAGCACTAGAAACAGGTTGGGGCCAGAAAATTATCAAAACTGATTCTGGTGAGAGTTCTAATAATTTATTTAACATTAAAGCCGACAGCCGCTGGGCTGGCGATAAAACACATAAAGAAACTTTAGAGTTTGAAAATGGCGCTATGGTGAAAAAGCGTGAGCCATTTAGGGTCTACGATACTATTGGCGAAAGTGTTAATGACTATCTTAATTTACTCACTGGAAGTGAGCGTTATCAAGGTGCATTAGAAAAAGCAGAAAATGTGGAACAATTTCTGCATGGTATACAAGGTGCTGGTTACGCAACCGATCCTGATTATGCCAAAAAGATAATGGCAACTCTTCGGACTGTAACGAGCTTATTAAATAAATAAGTTTACCGATAATTTCACTGCTGAAATTGGGGTTACTGTAGGAGTTTAGGTCATGTCGATTAATCTGTATCAAACTGGTGTTAGCGGCTTATTATCCGCGCAACAACAGTTAGGGACTACAGGGCATAACATTGCTAACGTCAATACCGAAGGTTATACCCGCCAACGGGCTGAACAAAATGCTGCTGTAGGAAATTTTAATGGTGGCAACTTCATTGGCTCAGGTACTTATGTTCAAGATATTACACGTATCTATGATCAATTCTCCTATAAAGAGCAGTTAACCAATCAGAGCAGCTTGGGGAATGCTAGTTCCATTAGTCTAGACCTCAATCAACTTAACCAAGTAATGTCAACGTCAAGTGAAGCGATTGGTGGCTCTATTGACCGATTCTATCAAGCAGTAAACGGCATAGCTGATAATCCAAGTGATATTGGTTTGCGTAATATTGCGCTGAGCCAAGCCAGCGTTTTAGCCAATGATTTTAATAATTTAAACGATAACTTAGACCAACTTGAAAAATCCACCAACGGTGAGATAGAACAAATAGCCAATAAAATTTCTCAAATCTCGCTTGAACTGGCAAAGATGAATGAACAAATCTTACAAAATAGAGATTTAACACAAGCAGGGCAACCGAATGACCTGCTTGATAAGCGCGATCAACTTATTACCGAATTAGGCGAATATACTTCAGTAAATACCGTGCAAGATGCCAATGGCGTTATGACGGTAATGATTGGCAGCGGTACGACATTAGTTGCCGGTATTACACCATTAACGGTTGGTGTGGTAGCAGGTGATCCTGACCCAAAACAAACACAATTAAAATTAATTGGTCCTAATAGCACCGTGGCATTAAATGGCTCGAAAATGGGCGGTGCGCTCGCGGCCAAGCTTGAATATCGTGATGAGCATGTCACAAAAGCACGTAGTGAATTAAATCGTTTATCGATGGCTGTTTCAGATACCTTAAATCAAGCACAGTCACAAGGGCTTGATTTAAATGGCAAGCAAGGCTTAGACATTTTTACTGATATTAATACATCGGCACTAGAAAGTTCACGTGTATTACCATCATCAAAAAACGCAGGCACGGTTCAGGCTGGCGTAACAATAACAGATGTTTCATTAGTACCAACAAATGAGTTCTCAATAAAATATGACGGTACAGATTACATCATGACCAATGAGCTTGATGGTACAGAAACTACTTTAGTAGAGTCATCACCTGGAAGTGGCGTTTATTCAACAGGCTTTGGTTTTGACTTTACCGTAAATTCTGGTGCACCAGCTACGGACGATGCATTTAAAATTCGTCCAACAGAAAATAGCGCATCACTAATGCAGGTTACGCTTACTGATCCAAAAGGTATTGCAGCAAGTTCAGCTATTGGGGTTTCGGCCGACGATAATAACATTAGTAATGGCTCTGTAAGTATTGTCAACGTTACTGACCCTGAAATTGCTAGATCTTTTACAGACGGAACTAACGCCAACTTAACCGTCGATGTTTACGAAAACCCATTAACACCGGGTACGTTTGATTACCGAGTTTATGACGCGGCGAATCCTCCGCCTGCAGCTACATTAGCTAGCGGTAGTTTTGCCGCTGGCGCATCAGCCGTTATTGATATGCCTCCATCTCCAGCTGCTTCGGCATTTCAAATTGAAATTGGCGGTTTGCCAACAGGTCAAGGTGCTTTAGCTCGTGAGAAATTTACTATTTCAGATGCATTTGGATCTGGTAATGGCACTAACGCTTCATTTATGGCTGCAACGCAAGAGCAGCAAATTCTTGGCGGTGGTAAGCAAACATTTAGTCAAGCATTAGCCAACGCTACAGCTGAAGTGGGCTCGAATGCTAGTTCCGCTGAGGTTGTTGCGGATACGGCGCAAGCTTTGTTTACTCAAGCGTTTAATCGTAATCAATCAAAGTCAGGTGTGAATCTAGATGAAGAAGCAGCAAACCTGTTGAAATATCAACAAGCATATCAAGCATCGTCACAGATCATTTCCGTGGCAAACACCATTTTCGCTACCTTATTATCTGTTGCTAGATAGGAGTAATTATGCGGGTTTCAACAGCACAATTTTACATTCAAAATGGCTTGCAGCTATCTAATAAGCAAGCTGGTGTTAATGAGCAGGTAAATTATATTTCGAGTGGTAAGCGTGTAATTACTGCTAAAGATGATGCTGTCGCCTATGGCACATTAGCGGGTTATAAAAATGACCTTGCTAATATTGAAAAATATCAGCGCAACATTACTCAAGCAGAAAACCATAACTCGTTAGTTGACACGTCTTTGGCGAATGCCGAAGGTATCATGAATGAACTGAAAGATTTAATGCTACAAGCGAATAATGGTGTGCGTTCAGATGACGATCTTAAGTCAATAGCACAGCAAGCAGAACACAGTTTACAACAGATACTAGACATTGCTAATACCCAAGATGAATCTGGAAGTTATGTATTTTCTGGCTACCAAACTGATGATGCGCCGTTTGTTTTGCAGACGGATAATTCAGTAAGTTATCGTGGTGATGATGGTGTTAGAGAACTACAAATAGCAAAAAATGTTTCCATTGCAACCAATCAAAGTGGCGAGCAGGTTTTTCAGAAAGTGCCAAATGCACTTGGTGATTTTTCAGCATCATATGCTCAAAATACATCCGGAGTCGGTGTTGAAAGCGCCATTATCTCCGATAGAAGTGTATATGACAGCACTAGGGCTGACTTTACATTTGAATTTACCAGCCCTACAGATTTAACCATTACTGACGGCGCTGGTACCATAACGAATGTTACTGGCTATGTGCCGGGTGACCCGATTGTTGCCATTCCTGGAATGGAAGTAAAACTAAGCGGCAATCCATTGCCGGGAGATAAATTTACTCTTACTCCAGATCAAGATATTAGTGTGTTCGAAACATTAAAATCGGCAATTGATTGGATTACTAATAAAACCGCTGGAGATGACGATCCTCAAGTACAAGTCGATTTTGATGAGATATTAGATCAGTTAGGCGATTCAATGAATCACTTAACTTCTCGTCGAGCGCAAGCCGGCATTAACCTACAGGTTATTGACCGTCAAAAAAGTAACCATTTAGATAGCGAACTGTATCTGACCTCAGGCCGTTCTTCGATTGAAGATTTAGACTTCGCTAAAGCTATTTCAAGCTTTGAACAGTCAAAAGTAGCGTTACAAGCTGCTCAACAAACATTTACGCAAGTTCAAGGGCTGTCATTATTTAATTATCTACGTTAAACACTTTGGTACACAACTTGCTTTTATCTAAGTGCGTTACAAATAATTGCCACCAGCATAAAGCAATAAAATTGTCAGTGATGGTGAAATAAAGCTCAATTTTAATAGAGCTACTTTAAACAGAACAGAGGCTTCAGTTAGTTTTCTATAATGTAAATAAAGACATTTATAATAATTAACTAATAGCAAGCTTCTAATAACAAAGCGTTAACGTCCGGTTTATGGGCAACGCTACAACTAAACATAAACAGACGTTAACAGCAGTTAACACATTAGGAGTTTTATTATGGCTTTGTCAGTAAATACCAATATATCATCATTAAATGCTCAACGTAATTTAACGAAATCAGGTGAAGGACTCGCTACCTCAATGCAGCGCTTGTCATCTGGTATGCGTATTAACAGCGCAAAAGATGATGCAGCTGGTTTGCAAATATCTAATCGCTTAACGTCACAAATTTCTGGTTTAGGTGTTGCTCAACGTAATGCTAATGACGGTATTTCAATGGCGCAAACTGCTGAAGGTGCGATGCAAGAATCAACTAACATTTTGCAACGTATGCGTGAACTGTCATTACAATCAGCTAACGGTTCAAACTCTTCAGAAGATCGTGCAGCTTTACATAAAGAAGTGGCGGCACTACAGACAGAATTAACTCGAATTGCAGAAACGACATCCTTTGGTGGGCAAAACTTATTAGACGGTACTTTTGGCACAAAAGCTTTTCAGGTTGGTTCAAATTCTGGCGAAACAATTTCAGTTGGTCTAAAAGATATCAGTGCAGACCAACTTGGTACTACATCTACTAATGCTATTTCTGCCGGTGCAGTTACGGCCGCACAGCTTTCTACAGCTGAGATTGGTAATGGTGGTACTATGTCTATTTCATATACAACCAGTACTGGTGCGACAGCAAAAACGATTGAAGTTGATATGAGCGCAGTAACAGCAACAGGTACAACAACAGATTTAGACACTATCGATTCTGCGCTAAATGCAGCACTTAATGGTATAGGTGTTTCGTCAACAGCAGGTGTGCTTTCAGGCTCGATGGTCACTTCGACAGCTGGGCTGACGATTAACTTAACAGATACTGCAGGAAACGCTACAACAGGTACTGCTGGTGCTTCTGCCTCTGCTGCAGCAATCACGCATGTTGAAGATATTGATATTTCTGACCAAATCGGCTCTAGCTCCGCAGTTGCGATAATAGATAATGCGTTAGCAGAAATAAGTGATAGCCGAGCAAATTTAGGTGCAATCCAAAATAGATTTAGTCATACGATAAATAACTTAGCAAATGTTCAAGAAAATGTATCTGCATCTCGTAGTCGAATTCAAGATACTGATTTCGCAATGGAAACTGCGCATATGACGAAAAATCAAATATTGCAACAGGCAGGCACTTCAATTTTATCTCAAGCCAACCAAGTTCCTCAAGCGGCATTAAGTTTACTAGGTTAGTTTTAGTTAAAAAAACAACTCAAAAGCATAAAAGGCTGAATAATTTATTATTCAGCCTTTTTCAGTTAAGAACTAATGCTGATTATTGACAGCTTCTAATAGTGTCTCTCTTGGTAGCTAAATAGTATTAAAACGTAAGGGTATTATTATGCTTTTTGAGCAGAAGTAATGCCATACACTCTTATGTTTAGGGGCTAAGCTTCTTCTTGCTGGGAAGATAAAACAAAGATAATTCTGTTTTTATTAATATTTATTAAAAAAAAATTAAAGTTAATTTTTATGCTGCCGTTAAGGTGTGTAGAACGGGGACTTGATGCATTACTGATAGTTCCAGATTTAATAACTAATTAACGCATTACATCTTTGTAAGCAGGAGTTTTATTATGGCTTTATCAGTAAATACCAACATATCATCACTAAACGCTCAACGTAACCTAACTAAATCAGGTGATGGACTTGCTACTTCAATGCAACGTTTATCATCTGGTATGCGCATTAACAGTGCAAAAGATGATGCTGCTGGCTTACAAATTTCAGATCGTCTAACGTCACAAATTAGCGGTTTAGGTGTTGCTCAACGTAATGCTAATGACGGTATTTCTATGGCACAAACAGCTGAAGGTGCGATGCAAGAATCTACTAATATTTTGCAACGTATGCGTGAACTGTCATTACAATCAGCTAACGGCTCAAACTCTGAAGAAGATCGTGGAGCATTACAAAAAGAAGTGTCAGCATTGCAAACGGAATTAACTCGAATTGCTGAAACAACTTCTTTTGGTGGTCAAAGCTTACTTGATGGCAGCTTTGGTACAAAAGCTTTTCAGGTAGGTTCTAATGCAGGCGAAACAATTTCAGTTGGCCTTAAAGATATTAGTGCAGATAAGATTGGCGATACAAATACTCATGCAATTTCTGCCGGTGCTGTTACTGCGGCACAGCTTTCTACAGCTGAGATTGGTAATGGCGGTACGATGTCTATTTCATATCTATCAAGTACTGGCGCTACGGCACAAGTTATTGAAGTTGACTTGAGTGCGGTAACTGCAGCAGGCACTACGACTGACATGGATTCGATGGATTCTGCATTAAATGCTGCACTTAATGGTATAGGTGTTTCATCAACTGCAGGTGCACTATCAGGATCGATGGCTAGTTCTACAGCAACATTGACTATTAATTTGACAGATACTGCAGGAGCAGCTACAACTGGTACTGCTGGTGCGTCTGCATCTGCTGCAGTAACTAATCAGGTTGATGACATTGATATTGGTACCTCTATTGGATCTAGTGCAGCGGTTAGAACCATTGACAATGCATTGGCTGAAATCAATGAAAGTCGAGCTAATTTAGGTGCGATTCAAAATAGATTTGGCCATACAATCAATAATTTAGCGAATGTTCAGGAAAATGTGTCTGCATCTCGTAGCCGAATTCAAGATACTGACTTTGCTTCTGAAACTGCAGCAATGACTAAGAATCAGATTTTACAGCAAGCAGGTACTTCAATTCTTGCTCAATCTAATCAATTACCTCAAGCAGCTTTAAGCTTAATTTAATAGCAATTAGGTAATCGATTAATATCGATAAGCAAGAAAGGAAGGGGTGGTAACACGCTTTCCTTTTTTGCGTTTAAATTAGACTTAAGTTCTTATTTAATTTTAAACTAATTGAGGAGTCGATCATGAGTGTAGAATTAACGACAGTAGCAATTGATACTTTGCCGGCAAAGCTCCCAAACGGTCAGAGAAATGATCATCAAGCGATAAGCAAGCCTGCTAATAGCCAAGCGAATATAGAAAGCGAGTTAATCAAAACCAAAGGGAAGATCGACCCTGATAGTGTTGATAAAACTGGCCCAAATGAAGCTCAAAATGAGGATAGAGCAATGTCTCGACCTCAGCTTGAAAAAGTGGCTGAACAATTGCATGAGTTTATCGGGCAAATGAATCGCGGATTAGAATTTTCTGTAGATGAGGATTCTGGGCGTGATGTAATTAAAGTGCTAGATAAAACCTCTGGCGAGTTAATTAAGCAATACCCAACAGAAGAAGTGTTATCCTTGGTGGCAAAACTTTCTGAGGCAACAGGAAATTTTGTTGACTCAAAGGTCTAGTTACACTTAAATCAAGGTTATTGAATGCATCGATTCTTATTACAAAGTAACTGAGTATTATTATGATAACATTTCAAGGGTTAGGCTCTGGTGTACAAGTTGGCGAGATTGTTGACGCGATAGTTAACGCTGAAAAGGTGCCATTTGAATCGCGTATGAATCAGCAAGCAGCACTTATCAATGCTGATATATCTGCCGTTGGTTCACTCAAATCTGCTTTAGAAAAAGTACAAGAGTCTATTGCTGATTTAGCTGACGCTGATAAATACCAGCAACGAACGACTAGTGAGGGTGATGACTTTATTTCACTGAAAGCAAGCAGTGATGCTAGTGTTGGCTCTTACTCGGTTAAAGTTGATGTACTTGCCGAATCACATAAATTACTTTCTACAGGTATCGATAGTGAAGAAGCAGTTGGTGAAGGAACATTAAGTATTGGCTCCGGTACTAATAACTTTGATGTTACGGTTTCTGATACCGCCACTTTAAGTGATATTCGAGACTCAATAAATGATGCAGAAGACAATGACTCGGTTATCGCAACAATTATTACTGATGATAATGGCCAGCATTTAGTCTTAAGTAGTAAAGAGACGGGTACCGCCAATGAAATAAAAATTGTTGTTAATGATGCCGATACAAATAATCTAGACACAACAGGTTTGTCTAGATTAGCTTATGACTCTGATATTGCTTCTCCCACTTATGCCGTAAATATGACTGAAGTTAATGCTGCAGCTGACGCACAGATCACCATCGATGGCACATTAGTGGTAACGAATAGTACAAATGAATTTAAAAATGTTATTGATGGCATAGATATAACCGCGAAAAAAGCGCAAGGTATTGACGATGATCTAAGCCCGCTAAAGGTCAGCGAAGATAATAGTAATATTGAAGAAATGCTAGATACCTTTGTAGCCGCTTACAATGAGCTTGTTGATCTAAATGAGAATTATAGCAAGGTTGGAGATGGCAATAGTGGGGTGTTATCTGGAGACTCTTTATTACGTGGAGTAATGTCTAAAATTCGAAATGAACTCAGTTCTAATTTTGATTTTGGCAATGATGGTGAGTCATCACTTGCTCAGCTTGGTATAGAAACAGACCGCTATGGTAAGCTAAGCATTGATAGCACTAAGTTAAATGATGCTATTAGTGAAAATGTTGACAATGTGCAGAACTTTTTTACTGGTTCAGATTCTAAACCAGGTTTTGCTGCCAAAGTGGATGAACTACTAAACTTTTATACAGAATCTGACGGCCTTATTCAAGGTCGCATAGACAGTAAAAATACACAGCTAGATCGAATTGATGATGATAGAGCTAGCTTTTCTAGGAAAATGGATGCGCTAGAAGCTCGACTATCAGCTCAATATAATAGTATGGATTTGCTGGTTAATAATCTCAATTCAACTAGCAGCTATCTTACTGCGCAGTTAGATAATATGCCTGGCGTAGTTAGATCGTAGCAAACTTTTCAATTGATTGATTTAACCTCTGGCGTATTTTTTGCTTAACAACAATGGATGTTTCTACTCCGTTGTTGCAGGCGTCAAAAAAATAACATATTTAATATCAAGTTTTGACCTCTATAAAATACATTGAAGCAGACCTATTTTCCCTTATTTTTGGAGCAACAATGTTGGACACCTCACCTTTCAGCCTTGAAAAAATGATTTTAACGGCAACTCTGCAAGCTAATCTTGATACTTTAAAAGTATATGTACCAGAACTTTACCAGCAATTTAAAAGTTATACTCCTGAAAATACTTGGGTGGTTATTGATGCTGGTGGAAATCCTAACTTATTTAATAATGATAAATATGTGTATGAAACAAATACGCAGGAATTCTGTCGCAAGCAAGTAGAGCAGTATCTCCAGTTCCCCGATGTTTATGCACTTGAAATACCTGTTGACCCAAACAATTTCGAGCTTTATGAACACAGCCGAGTGTTAAGTGAAATTGCTGAAAAAAGATTGACTGAAAATCCTGTAAAATACCGGCACTACATGAATGAGGAAAGGCTTGATTTACTCTTTATACTTGGAGTGGGATTAGGCTATCAAATAGAAGAGCTTTTAAAGCAAAAGAAAATTCAAAATTTATTGTTATGTGAACCTTCACGTGATGTTTTTTATGCAATGCTGCATTGTATAGAGTTAAGACCTATTATTGAAAGTTGTAAAAGTTTGGGCGGCATCGTTAGTTTTACTATTGGCGGTCACGCTCTTGAGCCAGTTAATGCAATACATCAATTTTTTCAAAGTAAAGGGCACGCTTATCTTGGAAGATTTTATGCTTTTCAGCATTATGAAAGTGAGACAAATACTGAAACCATGAAACAACTGAAAGAGTTGGGCTATCGCTTATTATTTGGCTGGGGGTTCATGGAAGATGAAATTATTGGCTTTAGGCATACGTTAGCAAATATAAAATCAGGTTATCGGGTATGTAAAACCAAAAATGAATTCACCAATCATAGTGCTAATCGTCCTGTCTTTATTGCCGCGAATGGCCCCTCAATAGATTATTCTATGGATTTTTTGCGTGAAAACCAAAATGAAATAATTATTATTAGTTGTGGTACTACGCTAAAAGCACTACTAAAAAATAATATAACACCTGATATCCATATTGAAATGGAGCGTCCAAAATCTCTTGTGGAATACATTGAAGGGGTGGAAAAGCAACAAGAAACATCATCAGTTAAATTGAAAGATATTCAATTGGTCGCCCTAAATACGGTGCACCCTGAAGTGTTAGCAAAGTTTAAGTCTCCGTTATTATTGATAAAAAATGCTGATGTAGGTGGCGTTTTTCTTGAGTCATTAGATAAGTTGGGCTTGTATGCAATAACACAGTATCCGAATCCGACATGTGTCAATGCGGCTATGGAGTTGGTTACTTTACTCGATTTTAAGGAAGTATATTTAGTCGGCACTGATTTTGGCTATGTATCAGCAGAGCAGCATCATTCTAAAGACAGTGTTTACTATGATAATGATTATGAATTTAAAGATGTCACTGCTGCAGAAATGACAGATGATTTATCACGTAAGGGTAATTTCAGGGACTCTGTGCTAACTAATTCAGTTTATGACTCGACTAGAATCAATATCGAGTTTCTTTTATCAAAAAATCGCGATGTGAATGTATACAATACTGCCGATGGCGCTTATATCAACCTTACTAAACCAACAAAAATTACAGATATAAAATTCAATGCAAAGTTTGAAGACAAGCAAACTTTTTTAAACGAGCTATTAGTTACTGCATTCGATAATAGACAATTTAATAAGATAAACATTAATAAAGAAATTCAAAAGAATTTTTATGTCCTTAAAGTAACTCTTGAGCAGTTTATATTAAAAATGGATAGGGAAGTGATATCTAGAGAAGAGCTATCTGATATTTTTGCTGATCAATATATTCTGCTAAAAGAACTTCGCGAGCGGGATGAATACAAATTTAACTATTGGCTTATACAAGGTACGTTTAGGTATTATCAATCATTGATTATGTCTCATAGTTATTTCTATGGTGATTTAGATGCGCGTAATGATTTTATGAATGATTGCTTAGATAAATTTAAACGACACCTGAATTTTTTATATAAAGAATTAACAACAACATACAATCAACCTTAATATTATTTTTGTCTGCAGTGATTTTGTTATATTTTGATTAGCCCATTTGCTGTTTTTGTTTGATGTGAGCGAAATATATACAAAGTGTAAGGTGAATTTTTGTAATTAATTAGTGAACATCCAAGCTGATATTCAGTCTTTCGTATGAATCACTTGTTGTGATATCAGTCAGACGAGTTTATATGTTTTATTTTGTTATTAATCTTGTTTTTCATGATGTTATTAATCTTGTTTTTCATGATGTTATTAATATGTGCGAAAATAAAGTACTATGAATGCTGGGGAAATTTTGGTTGAGGTGAAGACATAAATGGTAAGTTATTATGGATAAAGTTATCACGATAGATAGGCGAAAAATCGGAAAAGCACATCCTCCATATATCATTGCAGAGCTATCCGCTAACCATAATGGGGATATTGAGCGCGCCTTTAAAATTATGGAAGCAGCAAAAAAGGCCGGTGCAGACGCTATTAAACTTCAAACTTATACGCAAGATACTATTACGATTGATTGCGACTCTGAAGACTTTCAAATAAAAGGGGAAATGTGGGGAGGGAAGACGTTATACCAGCTGTACAAAGAGGCTCATATGCCTTGGGAGTGGCATAAGCCTCTTTTTGAAAAAGCTAAAGAGTTAGGCATAACAATATTTAGTTCCCCTTTTGACTTCTCTGCTGTTGATTTATTACAAACATTAGATGCTCCTGCTTATAAAATAGCATCCTTTGAGCTAATAGATTTACCGTTAATTGCTTATGTCGCAAAAAGCGGAAAACCAATGATTATTTCAACTGGAATGGCGACAGAAAATGAAATATCTGATGCAATAAATACTGCAAGAGATAATGGTTGTAGTGAATTAATTGTACTGAGATGTGTAAGTGAGTATCCGGCTTCACCAGAAGACTACAAATTAAAACTAATTCCATATATAGCAGAAAAGTTTGATGTTATTACTGGTTTATCTGATCATACTTTAGATAACACCACCGCAATTACAAGTGTTGCAATGGGCGCATGTGTTATTGAAAAACATGTAACACTTGATAGAGCTGGTGGAGGACCTGATGATAGCTTTTCATTAGAGCCTAAAGAACTCACAGAGCTGTGTTCTAGTACCAAATCAGCATGGCTTGCTCTTGGTGATGAAATTTTTGAAAGAGAATCAGGCGAATTTAGTCATATCAAAGCACGTAGATCTTTATATATAGTTGAAGATATTGCGATGGGTGAGAAATTTACAGCAAAAAATATAAGAAGTATTCGACCTGGCTATGGTTTGCTACCCAAATATTATGATGAACTACTTGGGAAAACTTGTAATACCGATGTTTGTAAAGGAACTCCATTATCAAAAAAATTTATAGACTTTAAATTTTCAGATGATGTGAGTTAGAAAATGCAGACTTCATTAATATTCAATTATCTATTTACGGACTACCGTTAAAAATTATGAGTGCTATTTGTATAATCCCTGCAAGAGGTGGAAGCAAAAGAATACCAAAGAAGAATATTAAAGATTTTCTTGGGAAGCCTATTATTGCCTATTCTATTGAAGCGGCAATAAAGTCAGAGTTGTTTGATGAGGTCATGGTCTCAACTGATAGTGAAGAGATTGCTAATATTGCAAAGGCTTTTGGTGCTGTTGTTCCATTTATGAGAAGTAAAAAAAATTCTGATGACTTTTCAACCACCGCAGATGTTCTATCTGAAGTTATACAAACCTACAAAGTTATCGAGAAAAATTTTGATATTGCTTGTTGCTTATATCCTGCAGCGCCACTAGTGACGCCAAAAAAACTAAAGGAAGGACTTAGAAGTTTAGTTAGTAATAATTTTGATTCAGTGTTTCCAGTTGTTCAGTTTTCGACGCCTATACAAAGAAGTTATAAGCTTACTAATGGAAAATTAGCATTGAACTGGCCTGAATATAGGAACTCTAGAACACAAGACGTTGAACCTTCATTTTATGATTCGGGGCAGTTTTATTGGTTCTCTGTTAATCAATACCTTGAGACAGGGGATATTATAACCACTAACTGTGGGGCAATTGAAATACCTGAAATTGAATCTCAAGATATTGATAATGAAACAGATTGGTTGTTAGCTGAAATGAAATTTCAGCTGTGTAACCGAGAGAGGTTGATCAAATGAAGATCGCTGTAATAACCGATGGTAATAATCAATTGGGATTGGGACATATTTACCAAACGCTGACACTAATAGATTATTTGTTAGAGCAGGATTCGACGCTTGATATTAACTTATACACTAAAAGTGAGCCTTCAGTTATATCTCTATTAAAAAGAAGTGGTTGTGAGGTTACTTATTGCTCAAGTGATCGAGAAATCTTGGATTTACTTGTACAGCGACAAGCTGAGCGTATTATTTTCGATAAGCTCGATGTGTCTCCTGAGTTAGCAAAAAATATTAAGAAACTATTAACGGCAAAGCTTTTTATTTTTACGAACTTAACAGAGGCAAATAATTACGCTGATGTCACACTACTTGCTGACATTGGGAGTAACTTTAAAAATATTTATAAAAAAGATGCTCTTTCTGGAAAGGTTGAATTTTTTGGGCCTAAGTATTGGATTTTACGCCCGGAATTTTATCGCTATAGGTTAGCTAAAAAAACTCCACTCGGAGATGTTCGAAAAATAATGCTGATATTTGGAGGCTCTGATCCATCAAACTTCTCATCAGCGGTATTAATGGAAATATTAAAGATGACGATGAGCTTTCAAGTAACACTCGTTATTGGGAGTAGTTTTGCACATACTGCTGAACTTGAGCGAGTTATTAATGACAATCAATCTAATTCAGATGTATCTGTTTATCAAAATATTTCAAATGTCGCTGAAATGATGTCATTGCATGATGTTGTTTTTGCTTCCCCTGGATTGTCATTTTTTGAGTCGATAGTAATTGGAACACCTGTTGTTGGATTTCATCAAAATGAATTGCAACAAAAGGCTTACCAAAATGTTTTTCCAACGTTGGGTAAAAAAGATATTAAAAATATCTCTAAAATATTGGTTAATAAAAATTTTATTTTTAGCGACAATTGTGCCATCAAAAGAATGGCTATAGGCGAAGGAAAAAATGAAATACTTCAAGAAATACTATCAAGTTAATAGCAATCAAATATAAGTTGGGAATAGATAAAATGTCAGCAAATTTTTCATGGAAAAAACTAGGACAAATATTTGAACCTAAAGGCCAGTTTGATTGGGTAGCGTCACATGGCATGCTACCAACTGTAGATCATGTTGAGGGGGATGTTTTTCGTATTTATTTCTCCGGTCGAGATGTGAATAACATTTCAAAAACAGGCTTTGTAGAAATTAATATTAATTCCCCCTTAGATATATTGCACTTATCAGAATCACCGGTATTGGATATTGGTGAGTTAGGGAGCTTTGATGATAACGGTGTTTCGCCTACGTGTATGGTAAATGATGGCGATAAAAAATATTTTTATTTTATGGGATGGAACAAAGGTTCAAAAGTTCGTGCGGCTGAAGTTTCAGGATTGGCCATTAGTGAAAATAATGGTGAGACATTTAGCCGACTATCTCGAGCCCCCATTATAGATCGAACAGATGCTGAACCTTATACTATTTTGGTTATATCTTGCATTATTATTGAAAATGGCATTTGGCGAATGTGGTATGACTCTGCAGATTGTTGGTTAACTGAAGAGCTACCAAGATATAACATCAAATATGCAGAATCTGTTGATGGTATTCATTGGAAAAGAGATGGTATTGTTGCTGTTGATTATAAAGATGATAGTGAAACGCGAGTTTCCAGAGCGAGTATTATAAAAGATAACGGACTATACCGAATGTGGTACTGCTACGCTATAGGGGCAGGAGGCTATGAAATGGGCTACGGAGAGTCACTAGACGGCTATCAATTTACAAGATTAGATCACAAAGTCGGTATTAGTGTTTCAAAGTCGGGTTGGGACTCAGAAATGATTTGTTACCCTAATGTCTTTAGGCATAATGATAAGACATATATGCTTTACTCCGGAAACGGCTATGGTCGTGAAGGCTTTGGGATTGCGGTCCTCGAAGAAAATAATGATGAAAAGTAGTCTTTCTAAGAAAAGAGTGTTGGTTTTCGGTGCTGCTGGATTCATGGGGACATATTTAATTGATGCTTTATTGAATTCAAATTATCACGTTGTAGCGGCAGATATTGATGCTTCAAATGAAGATTATTTTCTAGAACGAAATATTTCATTTATTAATATAGATATTACTAAGTCGGATGACTTCCTAAAGTTGGAAGGAGAATTTTTTGATGTAGTGGTACACCTTGCAGCTCATCAGCCAGCAAATGTTAGCGATAAAAATGATGATCCTGAAAGCTATATGCAAGTAAATGTTATTGGTACTCTTAATATTCTTAAATATTGTAAAAATAGTCATGTTGGAAAAGTTATTTATGGCAGCTCTCATCGGAATACTCAAGGTTTATGGCCTGCAAAAAAACCGTTGTCAGAAAGTGATGGGCGTGCAATTAAATTTGATACTGAGTACACTTTATTTAGTATTTCTGAAACGGCAGCTCAAGATTTAGTTGAATATTACAATACGCAGCATGATCTCCAGTGTATTACGTTTAGACTCCCTCCGGTGTATGGTTATGGACCACATACTGAAATATTTAAAGATGGCAAGCCTATTAAAACAGGGTTCCAAATCTTTATCGATAAGGCTATTACTGGTGAGCCCATAGAGGTTTGGGGGGACACTAATGTTGGTCGAGATATTATTTATATAAAGGACGTAATTAATGCTTTTGTTTTAGCCATTGAGCATCCAGATGCAAGTGGTATTTTTAATATAACGTCAGGAAAAAAATTAACTTTAATGGAAGAAGTAGAAACTATTATTGACGTTTTTAGTGAGCAAAATAATAAACCAGAATTGATAAAAAGACCTGATATTAGCAATAATATTGACTCTTTTTATTATGACATAAGTAAAGCAAAAGAAGTGTTGGGGTGGTCACCTTCATTTAGTTTCAAGGATATGTTAGTTGATTTTATTAAAGAATCTAGCGCTAAAAAATTTAGTCACTTAGTGGATAAAAGGCAAGTTAATATAAATGAATATAATCAATAAGGAAAAATTATGTTAGAGATCGATGGTATTGAATTGATGGGTGAGAATGTTAAATCGAAATTAAAGTCGTGTGGTGAAAATGTAACTATATACCCAATGGCTAAGATTGCGTTTCCACATACTGTTGAGATTGCGTCAAATGCGAAAGTAAGGGATTTTGCATTCATCTTTGCTGGTGAAGGGGTCAAAATAGGAGAGTATAGTGATATTCAGCCGCATACCGTTATATGGGGAGGAGGGCTAACTATTATTGGTGATCGTGTATCTACTGGACCGGGCACAGTTTTTCTCTCACAAACTTATAGTCACAAAACGCCAGGTCTGAAAATGGTTGACGGGATGGGAGACAAACAGAGTGAAATTCTAGGCGGCGTACTAGAAGTTGGTAATGATGTTTATATCGGAGCGAATAGTACTATTATGCCAGTCAAAATAGGCGAAGGCTGTGTTATCGGAGCTGGGAGCTTTGTCGGTAAAGATTGTGAGCCATGGGGCATTTATGTTGGTAGCCCTGCTAAACGTGTCGGTGAGAGAGAGCGTTGAACAACCTCACTTGTTCAATAATGCAACCAACATTTTTTCCTTGGTTGGGATATTTTGATTTAATTGATACTGCTGATAAATTTGTATTTTATGATGATGTTCAGTTTACAAAGCAAAGTTGGCAGTGTCGAAACCATATTAAAACTGCAAATGGTGTTACATGGCTAACGGTACCGTTAAAAAAACATGTATTAACTGAAAAAATTAATCGGATAGAAATAAATAACTCGGTGCCTTGGGTCTCTAAATTATTAAAAACGTTGTTTTTTAATTATCAAAAGGCGCCTTTTTTTAAAGAGGTCTATCACTTTATTGAAGAGATTTTCAAGCATCGAGAATATTTATTATTGTCAGAATTAACCACTGAAGTTATTTTGTCTATCGCAATTAGATTAGGAATTGCAACTGATATAAAGCGGAGTTCTTCACTGGGTATCAATGAGGGAGGACGAGATGGAAAATTGGCTAATATTTGCCAGAAATTAGAGTGTTCAACTTACCTTTCCCCTAGAGGTTCATCTGCATATATTGAATTAGAAAAAACGGGTGGAATATTTGCGGAACAGGGAATAGAGTTGAAATATCAAAATTATGCTCACCCTATATACTCGCAGCGTTTTGGTGACTTTGTACCCTATATGAGTATTATCGATTTACTTTTTTATGTCGGCTTTGATGAAGCACTAAACATTATTCGAAGTGGTCGCAAAGTATCTCTTACATCAACACAATTATAACGAGCATTGGTTATTTTCAATTAGTAATACCAATATGCGCTAAGTTAGTTGGGTAGAGAGTTTATGTACCCACCAAAAATAGCAAATATCTAGAATGCTATTATTGGGGAGCTCTATTCAGTTTCTAAGAAAATATCTTTTAACGCCTTAACTACTGTATCTTGTTGCTCATCAGTCATTTTATGGAATAATGGAATACTAATCGCTTTTTGATAGTATTTTTCAGCATTAGGAAATTGTCCCTTTTTAAAGCCAAGCTTTTGATAATATGGCTGAAGGTGTATTGGGATATAATGTACATTCACGCCAATATCTTTTTGACGAAGTGCATTAAAAACTTGTTGGTGATTTAGCTTTATTTCATCCAATTTTAGCTGGATTACGTATAAGTGCCATGAGGAAGCACTCGTTTGTGTTTGCTTTGGTAAAGTAATTGGTAAATCAGCCAACTTTTCATCATAACGTTTAGCAAGTCGGTTACGATCAGCTATAAATTCAGATAGCCTGGTTAATTGACTAACGCCCAAAGCTGCCTGCAATTCAGTCATACGGTAGTTGAAGCCTAAATCAACTTGCTGATAGTACCAAGGACCATGACTAGGTTCTGTCATTAATTCTTCATCCCGAGTAACCCCATGACTTCGAAGTAGTGCGATCTTCTGAGCTAAAGTTTGGTTATTTGTTGTTGCAATCCCACCTTCAGCTGTTGTGATTATTTTAACGGGGTGAAAACTAAATATTGTAATATCGCTAAATTCACAATTTCCAATTGGCTTACTTTTATATTTTCCACCTATCGCATGTGAGGCATCTTCAATAATCGCAAAGCCATACTGTAGGCTTAAATCAAATATTTTATCCATCTCACATGCTTGCCCACATAGGTGAACGGGAATAACTATTTTAGGTAATGGTAGGTTATTCTGTTTTGCATGAGATAGTTTTTCTTCTAACTTTGTAGCGCTTAAATTATAAGTACATGGATCTATATCGACAAAGTCTATCTCAGCACCACAATATAATGCACAGTTTGCTGATGCTACAAATGAAATAGGAGTGGTCCATACTATGTCTCCTTTCGATAGTTCTAAAGCTAAGCACGCTAAATGTAAAGCTGATGTTGCTGAATTTACTGCAATGGCATACTTAGCATGAGTATTAGCGGTAACCGCACTTTCAAATAAAGGAACTTGTTTTCCCTGTGTTAAAAAGTCTGATTTTAAAACCTCCGTAACTGCATCAATATCTGCTTGATTTATATCTTGCTTGCCATAGGGGATCATAGTTCAGCCAAATTATTAAAGGCTAATAGTTCTTCTTGTGATAAAAAATAGGGATTATTCTTAGAGTTATATTCAAAGCCAGGTAATACTGGGTGACCTTTTTCCATTATAGCATTTGAGGTAAAGTCATTACTCCGACTATAAAACTTAATACTGGGTGCAATTACAAAGTGGTCGTCATATTCGAAGGTATGGTAAGAGTCGTCATCGGGGCACATAATTTCATGCAATTTTTCACCAGGTCTAATGCCAACAATCTTTATATCTAGTGTTGGTGCCATTGCTTTTGCTAGGTCCATGATTCTCATTGAGGGGATTTTAGGAACAAAAATTTCTCCTCCTAACATGCGTTCGAAATTTTTTAAAACAAAATCAACCCCGTCTTGTAAAGTTATCCAAAATCGTGTCATTTCATGGTGAGTAACTGGTAGCGCAGTTGCTCCTTCTGCGATTAATTTTTTAAAGAAAGGAACTACCGAACCGCGAGAGCCAACAACATTGCCGTAACGCACTACTGCAAAAGTAGTGTTATGACCACCCGAAATATTATTCGCCGCTACGAAAAGTTTATCTGATACAAGTTTTGTTGCGCCATATAAATTAACCGGATTGGCAGCTTTATCAGTAGAAAGGGCTATTACCTTCTCAACATTATTAGCTAATGCAGCATTGATGACATTCTCAGCACCATTAATATTGGTTTTAATGCACTCCATTGGGTTGTATTCTGCAGCAGGAACTTGTTTAAGTGCAGCAGCATGAATAACAAAGTCAACACCATTCATCGCTTGAGTTAGTCGTTCTCTATCTCTGACATCACCAATAAAATAGCGCATGCAATTTTGATTGAAGTCTTGTTGCATTTCATATTGCTTGAGTTCATCTCTTGAATATATGATGATTTTATTTGGTTTATATTTTGTTAAAAGTGTTTTTACATATTTTTTTCCAAAAGAACCCGTTCCACCAGTGATTAGAATGTTTTTATTGTTGAACATTACTTTAGATTCCTTTGGATAATTATAATCAAGAACTTGTAAGTATTAGGCGCATAATATACTAATTTTATTTCTAATTAAATATACATAGTAGAACAACTTAATGAGCTAACAATAAGAAAATTAGCCGATATACTTTATAAGCTTGTATTGGTTTTTTATTGTGATTTTGAGTAAATACTTTGCTACGGGGCACTTAATAAACTCACCAGAAATGGCTTTTATACATCAATATTTTTGATAGATTTTAGTTACTTTTTTATGCTTTCGTAATTTTAACATTTTTTCGGCGAGTGACTGTTTATTGGATTGCGCTTTCATAGTCAATTGTTTATCAAGTGAGACCATTTCATTAACGGTTTGGAGTTCAATGCTAATTTGTTCTTGAGTGTATTCATTGAATAGTTCAGTGATTAGGCATTGGCGTTGCTCTGTTAAACTTGTTAATTGTTCTTCAGTTATTGAATGTTCTTCCACTAATCCTTGTGGATTTGCATCACTCTCAATACTTTCTTTATAACTATCAAATTGCGACAGTAATTGCCTCGATATTTCATTGATAGCATCAAGGCTAGATTTTACTGTGCTAGTCACTAGAAACTAACTTTTACTTGTTCTTCTAATGGAATAGCATCCCAACCAGATTTAATTGGAATTAAGATTTGAGCCACTTCATTAAGCTTTTCAATATCATTATTAGTGCTTGCTTCAAGTAATTGTTCCGAACAGAAAAGATAGAGAGAGGCTAGGTTGGATGATATTTCCCCACCCTGTTCAAAATCAAGGGAGCCTTCCAAGACATTAATAATGGCAATAGCATTCGATAACTCTGTGCCTTTTTTAGCGTAGTCTTTTTGACCTATAGCGCCTTTAGCGGTAGCTATATTATCAAGTAATTTTTGGAATAGCATTGCAACTAGTTGATAAGGCGATGCTTGCTGTGCGCTACTCTTAGTAACTTGTTGATATTTTTTCAATGACGCGTGAGTCATAGATATCTCCAATTTTTAATACATTAACTTTATTATACTTAATTTAAAAAATTGAGCGTAGTAAATTATGCTAGGGGTTGATTATTGATGGTGACAGCAAAACCATCACTTTTCGCTTGTTCATAGGCAGTTTGTAAAACTGCATGTTGAATACTGTTTGGATCTTCAACAATACCGTTATTCGTCACTTCAATATTGTCCCAACCACGAGTAACTAAGTACTCTTCTATTTGAGAAAGCTGATCTTCTAATGGCATGTTTAATGAGAACATATTGAACTCATGTCTATCACCTTTCTTAAAGCTGTGACTATCTTTCATAAGTTCGGCAGTACCGTTAATAATTAACATTGCAATTCCTATTCATTTTCGATTAATACTCATTATTTATTACACAAGCTTATTTCATGCCATCATTTTATTTTATTCTTAAAAGTTAATTTTATTCTTTTAATACAATTGATTAACTTTTTTATTGATGTCACTAAAACTCTTTTTAAAAGCAATCTTAGTCGCCGCTATTTTTTTGACATCATTTTCACGGCTATAAAAATTTCGAGAGATTTTAAATTTTTATAAGCGAGAGAGGTAGCATTTGAAATTATAGTCATTCATCAGCATAACTGACAAAAAAATGACAGCAGTGTCAATTTATTGTTGATTATTAATAACAGCGAGTTAATATGGCATATCTTAAAAGAATAAACGGTTTATCAGGGTATTATGCAAGGGCAAAAGCACATTCTAGTCGTCGATAATGACGCCGCCAGACGTCATCAAATAGAAACCGTATTAGCGTTTGTTGGAGAGCATTTTTTTGTTTTTGCTGAAGATGAAATCGATAAGCATCTAGCTGAAGTTCCAAATATTCTTACGGTTATTTTAAGTGGGAATATCTCAGTTAAGCTGCAAGATATCATTCGCACGAACCCTACTTGTCCTTTTATTTATCATGATATTATCGATAAAGAAGCCGTTAAAGGTTTTGCCAATATTGTTGGCGAATTATCAACACCACTTAACTATGCTCAATTAGTTGAGTTAGTGCACAACAGCCATCAATACCATAATAACTTGCCGTCTAAACGTAATGTTAGCGGCCCTAATCCTTTATTTCGCTCTTTAGTTGGTACAAGTGAGCCAATGCAGCAAGTACGCTTTTTAATTGAACAAGTGGCAAGTACCGCTGCAAATGTTTTGATTTTAGGTGAGTCAGGTACTGGTAAAGAAGTTGTTGCACGTAATATTCATAACCTTTCTGATCGCCATAAAGCGCCTTTTGTGCCAGTTAATTGTGGCGCTATTCCACCAGATTTACTTGAAAGTGAATTATTTGGCCATGAAAAGGGCGCATTTACTGGTGCCATTTCAACACGCAAAGGTCGATTTGAAATGGCCGAAGGCGGGACATTATTTCTTGATGAAATAGGCGATATGCCGCAACCAATGCAAGTAAAGTTATTGCGCGTATTACAAGAGCGTACCTTTGAGCGTGTCGGCGGTGCAAAAAGCCTTAAAGCCAATGTGCGTATTGTTGCTGCTACTCATCAGCATTTAGAGGAAATGATAAAAACTAATCATTTTCGTGAAGACTTATATTATCGTTTAAATGTTTTTCCTATTGAAACACCAGCACTTAGAGAGCGTAAAGAAGATATTCCTTTATTACTGCAAGAGCTCATTTCTCGCTTCTCTGCTGAGCAAGGTCAATCAGTTCGTTTTACCGATAAAGCAATTGAATCTTTACAAGAACATCCGTGGGCGGGTAACGTTCGTGAATTGTCTAACCTAATTGAACGTATGATTATCATGTACGCTGAACAGGTGGTGAATGTCGGACAATTACCACTAAAGTATCGTCATCTTGATGTTGAAGAATTCCAACCGGAATACCCTGAAGAGCTACAAGAGCGTGAAGCGATTAACGAGTTGTTTTCTGGTTTTGATTATGATGAAGAAGAAGATGAATTAGCTGGTGACGAACAAGCTGCAGTCACTGGCTCTACCGTCGATGTATTACCTGCTGACGGGCTAAATTTGAAAGAGTATTTGGCTGATTTAGAAGTCGCGTTAATTAACCAAGCGTTAGATAAAAATGACTGGGTTGTTGCACGTTCAGCTGAATTGTTAGGCATGCGCCGAACAACACTAGTTGAAAAAATGCGTAAATATAGCTTACAAAAAAACAATTAATCTATGCACTGTAAGGTTTCAATCATTAATGCCTTTACTTACTTTTAGTAAGCTTTAAATACCCCCTGTAGCGTTAAATATTAGTGCTAGCTCTACGCTAGCCATTTTATTGACAAGCTATTAATTCACTAATAAATAGCTTTATCTATTGAATTTAAACAGTTTAATTGGTTGGCATAATTAATGCTTTATTCGGATGATATTTTTTATTCGGGTGAAACAATATGGCACTAGCCTTTTCAACATCAAGCAATTCTTCTACAGCGCACTCATTGCTGAGCCGTGCATTTACGTCACTTGATGATGCTAATGCAGATCAAGAGAAATCTACTAGCTTAGAAAAAGAAAGTTTCCCCGGAGAGCTGGCGTTATTACGCCAACAAAATAAGCAAAACCAACAAATGCAACAAGTCATCGATGTTATGCCAACAGGAATGATAATGCTCGATGGCAATGGTATTGTCGTGAAAATGAATAATATGGCACAGCAATTACTTGATGAGCCTATTTTAGGCCAAGCTTGGTTTAATGTGATTAAACGTTCATTTAAACCAAGAGCTGATGATTGGCATGAAGTATCTTTAAATGATGGCCGCCGCGTTAAATTAGAAATTACGGCGTTAGGCGATCAGCCGGGTCAACTCATAATGATCACAGACCTTACCGAAACTCGTTTATTACAGGACAAATTAGGTCAGTTGCAGCGCTTATCATCACTAGGTCGCATGGTATCTAAATTAGCGCATCAAATTCGTACACCGCTTTCGGCCGCTATGCTCTATGGCGCAAATTTACGTAATAAGAAATTAACTGAGACGGCGCGAGAGAGCTTTCAAAATAAGCTAGTTTCGCGATTACAAGATTTAGAACAGCAAGTTAACGACATGCTGTTATTTGCAAAAAGTGGTAAACAAGCGGTAGTAGAGCCAGTAAGTATTAATAAGTTAATTGAACAGGCCAAACAAGCGATTGAACCACAAACGCTGCAAGCTGGCGCAACCGTTAATCTTCATTTTTGTAAACAAGATTGTGAAATTCTTGGCAATGCAACAGCATTATCAGGTGCTGTTCAAAACTTAATTCATAATAGTCTAACGGTGATTAAATCTGATGCTGTTGTTGATATTAGCGCTTATTGTAAAGATGAGCATGCCTACATTAGTGTGCGCGATAACGGGCAAGGTATTAGTGCAGAGCTTGCCGATAAAATTTTTGAACCCTTTTATACTTCACGAAGCCAAGGTACAGGTTTAGGCCTTGCGGTTGTTAAGTCAGTCACTAATGCTCACCAAGGTGAAGTTCGATTGCTTAGTCAACCCGGAGAAGGGGCGCACTTTTGTTTGAAAATTCCTAAATTAATTAATAGTCAATCTGTTGCAGGTATTAATAAACCTGAAAATCAAGATATTTGCGTTGAAGGAGTACAGTAATGAGTTCAAGTAAAATCATGGTAGTAGAAGATGATGATGGCTTACGAGAAGCATTAGTTGATACTCTACTTTTAGCCGGGTACCAATGTGTACCAGTAGAGTCAGGCGAAGACGCGTTGATAAAGCTTAAGTCACAAACCGTTGATCTCGTGGTGAGTGATGTCCAGATGGGGGGAATGTCGGGCTTATCGTTACTTAAAAGTATCCGTTACAATTACCCGAAATTGCCGGTATTGATTATGACCGCTTACGGCACGATAGATGATGCTGTACAGGCTATGAGAGACGGTGCCTGTAATTACATGGCAAAACCTTTTGCGCCTGAAGTATTGTTGAATATGGTTAATCAATACGTACCGCTGGAACTACAAGATGATTGTGAGCCTGTTGTTGCAGACAACGCGAGTATTGAGCTGTTAAAACTGGCGAAAAAAGTTGCCAACACAGAAGCATCTGTCATGGTTTTAGGGCCTAGTGGCTCTGGCAAAGAAGTGTTAGCACAATATATTCATAAATATTCGCCACGTAGTGAAGCGCCATTTGTAGCAATTAACTGTGCGGCTATCCCTGAAAATATGCTAGAAGCAACTTTATTTGGCTATGAAAAAGGTGCTTTTACAGGTGCTATTCAAGCATGTCCAGGTAAGTTTGAACAGGCACAAGGTGGCACTATTTTGCTTGATGAAATTACTGAAATGGACCTTGGACTTCAAGCTAAAATATTGCGCGTGCTGCAAGAGCGGGAAGTCGAACGCTTGGGCGGGCGTAAAACCATAAAGTTAGATGTTCGAGTTATTGCAACCAGTAACCGAGACTTAAAAGATGCGGTTAGTGAAGGTGAATTCCGAGAAGATTTATATTACCGACTTAATGTTTTCCCATTAACCTGGTTACCATTAAATCAACGTAGAGATGACATATTGCCTTTAGCGCAGCATTTGATCGCGCGTATTTGTCAAAAAGATGGCAATATAATTCCTGAATTGACCACCGCAGCACGTAGTAAGCTATTCGCTTATGACTGGCCCGGTAACGTACGTGAATTAGATAATGTAGTACAAAGAGCGCTTATTTTACAAAGTGATCGTTGTATTGATGCCGGTGATTTACTGATTGAGAATTTCGAACCGCCTCAGGCACAAAACACCGCTGAATTAGCTGTCAAAGATGACAAGTTAGGTAGCGAGTTAAAACTTCAAGAACATCAAATTATTCTTGATACATTACACGCTTGTCGGGGTAGCCGTAAAGATGTTGCTGAGCGACTAGGTATTAGCCCTCGCACTTTACGCTATAAAATTGCTCGGATGCGTGATAGTGGTATTCAAATACCGTTATAAGTTTTACCAAAATTATCTAAAAATACTTTAAGTGTTAGCCATTGTGCTATCACTTAAAATGTCCGCGAAGATATAAAACTAGCAAAAAAAACAACCTTTTTAGGTTGTTTTTTTATTTTTGTTTGTAAGGTTTAATATTGCCTTTGTTATTAATTAATAAGCATATTATTAAGTTTTATTTTAAATAGTAACGCCACTCAATTCTACGAACTCCACTCATACACTGCCTTGGCACTATGCTTGCTTTATCCATTAACAATATTAGGTAACAATAAATTGACGCAAGCGAGTTAATTATGGATATCAAAACCAATTCTCTTTACGCCCAAATGCAAAGCATGTCGATGGAAGCTATGGGTAATCGTTTACCCATTGGCGAAAATGCGATGGGCACTCCTGCGGTTAGCAAAGCCGGTAGTGATTTCGGCAGCATGCTAAAAGATGCTGTGAATACCGTTAATGAAATACAACAAGATGCCGGACAAAAGAAAATGGCGTTTGAAATGGGTGATCGCAGTGTTACACTTGCCGACACGATGATTGCGTCATCAAAAGCCGGTGTGGCCTTTGATGCAACCGTTCAAGTTCGTAATAAGTTTGTTGAAGCTTATAAAGAAATTATGAGCATGCCAGTTTAGCGGCTCAGTTGTTAATTTAAATACTAAGAAAGTACACGTTACGCGGAGAAAGTAAGTGGCAGATTCAACAGACAACACAGGAATGATGCTGGCAGATGGCAATAATGATTTAGTTGCTAACGACAGTACTGACGGTGTCGTTGGCGAACAAAAATCAGGCTTAGCTGGCGCAATGGGAAATGTTGACTTTTTACGTCAAATTACCATCGTGATGGCGTTAGCTATTTGTCTTGCTATCGCGATTTTTGTCATTATGTGGGCGAATCAGCCTGAGTATCGTATCTTAGCGAAACTACCGACTGAACAACTGATTAAAACCATGGATACGCTTGATGCCAATGGTTATAAAGATGTTTACCAGCAAGAAAACAACACTATTTCTGTACAAACAGACGAATACCAAGCCATAAAACTTATGCTAGCGCGCGAAGGTCTGGGAGATGCCCCATCAGAAGGCTCTGAGATCATCATGCAAGATATGGGCTTTGGTGTTAGCCAACGCCTTGAAACTGAAAGATTAAAGCATTCACGCGAACAACAATTAGCGCGCACCATTGAAGAGTTACAATCGATATCACGTGCCCGTGTATTACTTGCTATTCCACGTGAAAATGTTTTTGCAAAACGAGCAAAAAATCCGTCAGCTACTGTTGTGTTGACCATGCAGCGAGGACGTATTTTATCGGAAGAAGAAGTTGATTCAGTGGTGGATATTATTGCCTCCGCTGTTCAGGGCTTAACACCGAACCGAGTAACGGTAACTGACCAAAATGGTCGCTTGTTAAATTCTGGCTCACAAGATTCAGTATCATCGCGTTCACGTAAAGAGTTTGAAATTGAACAAAAACGTGAAAATGAATATATGGATAAAATTGATTCAATTTTAATCCCGGTAGTTGGATTGGGTAATTACACTGCGCAAGTAGATGTTGCTATGGACTTTACCAATAGCGAAGAAACCCAGCGTCGTTATAATTCTGATTTACCTGCACTTCGCAGTGAAATGAAAGTTGAAGATAATACCATTGGTGGCCTACTTGGTGGTATTCCCGGAGCACTAACGAATCAACCACCACTTGAAAGTAACATTCCTGAAAACGCTACTGGTAGCGCACAACAGCAAACGATGCCAGGGCGAAAGCATAGTGAATCTACTCGTAATTACGAATTAGATGAAGCGATTAGCTATACCAAGCAACAAACGGGTGTTATTCACCGAATCAGTGTATCGGTTGCCTTAGACTATTTACCATTGCCAAATGCTGAAGGTGAGCCAACGCCAACACCACGTTCGGTACAAGAAATGGCAAACATTCGTCGTTTACTACAAGGTAGTATTGGCTTTGACTTGCAACGAGGTGACACGCTTGAAGTGGTAACGTTACCGTTTTCTCGTGCTGAAGTTTTCGAAGCAGAAGAGCTACCGTTGTGGAAAGACCCTGTTATTTTCAAGTATGCAAAACTGTTGGGGGCATTAATTTTAATTGCCATATTACTTTTTGCGGTAGTTCGCCCAATGTTGAAACGCTTGATTTACCCAGATCAAACGCCGAATGATTATGGTGAGAAGTCATTAGACAGCCATATTGATTTAGGCGATGAAACCATGGATATGCTAACCTCGGAATTTGACGCTGGAGCTGTTGGTTTTGCGCCAGATGGCAGCCTACAATTACCCGATTTACACCGTGATGAAGATGTATTAAAAGCGGTACGAGCCTTAGTGGCAAATGAGCCTGAATTATCGTCGCAAGTAGTTAAAAGTTGGTTGAACGAAGATGAGTGATGAAACACAAGAATTAGCAGAAATACCTTCTGCTGGTGGGTTTGACGTTAATAAACTTGATGGCGCTGAAAAAGCGGCCATTCTGTTATTAAGCCTGTCAGAAGAAGATGCCGCACAAATACTGAAACACTTAGAGCCTAAGCAAGTGCAGCAAGTTGGTATGATCATGGCGGGTATGGAAGATTTTACCCAGCAAAAAATCACTGCGGTTCATAAACAATTTATTAATGAAATTCAAAACTTCTCAACCATTGGTTTCCAAAGCGAAGAGTTTGTTCGTAAAGCGCTTACTGCCGCGTTAGGTGAAGATAAAGCCGGTAACCTAATCGACCAAATTGTCATGGGTGGCGGCGCTAAAGGCCTTGATTCCTTAAAATGGATGGACTCAAAACAAGTTGCCAACATTATCCGCAATGAGCATCCACAAATTCAAACTATTGTATTGTCATACCTTGAGCCAGAGCAATCGGCTGAAATTATGACCCAGTTTGCTGACAAAGTTCGCCTTGATTTAATGATGCGTATCGCGAACTTGGAAGAAGTACAACCAGCAGCCTTACAAGAATTGAACGAGATTATGGAGAAGCAGTTTGCTGGACAAGCTGGCGCGCAAGCAGCGAAAATGGGCGGCTTGAAAGCAGCTGCCGATATTATGAATTACTTAGAATCCAATGTTGAAGGTATGCTAATGGATTCAATTCGTGAGCATGACGAAGAAATGAGTCAGCAAATTCAAGACTTGATGTTTGTCTTTGAAAACCTAGCCGATGTTGATGACCGAGGTATTCAGGCTATCTTAAGAGAAGTACAGCAAGACGCCTTGATGAAAGCGATCAAAGGTGCCGATGAGGCCTTGAGAGAGAAAATCATGGCTAATATGTCAAAACGTGCCGCAGAAATGCTGGCAGATGATCTGGAAGCCATGGGACCTGTACGTATTAGTGAAGTGGAAGCTGCTCAAAAAGAAATATTATCTGTTGCCCGTCGATTATCTGACGCTGGTGAAATTATGCTAGGTGGCGGTGGAGGTGGTGATGACTTCTTATAGACTCGATACCATGAAGCCAAAACTATGAAGTTACTGTCATGAAAGGTTCTTCTACAGACCCGCAATCATTGACTTCAGAAGAGGTTGATAACCTTGATACTTGGTCTTTACCAGATGTTAAAGCAACATCTGATGAAGATGATGGTAAAACCAATGCTTTTGGTAAATCTCGAAGCTGGCGTTATGAACCGCCAGAAGAAACCGAAATTGCTGAGCCTGTACCACTAACCGCAGAAGAAATTGAAGAAATTCGACAAGCGGCTTTTGATGAGGGTTTTAATCATGGTAAAGAAGAAGGTTTCGCCAAAGGTTTTGATGAAGGCAAAGTAGCAGGGCATCAAGAAGGTTTAACAACTGGACATGAAGAAGGTGTCAATAGCGGCTTAGCTGAAGGTAAAGAAACTAGCGAGCAACAAATTGCTGCAATGCAATCGCTGATAGAGCAACTACATCAGCCGTTAGCGAATGTAGAAAAAAATGTTGAAGCACAATTATTACAACTTGTTGTGCAACTTACTGAAGCTGTCACTAAACACGAAGCAAAAACTAACCCCGATATTTTACTGTCAGCAATCAGTGAAGGAATTAAAGCGCTGCCAGCGCAAGAATCTCATACACAAATATTACTCAACCCTCAAGACATCCGACTGGTAGAGCAACAGTTTGGCGCCGGACATATTCAAGAGCAAGGCTGGCAACTATTGGCTGCGCCACAGCTACCTGTTGGCAGTTGCCAAATTGAAAACAGTACTTCCAATATAGATCTCAATATTAAATCTCGTTTGAACGAGGTGTTGGAATCCTTTTTGCAAGAATCTTTGCATCAGTAATTTTCTAATAAAAGCGTCAAAAACTTTCTATGGTTGATATAAATCGCATTACCGAGCGTTTAAAAAACTGTGAACAGCATATTCATCCGCACCGGGTTTCGGTTGCGGGGCGTTTAGTGCGTGTTGTTGGATTAACACTAGAAGCGGTAGGTGTTAAAGCTGCTGTTGGTAGCCAATGTTTAGTTGAAACCGCGCAAGGCGACTTAATTGCTGAAATTGTCGGTTTCTCTAAAGATATTACCTTTTTAATGCCAGAGCAAAGCCTTCAAGGTGTTTCTCCTGGCGCACGTGTTGTGCCTCTATCAACAAAAGCTCGTTTACCATTATCAATGGACTTGTTAGGGCGTGTTGTTGACGGTGTTGGTAAGCCATTAGATGGTAAAGGTCCAATAAAATCAGCTGACAGCTATCAACCGAATAACAAACCTATCAACCCGCTTTCACGTCGAGCTATTACCGAGCCATTAGACGTTGGGGTCCGTTCTATTAATAGTTTCCTTACCGTTGGTATTGGACAGCGTATGGGACTTTTTGCTGGCTCTGGTGTTGGTAAAAGTGTTTTGCTTGGCATGATGACGCGAGGAACAAATGCCGATGTTATTGTTGTCGGCTTAATTGGTGAACGTGGCCGAGAAGTTAAAGAGTTCATTGAAGAAATATTAGGTGAAGAAGGGCGTAAACGTGCGGTTGTCATTGCAGCACCCGCAGATAACTCGCCACTAATGCGTTTAAAAGGTTGTGAAACGTCATTGCAAATTGCAGAATACTTTCGTGACCAAGGACTGAATGTTCTTTTACTTATTGACTCTATTACTCGTTATGCACAAGCGCAGCGTGAAATTGCACTTGCTGTTGGTGAACCACCAGCAACAAAAGGTTATCCGCCATCAGTGTTTTCTAAGTTACCGCAATTAGTAGAACGTGCAGGTAATGGTGGTGATGGACAAGGTTCAATAACTGCGTTTTTTACCGTATTAACCGAAGGGGATGATCTTCAAGACCCTATTGCTGATGCTTCACGTGCCATTTTAGATGGCCATATTGTTTTATCTCGAAAACTTGCCGACGCAGGCCATTATCCAGCCGTTGATATTGAAGGCTCTATTAGCCGCGTAATGCCGATGGTGACGAGTGATGAGCACCAACAGCTTTCAAGACAACTACGACAAGTTTATTCTTTATACCAAGAAAACAAAGACTTGATCTCTATTGGTGCCTATAGCCGAGGCACAGATGCTCGAATTGATCAGGCTATCGATTTACAGCCAGTGATCCAATTTTTCTTACAGCAGAAAATGCTAGAAGTGATCCCTTATGATCAAAGTCTCTCTCAGTTGCAGGAAGTATTGGCTGCAGCTCAAGCACACGCACAAAAAAATCAGTAAGCATAATAATCAGTAGGTAAAGCGTGATGAAGCAATTAAATACCTTATATAAATTTGAGCTTGAAAAAGAAAAAAAAGCATCACAAGCGTTGCAAGCTGCAGAATTAGATTATCAACAAAACAAAGAGCGCTTAAAAAATGTTAGTGATTACCGCCTTGAGTATATGCGTCGGCTAAATCAACGTTCGATAGAAGGTATTGATAGCGCGACCTATAGTCATTTTCATGCCTTTATCGCTAAGTTAGATAATGCGGCACTGCAAGTTAAAGTTGCTGCACACCAAGCTCAAGCTTTAGTTGAAACGCGAAAAAAGCAGTGGCTAGATCAGCGAAAAAAAATACAAGCAGTTGAATTGTTACGTGATAAAAAATTGGCTGCATTGCAAGTAGTCGCTAACAAAAAAGAACAAAAAATGTTTGATGAAATAGCAACTCAGCAGTTTATTCGTCGTCAGCGCTAGTGATGCTCACTCTGCATGAGGATATTCACTATTGAGTTTCTGGAATAAAATTTGCTTAGTAAAAGTAAGTGGTGGTAAGTCTACAGGCTTACAAAAATAGTTTTTTATAAAGGTTTGTTATGTCTCAGTTAAGTTTACTCTCTGTTGAAGTTGGCCAAGGTACTGATATTAAAAGCAGTAGTGCTCAAAGTTCGCTGAAGAAACCTATAACGGAAACAGCTTTTTCAGATGTTATTGATCAGCATTACCAAGAACAAAAATTAGAATCTACCAAAAAAAAGGCTAAAAATAGCGGCAATCATGAGCCCGTTACGGCAAAGGAAGCAGAACAACATCATGCTTTAGCTGAATCGAAAGAAAAAATTAAAGGCAAAATAAGCCACAGTAGTAATGAGCAAGCACCAAAAGATGCTCATACTTTGCCCGTGCCAATTTTACCTGAAGTTGAATTAGCAAAAAAAGATGCGGATTCCGGTGACGATGCCCATACTTTACCTGTGCCAATTTATACGGACCCAGCGTCTTTAGTAAAAGCTTCTGATTCGAGTAACGATGCTGATATTTTACCTATTACCACGTCTCCTTTATCTAAGGTAAATTCAGATGGTGCGGAAGGAACTAATAAAAATAATGCCTTTTCTGTTGGTGCTAATAGCATTAGCGCTCTAACTGCAGGTATTCGTCAAGAAACGCCTTCTACTCAACAAGTTGATGTTAGTAACGATGAAGCGGTTGATTTATTAACAATGCTTAACGGTGCTCAAAAGCTGTTAACTAAAGCTACAAATGAAAATGTTGCTGGGCAACTAGAAGAAAATAGTGCTTTAGGTAATCGTGACGTTTTGAAACAAGACAATGCCGATCCTTCACAATTAAAAACATCACAAAAATTTGATAGTGAACAAGCAATAAAACAAACCGTTGCTGCACAGACTATGCAAAGTGAAAATCAAGGTAATACTGCACAGAAGAAAGTCGTCGCTGAAGCTGTATCTGAGCAAGCTACTAGTGAGAAAATTATGCTTAAAAATAGTGAGCAATTATCACCATTAGCGCAACAAAGTTTTAAGAAAGATACACTGCAAAGTACTGAGGTAACGCAAGCGTCAGTAAAGCTTAACTCAAATGAAGATATTTTGGTTGAAAACGTTGATGAAGCTTCGCAGCAAAAAGAGGCATTGGATAATAAGGTGGCGTCGAACATTGCACATCCTGAAAGCAATAACGGCCTAACCGCTGAAGCACAAGGGCAAGCTAAAACCAAAACGATTGATGAATCACTAACTGCTAGTCAAGTGATAAATCAAACTCAAGACAAAAGCCAAGAAATTACTCAACAGAAAGTAGCTAGTGCGCCGTTAGAAAATCAACGAGCTAGCGATGCGCCTCAAGTACGAGTGATGAATCAGAGTACAGAAAATGTCGCAACATCAGCGGCGAAAGATCAAGCTCAGTCATTAGTTTCGGCACAAGGAAATAGCAGTAGTAGTGACGAAAGCGCGGGCAAAAACAGTGATAAAGCTCGTGAAGAAATAAATTTGGCCAAAGCTGCTAGTGAAAAGGCTTCACCAATTTCAGAAAAAGCCGCATCAATGGTTAATCAAACGCTTGATGCTCAAGCTAGCCGCTCAGCAACCAGCTCTGCTGAAATAGCGATGCAGCAACAGCAAGGTTTTGAAAGTACCATTGATAAACTGAGTAGTGTTAGCAATGTGCAAGCACAGAAATCAATTACTGCGCTTAATACTGAAACTATAGCTATTTATCGAAAAGATTTTGCTAATGCGGTTAAAGAAAAAGTCATGGTGATGATTAATCAAAAAATTCAGCAAGTAGAAATTCAGCTAGATCCACCAGAGATGGGTAATGTTCATGTGCGTTTGAATCTACAAAATGAACAAGCTGCGGTGCAATTTGTTGTACAAAATCAACAAGCCAAGGAAGCATTGGAACAAAACATGGGTAAACTACGCGACATGTTATCGGAAAGTGGTGTTGATGTTGGTGATGCTAATATTGAACAACGACAACCTGGCGAGCAGTCAGAAACTGCATTTGAAGAACGTGACGGCTCAGGAAAAAATGGTAATAGCGCTGAACAAGGGCTAGATGAAAATCATCATCAAATTGACAATATGGTCAAAGCTTCATCAACTGGCGTTGATTACTACGTATAAGTAACAAAACTCATTGGATTCAAGGCTATTCGAGGATATAGTTTAGCTATTAAGCATAAAAACTTTCAAGGTAGATATAATGGCAGATGAAAAAGAGCTTGAATTAGACAATTCAGGTAAGAAAAAGAAGCTAATAATTATTATTGCTATTGTCGCTGTATTACTTATTGGTGGAGGTGCTGCTGCATTTTTTATGATGGGTTCAAGTGAAGAAGTAACTCAAGCAGAGCTTGACTCCGCGCTTGATTCAGGCTCCGCTGCTGATATGGAAACCATGGCTGAAAGTGATGCTGAACTTGGCTCTGCGTTATATGTGCCAATGCCTAGACCATTTCGTTTTAATGTTCCTGGTGCTGCCCGTGATCGTTTTGTTGAAATTCGCGCACAGTTATTAGTACGTGGTAGCGACAATGAAGAAGCAGCGAAAAAGCATGTACCGCTTATTGAAAGTACTTTATTGGCCGTGTTTTCACAGTCAAATGCTGATGACCTAGCAACAAGTGCTGGTAAAACGGCGTTAAAACAAAAGTCTTTAACTGAAGTTCATAAAATAATGATGGAAGTTGAAAGTAATAAGGTTGTCGAGAAAGTATTGTTTACTGGCTTTGTTATGCAATAACTACTGGCAACAGTAAACTAGAAAATGTCGACCATGTACCTACATTAAACAAGATAAAGAGATTATCGAGTGAGTGACTTATTATCCCAAGACGAAATTGATGCGCTATTACATGGTGTTGATGATGTCGAAGAAGAAGAATTAGAAGAAGACTTCTCCCAAGCAGAAGGTACTTCTGACTATGACTTTTCTTCGCAGGATCGTATTGTTCGTGGTCGAATGCCAACACTTGAAATGGTTAATGAACGCTTTGCTCGACATATGCGTATTAGTCTTTTTAATATGATGCGTCGCACTGCAGAAGTGTCGATTAATGGCATTCAAATGATAAAGTTTGGTGAATACGTACATACGTTATTTGTACCAACCAGTTTGAATATGGTGCGTTTTCGTCCTCTTAAAGGTACCGCGTTAATTACTATGGAAGCGCGTCTTGTTTTCATTTTAGTGGATAACTTTTTTGGTGGTGACGGTCGTTACCATGCAAAAATAGAAGGTCGTGAATTTACCCCAACTGAACGACGAATTGTACAGATGTTACTAAAAATCATCTTCGAAGATTATAAAGAAGCATGGTCACCGGTAATGGATGTATCATTTGAGTATCTTGATTCCGAAGTTAACCCGTCAATGGCAAATATCGTCAGCCCAACAGAAGTTGTGGTGATCAGTTCTTTTCATATTGAGCTTGATGGTGGCGGTGGAGATTTCCATGTCGCATTACCTTACTCGATGTTAGAGCCCATTCGTGAACTATTAGATGCTGGTGTTCAAAGCGACAAAGAAGACACTGACATGCGTTGGTCGAAAGCTTTGCGCGATGAAATTATGGATGTGCCGGTAGAGTTATCCACGAAATTTTTAGAAGTGGAATTGCCGCTTCAAAAAATTATGGACTTCAAGGCTGGTGATATCATTCCGATAGAAATGCCAGATCACATTACCGTGTTAATTGAAAACTTACCGTCATTTAGAGCAAAACTTGGCCGTAGCCGAGATAACTTAGCATTGAAAATTGAGTCAAAAATTAAGCGTCCTGAGTCAGTTAAATCAGAATTAACCATTTTGACCAAAGGCGGAAAACGTTTGGACAGTGATGCTGAACTTCATCTATTAGAAGATGATTTATAAAGCTATTTGGTAGAATTAATCAATGTGGTGTAAAAATCGCATATTTGAATGTAGAACAGAATAAACTAACAATAATGTGATTAAATTGACGCTATTGTGAGTAAATTGAGGCAGAAAAGCATGAGTACAGAAAAAGATGATGATTTGGGCATGTGGGATGAAGCAATGGATGAGCAAGCCGCCGCCGAAGCTGCTGAAACTGTCGAATTAGAAGATTTACAAGAAGATGGTGCGCCGATTACCGGTGAGGAAAAGCGTAAGTTAGATGCAATATTAGATATTCCCGTTACTATTTCTATGGAAGTAGGTCGTAGTAATATCAGCATTCGTAATTTATTACAGCTTAACCAAGGCTCGGTTGTAGAACTTGACCGAGTGGCTGGTGAAGCGCTAGATGTACTCGTAAACGGCACTTTAATTGCCCATGGTGAAGTGGTTGTGGTTAACGACAAGTTTGGTATTCGATTAACTGATGTTATTAGTCAGGTTGAACGTATTAAGAAGTTAAAATAGTCGAACAATGAAAAAATTACTGATATTAACAAGCTCGTGGTTGGTTTGCTCAACATTTGCTAACGCCGCAAGTGTCGTTGAAAAAGTAGAGCCCGTTGAAGTTGGTAAGCATGTTACCGCCAATATGGACGCCATGAGCATGATACTTTCATTATTGATGGTATTAGCTGTTATTGTTGTTAGTGCAGTCATTTTAAAACGTTTTCAAGGTGTTCAACATAACCTTAAAGGCCTTAAAATAGTCACCAGTTTACATTTAGGCGCGAAAGAGAAGCTAGTCGTAGTTCAAAATGGTGATAAACAATTCTTGCTTGGTGTTACAGCGCAACAAATTACTTTATTAGAAACACTCGATGAACCTATAGTGACAGGCCAAGAAAAGTCGATTGATTTTGCCCAATCTATAGCAAAATTCCTCAAACAAAAAACTGTAAAAAGCTATGAGCAACAAAATGATAAACAATAATAAAAAATCATTATTATCGCTGAGCAAAATCGTAACGTTAGTTGTTACGATTTTGTCGTTTTTACTGTTCAGTAATTTTAGTATGGCTGCGGATGATTTATCGCTTTCAGCGTTAAAGCTAACCACTAACCCTGACGGCTCGCAAGAATACTCTGTTACGCTACAAATATTGATTTTCATGACCGCGCTGAGCTTTATACCAGCAGCGGTGATCATGATGACGTCATTTACCCGTATTGTTGTGGTAATGGCGATTCTTAGACAAGCCTTTGGTTTACAACAAACGCCATCAAATCAGGTGATTATCGGTATTACTTTGTTCATGACACTATTCATTATGACGCCGGTATATAACGAAATTAATGACCGAGCTATTCAGCCGTACTTAGAAGACCAATTGACCTCGGTTGAAGCAATTAATAAAGCAAAAGTACCCCTACGTGCTTTTATGCTTGAACAAACTCGAATAAAAGATTTAGATACCTTAGCGGGCATGGCTGGTATTCAACAAGTTGATCAACCAACTGATTTGCCAATGACGGTAATTATTCCTGCTTTTGTTATTAGTGAGTTGAAAACCGCTTTCCAAATAGGTTTTATGTTATTTATTCCCTTCTTGATTATCGATTTAGTGGTGGCAAGTATTTTGATGGCAATGGGGATGATGATGCTCTCGCCAATGATAGTGTCACTGCCATTTAAATTGATGTTATTTGTTTTGATTGATGGCTGGAATTTAGTCATAGGTACGCTTGCAACAAGCTATGGTATGGGAGCCGTGTAATGGGTCCTGAAGTATTTGTTGATATATTAAGAGATGCTTTATTTTTAGTCATTGTGCTAGTTAGTGCGGTTATTGTTCCTAGCCTTATTGTCGGCCTAATTGTTGCGGTATTCCAAGCAGCAACTTCAATTAACGAACAAACATTAAGTTTTTTACCACGTTTAATTGTTACGCTATTATCCTTGATTTTAGGCGGTCACTGGTTAGTGCAAAAATTAATGGATTACGCTATTAGACTGATTGGTAGTATCCCTAGCGTGGTAAGTTAACGTGGAGTTTACCGAGTCAGTTATTAACCAAAGTATGGCTGACTTTTTACTGCCATTGACACGAATTTCTGCCATGGTTATGGCGATGATAGGCCTTGGCGCTAAATCAATTCCAGGCCGAGTTAAGCTATTCTTTTGTATTGCTGTTACCGCTGCAGTTATGCCAGCATTACCGCCAACTAATGTCGGTAATATGTTCTCTTTGGCAACCTCTTTACTTGTTGCTGAACAAATTATCATTGGCGTAATGCTAGGTTTTGTTACTGTAATGGTGGTAAATACTTTTACGCTCGCTGGGCAGATAATTGCGATGCAAACCGGTTTAGGTTTTGCTTCTTTGGTCGATCCTGCCAGTGGTACTAGTGTACCTGCGGTTGGTCAGTTCTTTTTAATATTATCTTCTTTATTGTTTTGGGCGATGGACGGACACCTAGCTTATTTACAGTTTGTTGTTGCCAGCTTTGACACTATTCCAATTCCTGCTACTGATTTTTCTAGTATTAAATTTAAAGAAATTGCCGAATGGGGCAGCTGGATGTTTGCTACGGCGTTATCGTTAGCAATAGCGCCATTAACCGCCATGCTACTGATAAATTTTTCGTTTGGTATTATGACCCGAGCAGCACCACAACTAAATATTTTCGCTATTGGTTTTCCAATTACCATGTGCGCAGGTTTGATCATTATGTGGCTGACCATGGGTAATTTTTATAGTCATTTTGTTATGCAGTGGCAACGAGCGTTAGATTTTAGTTGTTACTTGATTGACTGCGGAGCGGCTCCTTAATGGCTGAGTCTGACAGTGGTGAAAAAACCGAAGAACCCACGGCAAAAAAGCTCTCGGATGCCCGAAAAAAAGGTCAAATAGCCCGTTCTAAAGACTTAGGCACTATGTTTGTTTTGGTTGGTGCCGCGATGGCATTGTTGATACTCGGTGATTCATTGGTTGCTGAAATGGCAAAGATGATGAAGCGGATGTTTAGCTTAAGCCGAATGGAAGTGATGGATGTCCACGCTTTATTTCAAGTAGTCAGTGATAGTGTAAGTTCGATTATGGTGCCATTTCTTTGGATCCATATTGTAGTTGTTGTTGCTGCCTTTGTTGGTAATACCATGCTTGGTGGTATGAGTTTTTCATGGGAAGCGATGGCACCCAAAGCCAGTAAACTTTCGCCACTGGCAGGCTTTAAGCGCATGTTTGGCGTGCAAGCCTATGTTGAGCTGATTAAGTCAATTCTAAAGTTTTTTGTCGTATTTGTTTCAGCGTATTTATTGCTGAGTAGTTTGTTCGATCAAATAATCAATTTAAGTACAGAAAATATTCCTCATAATTTTTCCCATGCGGTGTCTCTACTGTTATGGATGTTTTTAGCACTTGCGTTATCTATCGGCATTATTGTTGCCATAGACGCGCCGTATCAGGTCTGGAATCATAATCGACAATTAAAAATGTCCAAGCAAGAAATTAAAGATGAAATGAAAAACTCTGACGGTAGTCCTGAAACCAAAGGTCGTATAAGGCGAGCACAGTACGAAGCATCGCAGCGGCGTATGATGGAAGAAGTACAGAATTCGGATGTTGTTATTACCAACCCGACTCATTATTCAGTCGCACTAAAATATGATGCTGAAGCTGGCGGAGCGCCAGTATTAGTTGCTAAAGGTATTGATGAAATGGCATTGCATATTCGCACCATTGCTAAAGAGCATGGTATTGAAATTATTGCCTCTCCAGCACTCGCACGTTCTATTTATTACACAGCAGAGCCTGACGAAGAAATTCCTGAACAGCTATTCGCCGCAGTAGCGCAAATACTGGCTTTTATTTTTCAGCTTAATGCCCATAAAAAAGGTAAAGGCAGTAGACCAAAACCTGTGGCTAAAAACCTCCCTATTCCAGACGACTTTCGTTACTAGGCAGCTAATTTTTTATTTCTAAAAAGCTAAGTTATTGTTTTATTATTAAAGTTAGAATGTGCTTGTATAAATAAGCAACAAGTGAAGCTTTATTGTGAGTTTTTACTTTAAGCTGGTCTGATTATTGCTTTTTTATGGTATATGTCAAAATACTATCATTAGAGCTCATGCAGTTAGCGGCAACTTTTAATAACTTAAAAAAACAAAAATTCAATGTCTTTTCTGGCTTGGGTACACCATTTTTAGTGATGGCAGCGCTTGGCATGGTTATTTTGCCGATGCCAGCATTTTTGCTCGACATTCTCTTCTCATTCAATATTGCCTTATCACTAGTTGTATTGCTCATAACGGTTTATACCCTCAAGCCATTAGAGTTTGGCTCTTTTCCTGCGGTATTACTTATCGCCACTATTTTACGTTTGGCACTTAATGTTGCCAGTACACGTGTGGTGTTACTTGAAGGTCATGAGGGACCCGAAGCTGCAGGTAAGGTAATTGAAGCATTTGGCTCTGTGGTTATTGGTGGCAACTACGCAGTTGGTTTAGTAGTTTTTGCCATACTCATTATTATAAACTTTGTTGTTGTTACTAAAGGTGCAGGGCGTATTGCTGAAGTAACAGCACGATTTACCTTAGATGCGATGCCAGGTAAACAAATGGCAATTGACGCTGATTTGAACGCTGGTTTTATAACTGCAGATGAAGCACGTGAGAGGCGTGTTGAAGTGACCAGTGAAGCTGACTTTTACGGTTCAATGGATGGTGCTAGTAAATTTGTAAAAGGTGATGCGATTGCCGGTATTTTAATTTTATTCATCAATATTATTGGTGGTTTAATTATTGGTATGGTGCAGCACGATCTTTCCTTTGATAGCGCGGTGGAAATTTACACCCTGCTAACAATAGGTGATGGTTTAGTGGCACAAATTCCGGGCTTGTTACTATCGGTTGGCACGGCTATCGTTGTTACTCGCCAAAATACCGCTCAGGATATGGGCGAACAAGTTAGTAGCCAACTTGGTCAAGAGAAGTCACTTTATATTGCGGCTGGTGTGATGTTTGTAATGGGTATTGTGCCTGGCATGCCACATGTTGCATTTTTAATATTTGCCGTATTAATTGCCGGAGCTGCATTTTTTAATAGTAAATATAAAGCAGCAAAAGCAGTGCAATTGGCTGAGCAGTCAGAGGCTGAAGAAGTTGAAACGCAGCAACAAGAAGCTGAAGTTAAAGATTTAGGTTGGGATGATGTCAATCATGTCGATATTATCGGTCTAGAAATTGGTTACCGCTTAATTCCATTGGTTGATAAAGCTCAAGGTGGTGAACTGCTAAATCGCATTAAAGGCGTACGTAAAAAGCTTTCACAAGAGTTTGGCTTTTTAGTACCAGCGGTGCATATTCGAGATAATTTAGATTTAGAGCCTAATACCTATCAAATCTCTTTAATGGGCGTGACAGTAGGTGAAGCTGAAATCAGACATGATCATGAATTAGCGATTAATCCTGGGCAAGTCTTTGGCAAACTAGATGGTATTGCAACCAAAGACCCTGCGTTTGGTTTAGATGCAGTATGGATTAAGCAAGAACAGCGTGAACATGCGCAATCATTAGGTTATACGGTTGTAGATTCGGCAACGGTATTAGCGACTCACTTAAGTCAAATTTTAACTAACAATGCGTCGCAATTATTAGGACATGAAGAAGTACAGAATTTATTGGATATGTTGGCGAAAAGTTTCCCTAAACTTATTGAAGGTTTGATCCCCGATATTCTATCGCTTGGTACGGTTGTTAAAGTGCTGCAAAACTTGATGAATGAAGGTGTACCAGTACGTGATATGCGTAGCATTATTCAGACCTTAGTTGAGTACGGACCTAAGAGCCAGGACCCTGAAGTATTAACCGCAGCGGTGCGAATAACGCTACGTAAATTTATTGTCCAAGAATTGGTTGGCCCGGTAACTGAAGTGCCCGTCATAACTTTGTCGCCAGAGTTGGAACAGATGTTGCACCAGTCTATGCAAATGGCTGGAGACGATGGCGCTGGTATAGAACCAGGCTTAGCAGAAAGATTGCAGAAATCATTGACTGACGGGGCACAACAGCAAGAAATGGCTGGTGATAGTCCAATATTATTAACGTCAGGAATTTTACGCTCAGTGTTAGCTAAGTTTGTTAAATATACAATTCCAGGGTTGCGGGTAATTTCTTATCAAGAAATTCCTGACGACAAACAAATTAAAATTGTTAGCGCTATCGGCCAGTAAAAAGAATACTTCAAAGTAAGCTGTACTGAATTATAAGGGGTTGGCCGTGAAAATTAGACGTTACGTAGCAAAAGATATGAGAAGCGCATTAGCACAAATCAAAGAAGAATTAGGTGCTGATGCTGTTATTATGTCGAATAAAAAAATTGCTGAAGGTGTCGAGTTAATGGCGGCGGTTGATTACAACCAGAATGTAAAACCAACCCAAGCTCCTGAAAGTACAGCTGAAGTAAATGCTCAAGCAGCAAGTCGTATTGATATGGCTGAAGATAGTGTCGCGTTTACTCATGCTCCACAACCTAAAGAACAACCTGCAGAAGCGCCCGCAGATAGCTTAGCTGCTTTGTTAAACCGCCAAGTTCAACAAAATGGTTATGATAAAGCACCAGCAACTAGAGCGTTTGACAGCCAAATCGCTAATTCATCAGCTCAGTCTGCTCGTCCAGTACAGTCGACTGCAACAGCTGAACCTGATATTGAGCAACAATTTAAAGACTTTACCGCGCGTTTAGCTCAATCAAATACGAGTGATACAGCAACTCATCAAGCGGCGCCACAACAAATGGCTCAGCAAGAATTTGCAACGCCAAACAGCAATGATTTTGCTGAGAATGTTGCGCCATTAACTGCAACTACCCATTCCCAAGAGCAACGCCAAGTTAGCAGTAATGAATTTGAGCGTATGCAAAAAGAAATGTCATCAATTCGTCAATTACTTGAACACCAGATGTCAGGGTTGATGTGGCAAGATATGGCGCAAAAAGATCCAATGCGCGCAGTTTTAGTTAACCGCTTAATGGCGATGGGCTTAACGGAACAAATTGCTGATCAAGTGGCGAGTTATATTCCTGCGAACACAAATGAAGATGACGCATGGCAGCAAGCAAAGCAAGTTATTGCACAACAGTTAAATACCACAAATAATGATATTATTCAGCGTGGCGGTGTTGTTTCATTGGTTGGCCCTACAGGTGTAGGAAAAACTACCACTATTGCGAAGTTAGCTGCACGTTTTGCACAAATTCATGGTGCAGACCAAGTGGTTTTAATTTCAACTGATAGTTACCGTATTGCTGGCTTCGAGCAATTAGCAACGTATGGTCGTATTATTGGTTGTCAGGTTAAGTTGGCGAAAGACGGCACTGAACTTGATAGTCTTTTACAGCAGTTTTCACAAAAGAAATTGATCTTGATCGATACAGCGGGAATGGGTCAAAGAGATATGCGTTTAAGCGAGCATTTAACTACCTTAATCGCTAATGCTCGTGTTAGAATTCGAAATTATTTAGTTTTATCGGCAAATACTCAACCGCGAGTAATGCAAGAAAATGTTGAGCGTTTTAAGCGAATTCCATTAGCTGGTTGTATCTACACTAAACTTGATGAAAGCCTTAGTGTTGGTGAAATTATCTCTACGTCATTGCAAAATGGCTTAGCTATAGGCTATCTTACTGACGGGCAAAGAGTTCCAGAAGATATTAAGGTTGCAAATGCGGAGAAATTAGTTACGCTTGCAGATAGAATGGCGATGAAATCTCAGCCCTCATCAGCAGTTTCATGGCGGACTCCCGTAACAGCCGTCGCAGTATAGCTACCTGAATAGGCAGCAAAGTTATATAGAGAAGTTATATAGATGATAGATCAAGCGAGTGGCCTACGAAAAATGCAAGAATCTCAACAAATAAAAGTTGTGGCCGTATCTGGCGGTAAAGGTGGCGTAGGTAAAACTAATGTATCACTAAATACTGCGATTTCTTTAGCCAAATTAGGTAAGCGCGTTTTAGTACTGGATGCTGATTTAGGTCTTGCTAATGTTGATGTTATGTTAGGGTTGCGTGTGCAGCGTAACTTGTCTCATGTTCTGTCTGGCGAGTGCGAGCTTGACGATATTATCATTAAAGGGCCGGCTGGGATGAATATTATTCCAGCAACATCAGGTACGCAATCTATGGTTGATTTAACGCCATCTGAACATGCAGGCCTGATCCGTGCCTTTAGTGATATGAATACTAAATTTGATGTCCTTATTGTTGATACCGCGGCCGGAATATCTGACATGGTATTGAGCTTTTGTCGCGCCTCACAAGATGTTTTATTAGTGGTTTGTGACGAACCTACCTCAATTACTGACTGTTATGCTTTGATGAAACTTTTAAGCCGTGATCACGGCCTATTTAAGTTTAAAGTGGTTGCCAATATGGTACGCAGTCCAAAAGAAGGTCAGCAATTATTTGCTAAGCTTTCAAAAGTGACTGACCGATTTCTTGATGTTGCATTAGAATTAGTCGCAGTTATACCATTTGATGAAAATATTCGTAAATCTGTTAGGAAGCAACAAGCCATTGTTGAAGCATATCCTGATTCACCAGCTTCTTTAGGCTTTAAAGCGCTTGCTAAAAATTTGATTAGCTGGCCAGTTCCTCAACAACCTTCAGGCCATTTAGAGTTCTTTATTGAACAATTGTTAGAACATTAACCAGTAAAGCGAGTGAGTTAAATTGGCAAAATTACATGCTTACAGTGTTGATAAATCGTCTTTATTAGAGCAGCACACCGTATTAGTAAAGCGTATTGCCTATCATCTACTTGCCCGTCTTCCCGCAAGTGTTATCGTTGATGACCTTATTCAATCAGGTATGATAGGATTGTTTGAGGCTGCAAATAATTTTGATAATAGCAAAGGTGCAAGTTTTGAAACCTTTGCCGGCATTCGCATTCGTGGAGCCATGTTAGATGAAATTCGTCGTGGTGATTGGGTGCCGCGTTCGGTCCATAAAAACAGCCGTATGATCAGTGAAGCCATAAAATGCTTAGAAGCAGAATATGGCCGCGATGTTACTGACGCTGAAGTTTCTGAAAAGCTGAATATTTCATTAAATGATTATCATCATATACTTAATGAAGTCAGTTCAGGTAAGATAATTGGCATTGAAGATTTAGGGGTAAGTGAAGATGCTCTAGATATGGCAGACAGTCATCGACAAGACGATCCTTATGCTAGTATTGAACAAAGTGTCTTTAAAAAATCTTTAGCTGAGTGTATTTCTACTTTACCAGAACGAGAAGCTTTAGTACTGTCGCTATATTACGATGAAGAATTAAACCTTAGAGAAATAGGTCAAGTGCTTGACGTTAGTGAGTCAAGAGTTAGCCAAATACATAGCCAAGCAATGCATCGATTAAAAGCACGTATGCAATCATGGCAAAGTTAAGTAGAATAGACATATAGTTAGAATTTTAAATGTTCTCACCGGAGGGTGCCTTGGATAAAAATATGAAAGTGCTTGTTGTTGATGATTTTTCAACGATGAGACGTATAATCAAAAACTTGTTACGTGACATAGGCTTCACTAATATTTCGGAAGCTGATGACGGAAGCACAGCATTACCAATGCTAAAAGAGGGTGACTTTGACTTTGTTGTTACCGATTGGAATATGCCAGGTATGCAAGGGATTGATTTACTTAAAGCAATTAGAGCTGATGCTAAATTGTCTCATATCCCAGTATTAATGGTGACTGCAGAAGCGAAAAAAGAGCAAATTGTGATGGCAGCACAAGCAGGTGTGAATGGTTACATTGTTAAGCCATTTACCGCAGCAACGCTAAATACTAAGCTTGATAAGATTTTTGAACGCCTCGGTTAATCATTAATTTTTGTTACGCAAGGACGTCACATGACTATAAATACAAGTGTCCATGTTTCTTTGGAACAAGCTAAGTTATTGGTTGAATATTTAGAAACTGACCAACAAGATAAAGCTGATGAACTTATCGCGGAAATTCAAAATCCAATAAATTCTGAATTGTTTGCTGAAATAGGCAAGTTGACGCGTCAGTTACATGATTCTTTGAATAACTTTCAATTGGATAGTCGCTTGAATGAATTTGCTACGGCAGACATTCCCGATGCGAAAGAACGCTTGAACTATGTAATTAGCCGCACTGAAGAAGCTGCGAATAAAACCATGGACGCTGTAGAGTCTATTTTTCCTGTTGTTGATACCATTCAGCAGCAAATTAGTTCAGTAAACCCACTTTGGCAAAAGTTAATGCATAACGAACTCGATGTTGGTGAGTTTAAAGACCTTTGCCGAGATATTGATATCTTACTAAGAACTACTGAGAAAGAAACTGGTCATATGCATAGCCTGATGACTGACGTGTTAATGGCGCAAGATTTCCAAGATCTTACCGGCCAAGTTATCCGTAAAGTTATTGATTTAGTGCATGAAGTTGAAGAAAGCTTGATAAATATGTTAACTGCGTTTGGTATTTCTTCTGAAGAAGCAAAAGCTACTCACTACCCGAGAGTAGGTGAAAATTTAGTTGAAGGGCCAATTGTTAACACAGAAAGTCGCAGTGATGTGGTTTCAGACCAAGACGATGTCGACGATTTGTTATCAAGTTTAGGTTTTTAAAGGAGTTACTCAATGTCATTTGAACAAGATGAAGAAATTCTTCAAGATTTTTTAATCGAAGCTGGAGAAATACTTGAGAGCTTGTCGGAACAGTTAGTTGAACTTGAAAATGATCCCGATAATGCTGATTTACTTAATGCTATTTTTAGGGGCTTTCATACCGTAAAAGGTGGTGCAGGCTTTTTAGCATTAACCGAATTAGTTGATGTTTGTCATGGTGCAGAAAACGTTTTTGATATTTTAAGAAATACCAATAATGAACGCACAGTTACCTCTGACTTAATGGATGTTATTCTTCAAGCACTTGATACCATTAATGCGATGTTTGTTCAGGTTCAAAATCGTGAACCTCTAGTTCCTGCAGAGCCCGCTCTATTAGCCGAATTACATCGACTATGTGACCCAGAAAGTGTGGAAGTTATTGCACCTGCGCCTGTTGAGCCAGAAGTAGTAGAAACTAGTTCCGCTAATGATTCAAATGACGAAATGAGTGAAGATGAATTTGAACGCTTATTAGACGAATTACATGGTGGCGGTGCACCCAGTGCGCCAGTTGCTGAACCTGTCGTAGAAACTAATACAAATAGTAATGATATATCTGACGATGAATTTGAATCGTTATTAGATGAACTGCATGGCCAAGGAGCATTTTCTCCTGCAATAGCATCAACACCTAGTGCTCCGGCTTTATCATCTAATTCTGATGAAATTGATGATGATGAATTCGAATCACTCCTAGATGAGTTACACGGTAAAGGTAAAGGACCAAACATACAGCCTAGCGCACCGGTAAGCCAAACGGTTAGTCCGGTAGCTAAAGCAGCGCCTAAGCCAGCCCCAACCCCTGTAGTGAAAAAAGCGGTAGCTAAACCTGTTGAAAATAAAGTTGAGCCAGCCAAAGACAAAAAAGCAGCTCCAGCAGCGCAGGGTGAAACTACTGTTCGCGTTGACACTAAACGACTAGACCAAATTATGAATATGGTCGGAGAATTGGTGTTGGTACGAAATCGTCTTACCAGTTTAGGTATGACCAAAGAAGATGAAGAATTAACTAAAGCAGTATCAAATTTAGACGCCGTTACTACGGATCTACAAGGTGCTGTTATGAAAACCCGCATGCAGCCAATTAAGAAAGTTTTTGGTCGTTTTCCGCGTGTTGTTCGTGATTTGGCGCGAAGCCTCAATAAAGAAATTAAGTTAATTTTAGAAGGCGAAGAAACCGATTTAGATAAAAACCTTGTTGAGGCCTTAGCTGATCCATTGGTGCATCTTGTGCGTAACTCTGTTGACCACGGTATTGAAGCGCCAGAAAAGCGAGAAGCTGCTGGTAAGCCTCGTGAAGGTGTAGTCGTATTATCTGCATCACAAGAAGGCGATCATATTCTATTGACCATTCGTGATGATGGTGCGGGTATGAACGCTGAAAAATTAAAAGAAATAGCCATAGAACGTGGTGTTTTAGATGCTGATGCTGCAGCTCGGATGTCAGATAAAGAAGCATTTAGCCTGATTTTTGCACCAGGATTTTCAACGAAAACAGAAATTTCAGAAGTTTCTGGTCGTGGTGTGGGCATGGATGTGGTTAAAACTAAAATCACCCAGTTAAATGGTACAGTTAATATCGACTCAGAGATGGGCGTTGGTACTATACTTGAAATTAAAGTGCCGTTAACTTTAGCTATTTTACCAACCTTAATGGTGATTGTAGGTAAACAAACTTTTGCATTGCCATTGGCTGGTGTTAATGAGATTTTCCACCTTGATCTAACGACAACGAATGTTGTTGATGGTCAATTGACGATTATTGTTCGAGAAAAAGCGATCCCACTATTCTATTTAGATCAATGGCTTGTGCGCAATTATGTTGATAAGCCGCGCGATCGTGGTCATGTGGTCATAGTGCAGCTAGGTAATCAACAAGTTGGCTTTGTGGTTGATAGTTTAATTGGCCAAGAAGAAGTCGTTATTAAGCCATTAGATAGACTTTTACATGGTACTCCGGGCATGGCTGGCGCTACAATTACCAGTGATGGTGGAATTGCATTAATTGTTGACGTACCTAACATGTTGAAGTATTACGCTAAAAAGTCGGTTGTGAATAAAAAACTACACTCATAGCCACGTAATCAAAATAGGAAAGAGATTGTAAATGTCCTTTAAAGTATTGGTGGTTGATGACTCCAGTTTTTTTCGACGCCGAGTTACGGATATTCTCAATAAAGATCCTAATCTTGAGGTTATTGATGTTGCCATTAATGGTCTTGACGCAGTGGAAAAGGCAATTGCCTTAAAACCTGACGTCATTACCATGGATATTGAAATGCCACTATTAAATGGCATTGAAGCGGTTAAACAAATAATGGCTAAAGCACCAACGGCTATTATTATGTTCTCCTCCTTAACGCATGACGGCGCTAAAGCAACATTAGAAGCTTTGGATGCTGGGGCATTAGACTTTTTACCAAAGAAGTTTAATGAAATTGCGAAAAATACTGAAGATGCGGGCAGTTTATTACGCCAACGTGTTATTCAGTTAGCCCGAAAAAAGTCAGGACGTTTAGCACGCATTTCAACATTTCGCTCACGAGATAGTCGTGAGTTAAAAAGTCAAACTTCAACGTTAACTTCAAAAGCTACTAGCGTTACACGTAGTGAACGCTCACAGACCTCTATTCGAAAAAGCTCAGGCAAGCAGTACAAGTTATTGGCGATCGGAACATCAACCGGTGGGCCTGTTGCTTTACAAAAACTTTTAACACTATTACCTGAAGATTTTCCTCTACCTATTATCATGGTGCAGCATATGCCGGCTGCTTTCACTTTGGCGTTCGCTAAGCGGCTGAATACATTATGTAAAATAAATATTAAACAAGCTGAGTCTGGTGATGTTCTCAAACCTGGTTGTGCCTATTTAGCGCCGGGCGGCAAACAAATGATCATTGATGGTACAGAAAATGCAGCAAAACTAAGAATACTTGAAGACGATTCAGAGCGAATTGCTTTCAAGCCAAGTGTAGATATTAGTTTTGGCTCTGCAGCAAAGGTATTTGGCGGCAACGTTTTAGGTATCATATTAACTGGCATGGGTGCCGATGGTCGTGATGGCTCACGACTGTTAAAAAATAAAGGCGCAACTATCTGGGCTCAAGATGAAGAGTCGTGTGTTGTTTACGGTATGCCGCAAGCGGTGACCGTTGCTGGAATATCTGAACTATCTTTGGCAATTGAAAGCTTTCCATCTGCGATCCTAAAGGAAATACAGCATGGATAAATTGAGTATCTCAGGGTTAATTATTGCCATATTGGCAATTTATCTTGGTTTTATTATTGACGGTGGATCGGTTGTTTCTTTATTGGAGCTGCCAGCCTTTATTATTGTTTTTGGCGGCACAGTAGGTGCGGTAATGTTGCAATCATCGCAAAGCCAATTTATCCACGCAATGTCATTACTTAAGTGGATAGCCTTACCGCCAAAATATAATGTTGAGCAGGGCATCGAATCTATCGTTGTATGGGCTGAAAAAGCTCGCGAATCAGGCTTCTTATCGCTTGAACATATTGCTGAAGAAGAAAACGATTTCTTTATTAATAAAGGGTTGAACCTGCTGGTTGACGGTGTTGAAGTTGAAAACCTACGTGTTTCGCTAGAGCTTGATTTGGATTTATATCGTGAGCATAACTTACGTTCTGCTCATGTTTTCGAGTCTATGGGCGGCTACAGTCCAACGATTGGTATTCTTGGTGCTGTGTTAGGTTTAATACATGCCATGTCAAATTTAGCGGACCCACAATTATTAGGTCAAGGCATTGCTACCGCCTTTGTGGCAACCATTTACGGGGTCGGTTTTGCCAATCTAATATATCTACCAATAGCGAATAAAATTAAAGCGATTGTTCATGAACAAACCATGTATCGTGAAATGATGACAGAAGGTTTAGTTGCCATCGCTTTAGCGGAAAACCCACATGCTATTGAAAACAAGTTGTCTGCCTTTCGGTTAGAACAATGAACCGGTTACGTGCCAGACGTCACTCAGTCGAGAATGATAACGTAGAGCGTTGGTTAGTTTCTTACGCTGACTATATGACCTTACTTTTTGCACTGTTTGTTGTACTTTATGCGATGGCGATGGTTAATGAAGAACCATTCGAAACAGCGACTGAGTCAATTGGTCGCGTATTTCAAGCCAATGAAGAGCAACCTAAAAACCGTGGTCACGGTGATGATATTTTGCCAGTGAACAGCTCTAAAACAAATAAACGATTATTTGGTAATGGTATCCTAGATGCTGCAGGCCCTGAACTGGTTGAGGGGGAAATCACCTTATCAAATGTTTCTGATGAGCAAGTTGGTACAACACTGACTTCTTTAGAAAAAGAGCTACATGAAGCCCTATACGAGCTTGTAGAGTCAGGCTATGCGCAATTACAAATTGATGGTGATTGGCTCGAAATTGAATTAAATAGCGGTTTATTATTTCCTAGTGGCTCCGCATCACCAACCAATGCGGCGAGAGATATTTTAACAGTTATCAATAATATTATTGCCAGCACTAGTAACTATATTCGGGTCAGAGGGTATACTGATAATCAACCGATAGCGACAGAGTTTTTTTCGTCAAATTGGGAATTGTCAGTATTTAGAGCGACAGCCATTTTACGGGTGTTAGAAAACTTGAGTTTAAACCCTGCACGTATGGCAATTGAAGGTTATGGAGAATACTACCCTAATGCGGATAATAAAACCGCGACTGGGCGTTCGAAAAATAGACGTGTTGTCATTGCTATTTCAAAATATGGTTTAGAAAAAGCCAATTTATTGGCAGCACCAACGATTTCAGTAAAAGATGTTGAAGCTATTAAACAAATCGATACCGACAATGCTGGCGAAGAAGAAATCAGAATAATCCGCCTTGAAAATGGCGGTATTCGCATTACCACTCGTGCTGATGAAAGTGAGAATGAAAGTAACAACACTGTTTCTCAACAAGACAATAATCAATAGGAAATTCACTTGGTAGTTTGGACAGTTGCAAACCAAAAAGGTGGTGTAGGTAAAACAACATCAACAATTTCCTTAGCTGGATTACTAGCACAAAAAGGCTATCGAGTACTGTTGGTTGATACCGATCCACATGCTTCGCTTAGCTACTATTTTGGTATCGAATCGGAAGATTTGGACTTAAGTGTTTATGATTTATTTTTGCAAGTTTCGACCAAAGAACAAATCATGCAAAGCTTATGTCCTACTCATTATGACAATATTGACATATTGCCAGCTACAATGGGCCTTGCCACACTTGATCGCTCTTTAGGTAATAAAGGCGGTATGGGCTTAGTATTAAAGAAAGCCATGCAGAAAATCAATGATGAATATGATTACGTATTAATCGATTGTCCGCCAATTTTAGGTGTGCTGATGGTGAATGCATTGGCGGCTTGTGAACGAATTATTGTACCTGTACAAACTGAATTTTTAGCATTAAAAGGTTTAGACCGGATGATGAAAACGCTCGATATTATGCAAAGTGAGCAAACTCAACCATTTAAATACAGCATAGTGCCAACGATGTTTGATAAACGCACTAAGGCTTCATTGATGACTTATCGTAAACTACAAGAGCTGTACGGTGACGCTGTCTGGCCTGGAGTGATACCGATTGACACTAATTTTCGCAATGCTAGTGTTTTACAAAAGGTTCCTTCTGACTATGCACCCAATTCTCGTGGTATCATAGCGTATACAAATTTATTAAAATATTTAATTCATTTAAAATCAGTGGGTAAGTAAATCAATGTCAAAATCTTTAGCGGCAAGTAAGCATTTGATGCAGAACTATTTGTCTGAACTGCTTACCGAAGAGGTTGAAGAAAAGGCTATTGTTCCGGTTAAAGAAAAGCTTGTACAACCCGTTGAACAGCTATTAAGCCAAGTTAGCTTACCCAGTGTTGCTGGTAGCGAAGGTGCTGAGAAAGTCAAAGCAGATGAAAAAGCTATACTTGATACATCGCTTTTGACAGAGCCGGCTGTAATCAGTCGAAGAGCATCGCAAGTAGAACGAGAAAAAACTAGTAGTCGACAGCAAAAGTCTACAGTGCCTGAAAAAACTGCAGTGCCTGACAAAGCACAAAGCCTTATTAAGAAAAAATCGATTGCGCCAGAAGTTACACCTGAAATTACGACGCGAAAAAGTGTCGGCGGTTTTGAAGCTAAGTCGCAAAAAAGTTATCGACAAGGCGATTTTCAAGCATTATTTTTTAATGTTGCTGGTTTAACCGTAGCGGTACCTTTAATTGAGTTAGGCGGCATTCATAATAGTGACAAAACCACTGCTTTAATGGGTAAACCCGATTGGTTTAAAGGCGTTATGTTACGTCGTGATGAAAAGATCAATGTTGTTGATACTGCACGTTGGGTGATGCCAGAAAAGTGTGATGAAAAATTACTATCTTCATTAGACTATCAATACATAATCATGCTGAATGATTCGTCTTGGGGTTTGGCGGCGGAAAGTTTAGTTAATACTGTAACTTTAAAACAAAAAGATGTGAAATGGTTAGACTCACCAAGTAAGCGACCATGGTTAGCAGGTTTAGTTAAAGATCGCATGTGTGCGTTATTAGATGTCGATTCACTAATTAAGTTATTGGAAAAAGGTGTAAATATTACGCAAGAATAATTGCTGTATTTTAACTTGTCAGTATACTTATCAAATAAGTATTTTTGTCACCAGAATAGAAAATAAAAATTGAAAGAGGCCAGTAGTATGTCTGATGAAAGACGCAATGCAAATGAAAGTGTAGATACTAATGATGAAGTCGTTCAACGGGTGACTTTCAAACTTGATAATGAAACCTATGGTATTAACGTAATGCAAGTACAGGAAATACTGCGTTACACCGAAATAGCTCCTGTTCCAGGTGCGCCTGCATATGTAATGGGTATTATCAATTTACGTGGTAACGTAGTTACTGTTATTGATACTCGTGCTCGTTTTGGTATGGAGTCTGCTGAACTAACTGATAATACTCGTATTGTTATTATTGAAGCGGAAACACAAGTTATCGGTATTTTGGTTGATAGTGTTGCTGAAGTGGTTTATTTAAAAACTTCAGAAATAGATGCCGCGCCAAATGTTGGCAATGACGAAAGTGCTAAGTATATTCAAGGTGTAACAAACCGAGAAGGTGAGTTATTAATTTTGGTAGACTTAAATAAACTACTATCTGATGTTGAGTGGGATGAGTTAAAGCAATTCTAAGAACACTTGAAAAAGCCTGTAATAACAGGCTTTTTCATTGAGTTGCGCTCAATAATTCTATGGAAAATATACCTGCAAACTTGATTAGCCTAGCTGCATTTTCATTGGTAATGTTAGTCGCATTATTATTGTTAGCGTTGAAGAATCGTTTGTCTGGTAGAATTATTGAATTAACCCAGAAAACCAATAGCCAAGAGCTACTGCTTTTAGAGTTACAAACACAGCTCATGCAAACTCAAAAACAGTTACTAGAAAATACGCAGCAGTGGGATGAAGCTCAATTAGAAAATGAACAAGTTTCTAAGCAATTAGAACATCGTATTAAAGTCAATCAAGAACAATTTAGTACACAGTTTCAAACCATTGAGCAGTTGCTTCATCAACAACCTGAAGACAAACTATACTCCCGAGCTCAGAAGTTAGTTGAGTTAGGCGCTGATATTGAAGAAATTATGCGAGAGTGCGATATTCCTCGTCCTGAAGCAGAAATGTTACTTGCTGTTCATCGTCAACAGTCAAATAAAAGCTAATGCCTTCGCGCTGATTTAATACCGTAACGTAAGCTCTTATATCTGATGAAACAGAATTAAAGTGTTTATGTTGAAAATTTACGTTTTTTAAACAATTATCTTAATGCCAGTCACTTACCGCCCGTGTTAAGCTGACAATATAAGCCAATATTATTCTAACTATGTCACAAAGCTATCGACTTTTAGTGATAAAAAATTTAATTGTTATCGTTCAAGGACCTTGTAGTGAATACAATAAGAAAAAATATTTTGAATGCCAAAAATAGCCCTGCCATTGTCGCGGTGGTGTTTTCATTATTCTTAGGCGCTTGTTCTTCAACGCCTTCATCTGAAGAAACGGTTTCGGATCCCAAAGATCCTTTAGAGTCTATTAACCGTCCATTTTGGACGTTTACATGGGACTATGCTGATAAGTATGTATTTAAACCTGCCTCAGAAGGTTATGTTGAATATATGCCAACTGAGCTACGTTCAGGTGTTCATAACATGGCGCTGAACTTAAATGAACCATCAACGATTATCAATAATTTACTGCAAGCTAAGTTTACCGATGCCGCTAAATCAACAGGGCGTTTTGTTTTAAACTCTACAGTAGGTTTATTAGGTTTTTTCGATCCTGCAAGTGACTTTGGTTGGGACAGAAGCCAAGAAGAATTTGGTGAAGTATTAGGTAGCTATGGTGTCGGCGACGGGCCTTATCTAGTAATACCAGCTTTAGGGCCATCATCTGTTCGTGAAGAAGTAGGAGATTTTGTTGATCGCTACTACTGGCCATTAGCCGTTATTGATTTTTGGCCTAACTTACTCCGTGCTGGAGTATTAGGACTTGAGGCCAGAGCATCATTAGCAGACCAAGAAGCGATTTTAAATGATGCGATTGACCCGTATGAATTTGTGAAAAATGCTTATTTTCAAAATATGCAATATAAAGTGTATGACGGCAATCCACCGATTGAAGTTAATGCCGAAGAAGAAGATATTGATGCATATTTAGATGAATTAGATGAATTAGATGAATTAGATGAAATAGAGCCTTAGTACGGCACTGTTAATTCATTGAAAAAAAGCGAACTTAGTGTTCGCTTTTTTTGTATTGGTTAATCGCAGAATTTAGATGCTTAAGAGTGAAGTGCAGCATAATAGGTCTGAGAATAATAAAGTAAGCTACTAAAACAACGACAATTGACGCTGCGATAGCAACACCTTGTAAATTAGCGATAAAGAGAAACGGTGGAATTAGTAGCATTAGTTTAATGATATTTAATATCAGCTTTTCTGGTGGTGATAACTTTGCCTGTGCCAATGCAAGAATTGCTTGGCGCTGTTGTAGATTGAAAGGCATAAGTTCAGGAACTTTATTAGAAGAAAAGTAAATTGTCATAAAACGGGTAATTTGTTGGCGATATTTGCCATATCATACAAAAATGATTGAGTTAGCGCCATGCACAAGTTATTTAATTCTTTAATACATCAGCACTTAATACTGCCATTGGTTTGTGGGATTAATTAGATAAATACATATTTAGTTAAACTAGTCTAATATCAAGCGCATATGCGGCTATCCTTACTGATGTATTGGAAACTTGACCAGTAATACTAGAAAATTGTTAAAACGAGTTCCGCAGTCGCGCGCAATTTGTTAGAATTGCCGAAATTTTTATCAGTAGGTGATTTTTAAATGAATGTCGTAGAAGCTAACTTTGATGCAACCGGTAAGAAATTTGCCATCGTCGTCTCTCGTTTTAACAGTTTTGTTGTTGAAAGTTTACTTGAAGGTGCAGTAGATGCCCTTAAACGCCATGGTAATGTTGCTGATAGCGATATTACAGTAATTCGTGTGCCAGGCGCATATGAGCTGCCAGTTGCTGCTAAGAAAATTGCTGCTAAAGGTGGTTACGACGGTATCATCGCAATTGGTGCGGTAATTCGTGGTGGTACACCTCATTTTGATTTTGTAGCGGGTGAGTGTAATAAAGGTTTAGCGCAGGTTGCAATGGAATATACTATGCCTGTAGCTTTTGGCGTTATTACCACCGATACTATTGAACAAGCTATTGACCGTGCAGGCCTGAAAGTAGGCAATAAAGGCGGAGAAGCTGCCTTAAGTGCATTAGAAATGGTTAATGTATTAGATAAGTTATAACAGGATATTTTTGTGAAACCATCACCTAGAAGAAAAGCCAGAGAATTAGCAGTACAAGCCGTATACTCTTGGCAATTAAGTCAAAATAACGTTTCTGACATTGAAGTTAATTTTTTGACTGAAAATAGTGCTCGTCGTTTTGACATTGAGTACTTTCAACAATTGTTCCGTGGCGTTTCGTCAAAAATTAGTAGCCTTGATGAAAACATTGCTCCTCATGTTGATCGTCCACTTGACGATGTAGATCATGTTGAAAAAGCAATTTTACGTGTTGCAGTGTTTGAATTAACTGACTGCCAAGATGTACCTTATCGCGTTATTATTAATGAAGCGATTGAATTGGCAAAATCTTTTGCGGCTGACGATAGCCACAAGTTTGTTAATGGTGTATTAGATAAGGTTGTTAAGCTCGTTCGTCCGAACGAGTAATACTAAATTGGTTGTACTATGAAAGAGTTTGAATTGATCAAGCGCTTCTTTACTGAGCAAGCTATTAAACGTAAAGATGTTTTGCTTGGGATCGGTGATGATTGTGCCTTAGTCAGCCCTTCAGAGCGTCAAAATATTGCAATAACAACAGATACTTTAGTTGCTGGTGTACACTTTCCACATGAAACCAGCGCTAAGGCTATCGGTCATAAATCTATTGCAGTTAACTTATCAGACTTAGCGGCAATGGGAGCTGAACCAACGTGGGTCTCTTTGGCAATTACGATGCCCGAGGTTGACTTACAGTGGATCGAAGAGTTTTGTATTGGTGTTTTTGAACTCTGTGAGTTTTACAATGTTCAACTTATTGGTGGTGATACAACGCAAGGGCCATTAAGTATTACAGTAACGGCCCAAGGACTAACACCCATAGATAAGCACATAACTCGTTCAGGCGCTAAACCTGGTGATTGGATTTATGTTACGGGTGAAATTGGTGATGCGGCATTAGCATTAAAAGATATTTTTAATGAAGTTAATGTTGCCGATGAATATCGTGAACAAATTCGTCATAGTTTAGACTTTCCACCGCCGAGAATTTTGGCCGGACAAGCATTGCGCGAATATGCAAGTGCAGCAATTGACCTTTCTGATGGCTTAATTTCAGATCTAGAGCATATTTGTACGTCGTCAAAAGTGGGCGCAAACATTGTGCTTGAAGACCTACCTATCTCAAATGCTTTACGTGATAGTGTTAGCATGGAAGAAGCGTTTGATATTGCGCTTGTTGGTGGTGATGATTACGAGTTATTGTTTACTGTTTCAGAAGACAATAAAGTTGGTATGGAAACAGCACTCGCCAATACCGGAAATACTATTACCTGTATTGGCCAACTTAATGGTAGTGATAAAATTACCACAACGTTAGACAGCAAACCTGTGCCAATTAATGCTAAAAGTTTTGAGCATTTTTCTCAGAACAAAGGTTAACGTATGGCCGCCTCAACAGAAAACTTTCAACTTTCTAACCCTATTCATTTTTTAGCGCTAGGTTTTGGCAGTGGTTTAGCGCCGAAAGCGCCAGGCACATTTGGCACGCTTGCAGCAGTTCCTGTGTTCTTCTTAGCAATGAATTTAGCAAATTTATATTATCTACTATTATTGATAGTTATGAGCATTGCAGGGGTTTATATTTGCGGTAAAGCTGCAAAAGATGCAGGGGTACATGACCACGGTGCAATTGTTTGGGATGAAATCGTTGGTTTTATGATCACCATGTACTTGATCCCAGTAAATTGGTTAACTGTGTTAGTTGGTTTCGCTTTATTTCGCTTTTTTGATATTTTAAAGCCTTGGCCAATTTCTTACCTAGATAAAAATTGCCATGGTGGCTTAGGTATTATGCTCGATGATATTGTTGCAGGAATAGCCGCTTGGGCTTGTATGATGTTGATTTTTTCGTAAAGTGAGTACTCGGTTTACTTTAATGAAAAGTTGAATTTGAAGCGACTTGTAATATAAAAGTACAAAGAAAAGCTCGCAATATTATTGCCGAGCTTTTTTTATGGCTAACGTAAAATAAATCTATGGGTAGTTGAGTGACCGAATGTTTCGGCTAACCGTGCATACGAAGAAATTTTGCGAGTAAGGTATCTTCGTCTTCGACTTTATCTGGATCTGGTTTTATGCAATCAATAGGGCAAACTGAAACACAGGTTGGTTTGTCATAATGGCCAATGCACTCCGTACATTTATCTACGTCAATCTCATAGATATTTTCGCCCATGGTAATGGCTTCATTGGGACATTCAGGATCACACATGTCACAGTTGATGCATGAGTCTAAGATTTTTAATGCCATAGGCTTTTTTCTTAATTAATATTATATAAAACAAAGGGCAAACCCGACTCGTTAGAAGTTGAATTAGCTATCTTTTGTTGTTATTTATAGTGATTGAATTCGTTGATTGTACCATAACAGCAAGACTATTTATTGATACAGAATTAGTTAATACGACCTGTACTTCAATTTCAAATGGGCGCATTTAACGAATCATACTACGCCTGAAAAACTAACTTATAGCTCATTTTATAGTTGCATAAAATAAAGGCTCCTAAGATACCTTAGAAGCCTTTACATTGTAGTTAGATAAATGTTCTGGAGAACTATTTTGCGATTGAAGCTAATTCCAACGTTACTTGATCTAAACCTAGCTCTGATATTTTTCGGTTAAATTCCGCTTGTTTACTACTCACTAGCGATATGCCTTCAACAATCATATCGTAAGCTCTCCATTGCTGTGACTTTTTGTCTTTGCGCATTTGGAAAGTAATTTTAATGTCTGGCTTGCCAGTATCGACAATTTTTACATCAACAGACGCTGATTTAGCTTTAGGCTTTAGCTTGGCTTCAGGCTCGAACAGCACTTTTTGGTTATGATACTGTGTTAACGCACCGGCATAAGTACGCACTAAATATGAACGCATAGCAGTAACAAACTTTGCTCGTTGCTCTTTAGATGATTTTCTTAAATGCTTCCCTAAAATTTTAAACGCAGCATATTTATAATCGATTGAAGGCATTAATTCTTCTTCAACAATTTCACGCATTAGTTCAGGAAACTTTTTCAAAGCACTTTGATTATCAGCAATTTTTGCAAATAATTTATTTCCTGTTACTTCTATTACCTGATAAGGAGAAGCAGCAGGTGTGGCGACTTCAGCATAGCTGTTTTGCAATATGCCGGTGAGCAATACAACAAGTAATAGAAACTTTTTCATGGTGACCCTTGCGTGGTTAACGTTAAATTATAGTAGATATAGAAATTGTTGAGCATTATACATACCGACCGCTCGGTCTGTAAATGGTATTTAGGTGTAAGTTATAAGATAAAGTGTTAAAAAATGTTATCTAATACAAATTGAATTAGGTAAGTGAGCAGTTATAAGTGAGGATAAATACTCAACAGCAAGGCGCTTGAATGAGTAATAGCTAGCTATTGGTATTGAAAGCAACGCAGGTCTTGGATAGTTAAGCCGTCTTATTTATTTCAATTGGTATAACTGCAAGTAATGATTGATTATCGCCTTAGCTGCTGCAGGTAACGACATAGCTCTTTAATAACTTTGTTGAATAACTCTTTATTTAGTGAACTTTTACTTAAACTTGAAGAGCCATGAAAGGTAGATACAATAAAGTAAGCAATTTGGCTAAAGTCTAGGTTAGGTTTTAATTGTGCTTCTATACGTTCTAAGTTTTCAGCAATCAATTTATTCAGTTGCTGTTGCATTGCAAGAATTCTTACGCGAAAACCTTCATCAACAGCAGACATTTCTTGGCAAAGGTTATTTAAAGGGCAACCGCAAACCACTTCATCGCAACTCATTTCTGTTGACATTGAATTGAAAAAGTCAGATAGACCTTGAATTGGATCTTCAGATTGAACTGGGGGTTGCCAAAGCGCAATAAAAGCTGGTGCGTACACTTCTTCAAAAACAGCGTAGCCGAGTTCCATTTTATTTGAAAAGTGGTGGTATAAAGCGCCCTTAGATATCTCACAGCGCGCTAGAATGCATGACAAACTTGTCGCGGTAAAACCATTTTTATGGATTTCATCAGCGCTAATTTCAAGTATTTTTTGACGGGTTTGCTCTGCATCTCTCATGCTACTATCTCTAAGCTTGGGTAAAACTAGTTGAGTTGAGTTTAACCGACCGTAAGGTCGGTTGCCAAGAAGTACTTCGTAATTGTTTGTTATTCTCTGTGAACATCTCTATGTAAAATTAGAATCATTCCTAATGAAGTTAGGTAGATTTTAAAGATATGGTAGGTTTGGCTGTATAAAATTCTGCTGATAGATAACCTTGATTATTTTAAAAAGAACATAGTACTAAGTGAAAAATAGTACGATGTTCTAGTGATTCACTAACTTATGTAAAACACATGCTATAACTAAAAAGCTTTGCGCATTTAGCATTGTTACCTTGCGTATTAGAGAGAATAAATTGACGTTGATATTTCCGAGCTTTGATACTCCCTAGCTTTGATACTTCAAGCGAGAGAATGCATAATAATCATTAGAAATTATTTATTAGGGCCAATGAGTAAAAGCTTGGTTTGCCGCCCGTCGAGATACCAAACCCCTGATTGATCGAATATTGCATCCTCTTCTAACATTATTCTGATTTCTTTTTTCCATTGCTCAATATAAATGGCATTGTTCAGTTCAATGGAGTATGCAGTATTTAAATGTAGGGGATAGTCGCCGGAACCAGTTACTCCTCCTTGGGAATCCCACATGCCGAGCGTAGTACCTGCTGCATGTCCATGATAGCCAAGCGGGTGTGTGTAAATAGTTGGTTTTAATCCTTTTGAAATTGCCGCTTCTCGAGAGCGTTTCAATACCTCATTACCTGTTACACCAACTGAAAATTTTCCAGTGAAAATATCTTGAAGTTTATTACCTGACATTAATGCTTTTTGTAAAAATTTTGGCGCTTGTTTTTCGTTTGTCTTTAACACGTAAGCATGTTGTTGAGTGTCGGTATTAAGACGTAAATAAGTGATACCGAAATCTACGTGCAACAAGTCACCCGGTAAAATAACTTTTAGGTCGTTACCATTGGTAAAGCTAGATTCATGATCAAAGGCTATAGTATCGCTGCGCTGTATTGATACACTAGGGTGAAACCAAGTTTGCAGCTTTAGCTCGCGTACTCTTTCCCTAAACCACCACGCAACGTCATCGGTAGTTGTTTGGTTTGGTGTGATGACTTTATTTGAAAAACCTTCAGCAATAATATTATGAGCAATTTTAACTATATCTTTATAAACAGTGACTTCTTCAGGAATTCTTTGCTCTAACCATCCAATAGCTAATGGTTCTGCTGATACAAGTTTAGTTTTATATTGTTCTGGCAAATGTGCTAGTAGGTTTTCTTTATCCGTTGCTACAAGTCCATCGGCATGCGCCCAGTGCTTTGATTGGTTGATGCCTATTTTATTCGGTTTATGCTTCTTAATTAAGTCGGTAAGTGCTAACCATTGATTAGGTTGTTTTGATTTATCCCACGCTTTTTCAAATACACCCCCCACCTTATAAGGAGCAATAGCGTAAGCACCAATGCTTTGATCTTCTTTTCTAGCCAAAACAAGTATGGTGGTTCGGCGTGCCGATATCCAAGTAGCGGGTAAAAACGTTTTAATAATTGGATCTTCATTGTATTCACGGCTGATGATAATCCACATATCCATATTATGTTCATTCATCAATCGAGGCAGAATTTGGTCAATACGTTTGACTATCATGCTATCAACAAATTTTGCTCTATCACGCATCGACAATATGGACTTTGATAGTTCAGATGAATTTACTGGCATTGCGCAGCTAGTAATAATCAGTAATAAAACAAAAATGAAATAACGCAAAATAAATCCTTGTTGGTAATTATGATAAGTATTGAAAAGACTATTAAGTTACTCGTTTTGCTAACTCTTTGCTAGTCAGAGCAAAAATAGAAGCAGTACTTATAAAACAGCATTTAGCATTAAAGTTTAAGGATTAACTTTTTAATACTTCGGTTAGTAGTGTTGATTTCAAGTAGCACAGCTATTCCTTATTCGGTGCGGTTCTATAACTCAGTAATCAAGCCAGAAGTTAGAAGGTGTTGATAGTTTTCATCTGTGATTTTTACTCGCTTTGCTGTTGCAAACTCTAGATCAGCCCAAGCATAAAAAACATATAAGTTTTGTTCATACTCTTTGGTTAAAATGCCATTTTCAGGGTGATAAAAATAGGTTACACCTAAACTTTGTTCATAATCGTAGTAAATTACCATCAATCAAACCACTGTCATTAATTCAAAAATCCATGAATATCATTTTATACATTTTGTTAAATTTCAAGCCAGATAAAACAGATAGTAATTCATTTAACTTAGTTTGCTATTAAAGTATTTTTGATTAATATGTTAAGTTGGTTGATGAAAAAATTGTCTGGTTTGTCTTTATCAACCTCTTATCAAAAAACTCCCCAAGAATATAGAGCTTACATTACTCCTAACGGCTATCACTGGTGATAATACATAGTTCGGATATTTACACCTTCAACTAATTTACCCTATTAAAATGCAGTCGCAGTTAGAGCAACGTAAATCCCCTAACCAATGGGCTAAATCCTTTCTTACTCGCTTAAATTACCAAATAAACGTTATATCAATGATATACCAATCACACTAAGCATTCTTACCTTAGTGAAGGCATCGGAAGTCCAGTAATTCTAAATGGAAATTATTCCTTGCCTATTAACATTTTGATATAACGGGATTAAATTACGTATAGAGTTGGGGTAGGTGGCTTTATTGGTACTAATTGAACCTACTATAGAATTCGATCAGTCGATAGATACAAAAAAGCCCTATGAAATATCAACAAAGTTAGGCTAATTTAAATATAATTTATTTTAAGTGATTGGTGGTATTGCTTTTTAATAATGTTTCTGCTTTTGCGCCTAAATAAACATATATACCTAAACCAATTAATAAACCTACCGATGTGGCCATCATGGCTACGGCATTCACTAAATACTCTGATGATCCAAGTACGGATTTAAACATCAATAAAAGAGCTTCAATTGATACAGCAATTAAAATTGTCGCCATAAACCGTGTAATGGTTCTGCGTGTTGAGCTGTGCCGTAAAATATCTTTTTGCATCAGTACTTCTTCTTCAATAGTTGTTTTACCTAAATCAAATATCGCTAACGCTAAGGTAAGAAAAATGATAATGCCAAAAGGTTTTAGCTGCAGATCCTCAGGATTGGGATCTAGCAGTAAATTGATAATTTCATTGCCTGCTGAAAACAGTAAAATGCCGACAATAAAAAACAGACCGATTACTATAAAAGTGTATATGCTGGTAAAAAAGGGGTGAAATTTCTTTCGCTTTCTATCTCCCATTAAAAACTCAATAGCGTTAGCTAGATCAATATCTATCACTAAAATGCCGACCACCTCTCCAGAGGTATTTTTATATTTTAATGCAGTAGAGATACAAAGGTTAAAGCTGGAGCTAGACAAGTAGGGTTCGGTAACGATAATACCCTCGCTTTCATTTGCTTTAATAAAATAAGGACGGTACGAACGGTCAACATTTAAGCCATTATTCATACTTTTGCTATAGGCAATGTTATTGGAAATGTTTGGACTAGATTGAATACCATTGCTATCGAGTGTAAACATTAACTCGACAAATGGGTAGTGTCTGCTAACCCACTTTAATGAATGTTTTAGTAAAAACTCATCATTGAATATATCTTTATCGAAAACTCCGGCAAAAATAGACGCCAATAATTCATGGATAGCATCTCTGTGCTCATGATATCTTTCGATTACGTTCATGTAGTTCATCGAGCTTCTCCAAAATGGACAAAAAACTAATAGGCTCAATGCTAAATATGTATAAGGTTTTTACTTTAAAGCAAAAATTTAGGCAGTTTTGAAAAAATATACTTAAGAGCAACTATTAAGAAGTAGCAACCTATTGATAAAGAGTAAAAAATCATTTTAGCTGCTACTTGGGTTTACATAGATCATTTAGTTACCTTTTGCTGTCGTGTTGTTTGGTAATAAAGCGGTAATTCTTTTTGTTCAATCTCCCACTGGCTAATTGATAAATGCTTCATCTCATTGATAAAAGAAAACAATGATTGAATGGGGTTACAAATTAGTTTATTCAAAGTGGCTCTCCTGTTTCTCGTCAATTATATGTGTGCTAATCGGCAATGCTTGTTGGTTTACCTAGGTTATTGTCGTTAGATACAAAACTGTTAATTAATTTCAAATTACTTTGAGTTATTGCGTTGGCATCAATACGTATTGCAGTCATTAAGTCTGCTTTTGCACCAGATAAGTCATTATTTACGTAACGTGAAATTCCGCGGTTACTATAAGTAAGAGATTTAAGATACTTAGCTTTTCGGGAATCAGTTTTAACTACTTTTAAGCTTGCTATCGCGGCGGTACAGGCTATCTCAGATTCATCTGTATTTTTCGCTATTGTAAGATCAGCACATGTTCTCATATGCTTATTAAAGGCAAGAACGTCACTGTCTTTAATACCATGCTCCTTTTTTACTATGGCAATCTTAAATTTAGTTTCATCAGCGATAGCGATTGTAGAGGTGCTGAGTGTTAATGCAGTGATAAGTACTTTTAAATAGATAGATTTAATCAACATGTTATTTCTCCGGTTTAGTTAGCGCATCTGTTTGATACGCTGTAACTATAAATAGCCATTGAGAAAGTGACAAACGATGAAATTACACTTATGAGGTGAAAAAAATTCACCTCAACATCGCCTGTCAATGCTTAGCTTGCGAAGGTATCTTTAACCCATTGTGCAAATAAAGTCAGCTCAGGTTTATTTTCCATGTTTTCGTGTTGAATTAAGTAGTACCTGTCATTGGTAATCAACTCTTGGTCAAATAACTTAATGAGCGACTCTTCGCTAAACCATGTTTTACTCATTGGTAATGGCACTAGTGCTATTCCCATGCCTTGCTGTGCAGCTCTAGCAACACCAAACATGCTGTCAAATTGTATAATTTGCTTAGGATCAAAATCATTTATATTTAAATTTTCGGCCCATTGATGCCATGACCATGGACGAGAGCTATGTAAAATTAATGGTGTGTTTTTTAAAGCGTTAAAACCAATGTTTTTAAGCTTTTTATAGAGTTTTTTATTACACGCAGGGGCATAGCGAATAGGAAATAAGTCATGCACTATTTTTGCATTAGGTTTACCGTTAGCCAGCACTATGGATAATTCAGCGGTTTGTGATGACTCACTACTCGCCTTAATCGTATCTAATTGTAAATTAATATCAGGATTGTTTTTTGACCAATGACTTAAGCGTGGAATGAATAACTCACTGGCAAAAAATTCAGGCAGGCTGATCACAATCGTTTTGTTTTGTTGCTTGTTGGTAAACTCCGTTATTGTAGATTCTAATTGATGAATAATAGGTTGTATTGATTGATAAAATTGTTTACCTGCACTAGTGAGCTCTATTGATCGAGTTCCTCTTTTGAATAGGGTAATACCAAGTTGTGCTTCAAGTTGTTTTATTTGATGACTAATGGCTGAAGGTGTCAAAAATAATTGCGTAGCGGCATGTTTAAAGCTTAAGCATTTTGAGGCAACACAAAATGATCGTAAACCGCGTATAGGTGTTTGAATTGGCATGTTTTTTTCTAAATTATGACGACAAGATTAAATTAGCAATAGCTGCGCCAAAAAGGTTAAGTTTTTGATTGTTATTGTTTTTATAGTTTATTGTTAAGGCTGATGATGATGCTTTTGCACTTATTTAGTGATGCTGCACTAAATTGGTGTATTTTAATTTTGTAAAAATATCAGTAAATAACAGTTAGAAAAAAAGGACATCAAATGATGTCCTTAAATGTAACAAATTTAACAATATTAAATGTTGATTAAGAATCGGGGGAGATTCAAATAACAAGGTCATCATAAGTGCGACAACGCTAAGCCACAAATGATATAAATTCACGCTATGAGTGAGTTTTCTTCATGTATTAATAGCTATGTTTATTAAATGTAATACAAGCCAATCGATACTTTTATTTTCTTATTTTAATGCTCGTATTTGTAATAAGCGCTTTAATTTACGCTTATTTTTATTCAACGGAATTGGTTAGGGTAAAGTTAAATTCTTAGTGTGAAAAATTAGCGAAAAAAATAAGTTTAGTTAATTGAAAATAAACAACTATAGCAAGAGCTCCCGCTTTATCTATTTAGTTGTGCTAGCCAGTTTCTGAAGTGTATTGGAAAAAATTCGTTTTTACGTTAACGCACTATGGTCGTTGGTTATGGATCTCTGACGGGTGAAAATATCCTATATAACTATGGATACATATGGTTGGCCATGCCTCATTGTGAATATTGCCTAATTGATATGTGGTTGACATTTCGTTGACATTTCAATTGTTATCATCGCCGTAAACTTATTAATAGGTTTCAGTGATGAATCTAGTACTTTCCATATTGTTATTAATTATTTTTCCATTGTGTTCGGTGATTTACGTATATAAATATCGGGGGCAAGCCCGGTTTGCTAATGCCATTGAATACTTGAGAAAAGGCTGGCCAATTTTTGCGCCACTAAATGTGTTGCTCTATATGAGCACCCGAAAACATATGCGTAAGCCATTTGTAGGCACAGATAAATTTGAGCAACTTGAATTATTAACTGAAAATTGGACTGAAATAGCAACAGAAGCCGAAGCTTTATTTGAATGCGGTTACTTTTCGCAAACAACAAATAAAGCTAATAAAAGCTTTTACGATGTTGGTTTTCGTACTTTCTATAAATATGGCTGGAGTAAATTTTATTGCTCTTGGTACGGCACTGAATTAAATTCCGCGTTAGAGCATTGCCCTAAAACAATGGCCTTACTTAAAAGAATTCCATGCGTTAACGGTGCTATGTTTACCCTGTTACCGGCCGGTTCACAATTAACTCGTCACTTAGACCCTGTAGCGTGCTCTTTGCGTTATCATTTGGGGTTAAATACGCCAAACAGCCATAACTGCTTCATTAATGTCGACGGTAAAAGTCAGCCTTGGCGTAACGGCGAGGCGTTCATATTTGACGAAACTTACTTGCACTATGTGAAAAACAATACTGAACAAATGCGTTTAATATTGATGTGTGACATTGAACGGCCAACGGGCATTTTCGGGACGCTTTTTAATCGCTTGTATAAAGTATTAATTAGTCAAATGTTGGTGCCTAATTTACCTGGAGATCAGGCTGGAATCGTGAACAAACTATTTGCTAAAGTAACGCCGTTTTTACAGTGTGCAAAAACGTTTAAAAAATCAAATCCCAAAATGTACTACCCGATTAAATGGTGCTTTAATTTATTGCTAGTTATTGTGCTTATTGGTTTTTTCTGGCTTGTAAGTTCATTTTTCTTCAGCATGTTTTTATAGTTTAGTATTACTTGGTTAGCGTTAAATAGTGATTATTTTCCTTTCTTGGAGCACTATATTTTCAAATAGTAAATGCAAAATTTTACTAAAAGTAAGCAGGAGAGTTTTAATCAATTATGCCGAAGGCCTTAGGTGAACGGTATATATTGCAGAATGAACGGCGGGAATAAATAATGTAATGTTCTTATTATGTTATTAAAAGGTATTACGTTAACGCCACATTAGCGCTAACGTAATACCTGTAGTGGAAAGAAGTGTTGTTAAAACTTTGTCACCAACCAATCTTCATTTTCACTAAAGTATAAGGTTCGAACGTTCCCTTTACCTTCTATATTTACCATATTAATTTGTGTTGGCCAAAGTTCGCGTAATGCGCCATTAAACATTTTTACTCCCTCTAATGCACTTGGTATAACGGCTTCTTGATAAACCCAGAAGAATTTACCTTCAACTTCATAACCAACATCAATTAAAGGAAGGTTAGCTCCAGTCAATGTTTGCAGTAAAAACTGCTTTGCTACATAGTCAGCAAATTGTTGCTGCGTTTTCTTTGAGCTAATAATGTCAGCGTTTTTATCAAACAGCGATTGAACGGCATGTTCAGTATCATGCATGTAAAATCGATGTGACACTTCCATTTGCCCGGTACGCTTGTTGAATAACACTGTGGTTTCAGCTGCTTTTTGTTGATGAGCAAGCGCAGGGGTTGCTGCGATCAACAAAAGAGAAACTAGCAAAATATATAGGCTTTTAGGCATTATTTATCCTTTTTGTCTTTTTTATTTTGCTTAGGCTCTTTGTCAGCTTTAAGTTCCGTTTTGATATCTTTCATGATGTCACGGCTTACTTTATCTGTGCGCTTTTTAGCTTTATAAGCTTCAACACGAGAAGGAATGATTTGACGAGGATAGTGATTGTTTTCTACGTCAACATCCGCGGTTTCCCAACCTGGGTCGACAGCAACACTCGCTAACTCTTGTTCTTTATCGGTAACGATAAGTTTGCGTACTTGCTTAGGCGTACGGCGCCAAATTTCAGCAGGAATATACATACTGTCTTTTGAGCCATCTTTATATGTGAGCTCTAAAAGAATCGGCATCACTAGGCCACCAACATTCGAAAACTCTAAAACGTAATAGTTTTTGTCTTCTTTAATTGCACGCTCAAGTGTTTTGCGCTCCCAAGGCTTTAAATCTTTTAAAAACTTGTTGTACTTATTGCGTTCTTTGTTTGTTACGGTAAAACGATCGTTTGTGTCGTAAAAGTCAGTTACATCTGAGTTACGGTCAACCCAAAGCTCTTTACCTTCTGCTTTGTTACGTTCTACAAATAGTGAAGAAGGTTTGTCTGCTTCAATTTGACGTAAACGGCCGTAATCGATATCAGGGTTATGCGTGTCTAAACGCATTTGGTAAACCTTATCAATCGCGATATCTACATGGTCGGTTGAATAGAACCAACCACGCCAGAACCAGTCTAAATCAACCCCTGATGCTTCTTCCATCGTACGGAAAAAATCTGACGGTGTAGGGCGCTTAAATCTCCAGCGTTCTGAGTACTCTTTAAAAGCAAAATCAAACAATTCTCGGCCTAAAATAACTTCACGCAAAATGTTAAGTGCCGCAGCAGGTTTAGTGTAAGCATTAGGCCCTAAACGTAGTACGCTGTCTGATTGGGTCATGATTGGTACTTGGTTTTGAGATTTCATATAGCCGGTGATATCGCGAGGTTCAACACCCCAAGGAATAGTAGGATCCCACTCACGACCTGCAATTCCATCTAAAAAACTGTTTAAACCTTCGTCCATCCATGTCCATTGACGCTCATCAGAGTTAACCACCATAGGGAAATAGATATGACCAACTTCGTGAATAACCACACCAATTAAGAAACGTTTTTCAGCTTGTGAATACGTGCGAGAACCGTCTTTTTGTAGTTCTGTACGAGGGCCGTTGAATGTAATCATAGGGTATTCCATACCGCCAACAGGGCCATTAACTGACTGTGCTGTAGGATATGGGTAGTCAAACGAGTAGCGTGAATAAACGTCCATTGTATGAATAACAGATTCAGTTGAGTATTTCTTCCAAAGGTCACCACCTTCTTTTGGGTAGAACGACATTGCCATAACAAATGGCATATCGTCGCCACCTTGTTTGTAACCTTTAGCATCCCACATGAACTTACGCGATGAAGCCCAGGCAAAGTCACGCACATTGTCGGCTTTAAACTTCCAAGTTTTACGCTTGTTTGTGCCTTCCTTTTCGTTTGCTAGTGCTTCTTCTTCGGTAACAACAAATACCGGGCGCTTAGCTGTTTTTGCTTTTTCTAAACGTTGACGTTGCTTACTCGTTAAAACGCTTTTTGGATTCGTTAGTACACCTGTTGCACTAACAATATGGTCGGCAGGTACATTAATTTCAACTTCGTAGTCACCAAATTCTAATGTAAATTCGCCGCGACCTAAGAACTCTTTATTATTCCAACCTTCATAATCTGTATAGGCATGTAAACGTGGAAACCACTGCGCGAGTAAGAAAATATCATTTCCTCCTTCGCGGTCATCTTTTTCAAAGTGTTCGTAACCAGAACGCGCTGATACGGCATCTTCTTCAACAATGTTGAAAGCAAAATCAATAGAAAATACAACATCATCACCTGACTTTAATGGCTTAGGTAAATCAATACGCATTTGAGTACCAACCACAGTAAAGTTTAACTTTTTACCTTTACTGTCTTTGATTGCACTTATCTCATAACCTAGCTCGTTATCAGCCATAAATTGCTGGCGACGTAATTCACCTAAACTAATTTTTGCTGGCGTTTTAGCGTCGCCTGCTTTGGTGTAAGGCCCACGACGACCAATGCCACCAAAGTTATTAGCCGCGTTGGCAATAGAGTCATCTTTAAAAATGTTTTGATCTAATTGCACCCATAAATATTTTAATTTGTAAGGTGAATTATTTTGGTAAGTGATTTTTTCACTACCTGTAAGGCGACGCTTAGCTTCATCAAGTGACACTTTTATTTTATAGTCAACTTGTTGCTGCCAATAGTTTTCACCGGGTTCTCCCGCAGCATTTCTGTATACATTGGGTGTAGGAAGGACTTCTTCTAATTGACGAAATTTATCTTTAAAATCGCCTTTTGTTTGTTGAATAGCCGTTGCATTAGCTGATGACGTCAAAGAGAGCGACAAGAGTAATGCAGCAAACGTTGTTATAGTTCTCGTTTTCATTTGATCAATTCTTATGTTGTTATGTTGAGTTAAATTAATACTGTGCAAAGTACGCGTTTTTAAAGCTGATGAACAATTATTATCGGTAATTACTTATCGTGTTTTTTGTGTTGAACAGAACTATACATGACTATTCCTTGCTCCTTTATATGCAGATAATGCCGATGGAATAGCGGCTATAACTGTGAATATGAAAAAATAAAACATCAATTCAATGTTAGTTTTTGAAATAATATTTGAGTCTATCAATATGCCATAATGGTTTAAAACGTACGTTTGGCTTATCGGTAATAAAAAACTTAATGCTACTAATGCAATAGTAGTGCTAAGCAGTACGATGACTATAGCTTCAAGTTCGATCAGTAAAAAGATAAAACCTGCGGAAGCACCTACCATTCTTAGCAATGTAATTTCATGTATGCGCTCTCTAATTGAGGCAAGCAATATGGCATTTAATCCGATCAAAGATGAAATGATCACCAGTATCGTAATAAAGTGCAGTGTGTTATCAAACACTGCCATGGTTTGCCATAATTCTGATAGTGCAACGCCGGGCAGTATGGCGCTAAGCGGCTCATCCTTATCAGTATTTATTTCTCGTTGTAAAGTAAACACAGCCATTTTTGATTTGAGCATTAGCATGATAGCCGTAATAGATTTAGGCGTTAAATCATCAACTTGTGATAATGTTAGTTCTGCTGTTTGGGATAAACGTTTAATGTCTGCAGGTTTTGTTAAATGAGCGGCCTCTAAGCCTTGTAAACTGGTATGTAATGTTTGATCAACCGGCGTACCTGTTGCTGCTAAAATGCCTACTACGTTAAATGGAATGCTGTCATGGTTTTTAAAGCTAGTGCGACCAATACCATGAGATAAAATAATGCTATCACCTAATTGATAGCCCAATGTTTTGGCAACTTTAGCACCCAGTACAAGATCAAAAACTTGCTCAAACTTATGCCCTTGAGCAAACGCCAATTGTTGTTTGTTACTGTACGTGAAATATTCAAAATAATTGGCGGTGGTTCCCATAACTCGGTAGCCTTGATGCGAGTCGCCTAAAGAAATAGGAATAGCATGATTAATTGATGGTTTCTGTGAAATACGTTCGTAAGATGTCCAACTGATGTTATTCGTTGGCGTGCCCGTTCTAAACACAGAATAAAGTAATAAATTTAAACTGCCGGTGCGGGTTCCAACAATCAAATCTACCCCTGATACGCTGCTTGAAAAGCTTAGCTTGGCCTGTTGGCGTATATGATCAACACCTAACATCACAATGATACTAACACTGATGGTAATGATAGTGAGTATGATTGATCCCTTTCGATGCAACAGGCTTTTATAAGCTAAGTTAATTAACATCAATGCTTACCCGCAGCGTTATTAATGTCAGTAAACTTTTGCACCAAATCAAAATGATGTTTTAAGCGTGTGTCGTGACTTACAAAAAGTAGTGTTGTTTTATTTTCTTCACATAACGTTGTTAACAGCGACATGAAATTATCTCTGCTAGGCTCATCTAAAGAAGAGGTTGGCTCATCTGCAATTAAAAGTTTTGGGTTGTTAATAAAAGCACGAGCAATTGCAATTCGTTGTTGCTGACCAATGCTTAACGTATTAACAGGCCTAGACCAATCTTCACTGCTAACCTTCAACGTTTCTAATAAACTCGTTATTTTATGATCAATGTTTATGGTTTTATTTGCTAATGAAAATTGACTTGCTAACGTTATGTTTTCTATCGCGCTCAAGTAATTAATTAAGTTGAATTGTTGAAAAATATAACCAATATTATTCGCTCGAAAACGATCCAATTCACGGCTACTCATTTTATTTAGTGCTTCGCCTAAAACAGTTACTGAGCCCAAAGGTGGGCGAATAATTCCACAAACTAGATTCAGTAGTGTTGACTTACCACAGCCAGAAGGGCCGTAAATAAAGAGTTTTTCACCACTAGCTACCGACCAATCATCAACACTGAGAACGTTTTTTTGAAGGGAGTTTGAGTATGAAAACTCTATGTTCTTAAGCTGGATAGTCATTAATAGCAGTTGATTTGTTGAATTAAATGTTATGTTATAACATAATTGTTGGCGTTTAAAGTTAATATTTATTGAAGTAAATTTTATGCTTCTGTTGCAAGGCGTTGTAAATAATTAAAGGGGCATGTAAATGCGAATATTGGCATTGTGTAGTTGCCTATTGCTGTTATTAGGTTGCGAGCCAACCAAACAAGATAATGAAAACCAAGAAGCTCATCAAATGGCGACAAGCGATATTGATAAAACAAGTAGTGTTAAACATACAATTAAAAAAGAGCCACTCACCAGAACTTCTCACATTTCGGTAAAAAACAAACCGGTTACTTACCAAGAAATAGCGTGGGATGAGCTAATACCAAAAACTGATTTAGACGCGTTACTTGCGCCGCCTGAGTATATTACAGACATAGAAGATGGCTCTATAGAAGATCAAATGCTCAACAATAACCAAAGTGCTATGTATGCTGAGCAACGTGCAGAAAACAATTATGAAAGAGCGTTAGTTTCAACAAATATTATTGAAGCCATGGATGGAAAGCATATTGAAATTCCCGGGTTTATTGTGCCTGTAGAGTTTGATGGCGCGCAAATAGTGACTAGCTTCTTTTTAGTGCCGTATTTTGGCGCTTGTCTTCATATGCCACCACCACCGCCAAACCAAATCATTTATATAGAAATAGAAGATGGTTTTCTTTTAGAAGAGTTGTATGACCCCGTTGTAGTGTCAGGTAAATTGTCTGTTGCGTTATTTGAAGACCAAATAGCAACGTCAGCTTACAGCATGACATTAGATAAAATACGAATGTATTACGAAAACGAATAACCTGTTATACAAGGCAGTATATTTACCATGCCACTTGCTGAGTTCTGCATCTTCAGGTGGCTGGGTATACACAGTAGCAAAACTCTCCTAGCATGTTGCCTGCATGAGCGTATGTTCCCATGTTTCATCGATGTTATCGCAAATAATTTCTATGGCAGTTTCATTACACTCTGCTAATTCAACCTCATGAATACCATCGGTAGTATTGTTATAACCGTATAAGCCTTCGTCGGTGATACATATAGCCTTCACACGGGTAGCAACTATGCTTTTTAGAAAGGCTAATAGCTTAGTCCGACTTAATATTTTTTCGTTGGCTATGCGCCAACCAATACAAAGATAACCTTCTCCTTCATTTATTGTTCTAATGAAGTCAGACTTTTGCAATGTAGGAGTAGTATTTATATCGTGCGAATGTGAACTGTGATTACAATGCGTTACTCCGCTCTTATAAGAGGTTTTGCCTGCTAACCATTCAAGTTTTACTTTTGCATGCTCAACAAAACTAAGTGGCTCAGAGGTGTAGCCGTGATCTTTTATATAATGTATCAACGCTTCCGTATCTTTTACATTATATAAGTCGGCTTTATTACCAACGATCACGTCTGCCGCTTCAAGCTGCTGGTTGAATGTGGTGTGCTCTGTGTAACGGCAATCATCTAAATGTCTCGCGTCAACAAGCGTTAATGTTTTTTCTAAACTTAATGACTCTTGATAATATTCATTAGAAAGCAACTCCAGTACCTCAAATGGGTGACCTAAACCTGTTGGTTCGATTAATAACCGATGAGGCCTTGCTTCTTTGAGTAATTGATTAAGTGCGATTTTCATTGGTAAGTTTGAGGCACAACACATACATCCACCAGGTACTTCTTTAATAAATACCTTGCTATCTTTTTCTAATAAGCCACTAAATAAATTGCCATCAATGCCTATTTCTCCGAATTCATTCACTAAAACTGCCCAACGCTCGTCAGTCGGCTTTTGTTGTAATAAGTGCATGATGGCCGAGGTTTTTCCTGCTCCTAGAAAACCAGAAATTACGTTAGTAGGCACCGAAAGTATTTTTTCGTTCGATATTTTCACATTCTTTCCTTTGTACTATTTACCTAATAGCTAATAGCTAATTGGTAATAACAGCTGTAACTTTTGCTGTAACTTGTGTTGATACCAGTGGTTAGCTATACCTAGTTGTTGTTACTAGGCTGGTGTTATCTATAACCAATAAAATATTTCTCATACAGAGAGTGAGAATAAACAGCAAGTCTGTTAATTGATTACGTCTCTACAGCTCAATGGTAACTTCACTGAAAATTTATTTTTGTATTTTTATCATCAAGTACAATTGAGCCTTGTTGAGATGAAGTTAGCCATACAGCATAAATTTTTTTGAGCTTATTGTAATGTTTGAATAGCTTCAATGTTGCTGAAGAGATCTCATTCGCCTTTGGGCAATGAAACTGATAATTCATAGAGATTTCAGCATGAGGATGCTCATGATGATCGTCATTAAGCATGTCACTAGAGTTAATATTAACATGTTTTATCTGGCACTCGCCGCTGTCAAAGTGAATAACATTTTTATGCTCTGACAAATGTTTTTTCATGGCAGAAACTTTCAAGGCTTCTTCAGGTGTTGTTACTTTATACTCGAAACCTAGCAGGCTTTCAGCGGGGGCGATTAAATTCAAATCAACATTGCCTTTATCAATTACAATGGTTAATTCTGCGTGGCCGTGAATATGGGCTGAGTGCGAGTGTGCCGCTGAAGCGCTAACTGCGCTAAATATACAAATAGCCGCAGCTACTTTTAATAGAATAAACATAAATTTCAAATTATTTTAATCGATAAAATCTAGAGTAAGTAATAGTCGCTGTTCATTACCGGCAACTGCTGGTGAACGATGAACTAGTCCACCGTTTTCGTTGTTATACCAACCTTCACCTTTTAACAATGCGACATCTCCTGCAGTTAAGTGTTGAATATTGCTCGAATGCAGCATAACCCCGGAAACGTCATCAGGCTGGTTTTGGCTGCCAGCGCCCAATTTACTGCGGTCAATACAATCATCAGGTAACCATTGTGTTGCGACACCACAGAATGTTGTCACTAAGCGGCAGGGGATATGATCTACATGAAACTTTGGGCACATCGCTTTGTCTAATTTAGCCAGTCGCAGGCCGACACTTTTTAACTCAAATAGTGTGCAAAACATTTCCACGAGTAGCTCAATGTATTTGCATAAAGCTTTTTGATTACCTAGCTGGGGCACATTAGCCAAAAGCTCTTCGGCGACACTTTCTGGAGTGGTTGAAATTTTTACGTTTAAGTGTGAATTCTCAGCCATTACCTTAGTTATACTACTCAATACATCGTCAGCGAGTTTATTATGCCAAACAGCAATATTTACATCTTCTTGATAGATGTCTGTTAGTACTGACACGTGTTCGGCCATTGCAGCGCGTCGGCCATTTGATGTCGCTGATTCAATGTGAAGTACATCAGATGATTGTGACATGTTTATTCTTCCTTATTTTTATGGTGTGTTATAACATATCATTTGGTGGTGTGTAAATTGTTTACAATATTTACTTTTTTCATTAACAAGGTGGCGAACAGCTCTAAAGAGCTAGCGCAATAAAACAAATGCTAAATAGAAGATTATTTTTAAAGGGTGCGGGAACATTGGCGTTTTCAGGGCTACTATCAAGTACGCTTTTGCGCGCTAAAGAACATGCTCAGCGTAACTTGACTATAGGCTACGGGCCGTTACAGCCAGACCCTAAAAAGTTATTAGATTTGCCAAAGGGTTTCAAATATCAAGTTATATCCAGTTTTCATGATGCCATGAGTGATGGTTTTCATGTACCTGATAGAGCTGATGGGATGGGGTGTATAGCATTGCCTGAAGGGAAGGTGGCATTGGTTAGGAATCATGAGCTAAAACCCAACCATTTGTTAAGTCAGCCGGAGTCAATGCAAAAGTTAAAGTCTGCATTGGCTTATGACACTTCTGCTGATGGCATAGCATTGCCCGGTGGTACTTCAACTATAATTTATAATATGGCTACACGGCAGGTAGAAAGGCAATACTTAAGTTTAATAGGTACTATTCGAAACTGCTCTGGCGGAATAACTCCTTGGGGAAGTTGGCTTTCATGTGAGGAGTCTGTTGCAACTGCCGACGCTAACACTCAACACGATCATGGATATATATTTGAAGTTCCCGCTAATGCCAATGGCCTAACCCAAGCGATACCTTTAAAAGAAATGGGACGGTTTAATCATGAAGCCGCTTGCGTTGACCCTGAAACCGGTATTGTTTACTTAACTGAAGACCGAGGTGATAGCTTATTTTATCGCTTTATTCCAAATGTTTATGGCAAGCTTTCCAAAGGCGGAAAGCTGCAAGTGCTGTCGATAAAAGGCATGCCGAAGTTCGACTCTCGCAATTGGAATAAGTCTGATATGACGGTGAACCAATGGTTTGACGCTGAGTGGATAACACTTGATGAACCCGAAAGCCCTAAAGATGATTTACGAAAAAGAGGTCATGAATTAGGGGCAACAATTTTTGCTCGTGGAGAAGGGATTTATTGGGCTGATAATGAGCTTTACTTTACCTGTACTAATGGTGGTGAAAAACAGTTAGGGCAAATTATGCGATACCAACCGAAAACAGCCAAGGCATCTATTGAACATCAAGGTGGGCGAATACAATTGTTTCTAGAAAGTGTTGATGCTAACCAATATAATTTTGGTGATAACCTCACGGTTACCCCTCAAGGGCATTTACTTGTTTGTGAGGATCAGTATACCGAAGTCGTTGAAAATCACTTGCGTGGCGTCACGCCTCAAGGTGAAGTGTATAGTTTTGCTAAATTAAAGGTTCAAACAGAATTAGCAGGTGCCTGCTTTTCTCCTTGCGGAAGTACACTTTTTGTTAATGTTTATTCACCTTCTAAAACATTAGCAATTACAGGCCCATGGAATACAGTATAAAAAAGTACAGTACCGAAGTGCCTGTTAGCATTTAGTTTTGGAGAGGGAAGCCAATGCCTGTGGTGAAATATGTGAAACAAGTAGTTTTCTAGTGCAGGTGAAATAGCTATAAAACTCAATCGAAGATTTTGTTAGAAATAAATATAAAAGCCTTAACTGAAGTTAGAGCTGCTTGCTTCTTACAAGGAGTGGCGTCGATCACTAAAGTTGAGCTGCAATCCTACTAAGCTACTGATTTGATCAATACCGATTTATTTTAGACAAGTAAAAAAGCCTCAACATAAATGCTGAGGCTTCGTTATGAATGGTGCCGACTGCCGGAGTCGAACTGGCGACCTACTGATTACAAGTTATCGACTTGGTATAGGTGAATCCACTATTTATGTGGCTTAACTACATGAATAATATCTTGAAATACAATAATAGCCCTATCTGTTTTTAACCCGATTTATTGCACTAATTGTGTGATATATGTAGTTTTATTAGGTTTGAAATAGAACCAAAATCGAATATATAAAGCTAAGAATCAATAATAAAAATGTTCTAACGCATTTTTTGTGGATCAATATAATCTATAAGTAGATCGAAAATCGGTCGATTATTCAAAAATTACACTAGTAAACTTTCTTTAATTAAAATCGAATTTCATTAAATCTGATAAACTGATAACTTGTGAGCAAACGCCATGTGCATGAGCGGTAAACCATTTTTGTCCCATTTTCGAAGTCATTGCTTTAAGTACTTTTTTACGATACTTTTTGGGTACAGATATTTTATATATACAATCTGATATTGGTATGTAGCCACTTGTTATCATTGCAACATTACCAATACAGCGCTTACCAACTCTAGCAATTAGAATATCACCTGACTTTGCACATCTATAACCTTCTAAATCATCATCATATGAGGCAATGGTTTCAATAGCATTTTTAACGAACGATGTAGTATGAAAGTATTCTGTTAAGCTATTTTTCAGCTCTTTATGAGTTGATGTGCCTCTTGAAATTTTTGCTCCAATAGCCTCCAAAGTATTTGTTTTTTGTCGATGTTTTCCGAACCAATTCCAATACTTAAAATCTCCACGACTAATAAAGTTTGATTTATTAATCAGTAAGGAGTTTACAACCTTACCAATATCATTAGCACTTTCAACTTTAATGGAATCGCTAACGGATATATCTTTTTTAATAATAATTATGTGTGTAAGAGCTTCAGTTTTTGAGAAAATTCTCTCTGGAAGTTGTATTATCTTTTTAACAGAAAAGTTTTTAATTAAATCTTTTCTAAAACACTCATATTGTTTACCTGTAATTAAACTATCAGGGACAATAACCCCCATTTCACCCTTATTTCGAAGAAGTAGCATGTTTTTTGCTACAAATAATATATCTGCGGGAATATTTTTTAAGCCAGTACAGCTAGGAAAACCAGAACTATTTAACAGGTCAATATACTGTTCATTTATAGGATATTTAAGATATGGTGGATTACAAATTGCTAGATCATAAGAACAAGTTTTTGCTAATTTGTTGTTTAAGAGCTCTAAACTATCTCCTTTAAGTAAGTTAATTTGTGGGAATTTATCATTTAATTCTATACACCGATCAGGATCGATTTCAGAGGCCGTTATTCTTAAATTTGACCAACGGTCGATTGCAGCCTCGATTAATGAACCTGTACCAGCTCCTAACTCTAAAACATCTTTAATATGATCAGATTCAAACTGTGAGATAAGCAGCTTTCCAATGATATTTTCTGTTTTATAATAAGAGTATTGATTCATTATTAGAAATAACCAAGTTTAGGATTTGTTATATTCGTATAAGTAGACACTGTTAATGCCATCAGATTTATCATCATTCGATATTGGGTAGTCGTACAAAACGCCCTGACATTTTCCTTGTATGCATGCTAATACAACCCCTAGACCTGTAGGAGCTGGTCCTAAGGGAACTGAAAAAATTTTCTCATTATGAGATTTTGTATATGACAGTCTATATTGAACAATTATCTCATATATTTGAAGAGGATCGTAGGCGGCACAATAAAAAAAATCTCTAAAGGCGGTCTTCCCTTCTTCAATAGCCGAATAGTTGCCATAATAAGAATCATTTTCCCATCCTGCTTTTACTGCAGGGACTTGAAATATACCTATCAAATCTTTTTCTAAAATACCTTCATTCTTGTTAAATAAACGGTTTAATCTATCTCCTTCAAATCCATGTATTACAATGCCTCCTTTAACTGTTTCATCGGATAAATTGAGAGAGGCAAATGGTATAGATGAGAAGTCTGAGCATGCATTACTTAAATTAAAGTTCCTATTTTCTATATCACATTTGCTTGTCGCATTTGATTTATTATCTTTGGAATATTTTCTTGGTTCTCCATAAACAAACAAAAATCTAGATATTGGAGAATCAGTCAATAATTTTAATATCACAAGGAGTAATGGTAGTTTTACTGAATTCAAATCAAAAACAATAGTATCTTTAGGCTTAACATTTAAGGCATTTATAAGAGGAGCTTGATCTTGTTTTAAATCTCTAAGTTTAAACGTCTTATTATTAATTGATAAACTATTATTATCATTTTCAATAAAAGATACGTTTGCAGAGTGCTTAATCTTCTTATTTAAAGCCTCTTCAATACCATTTGCACGATATTCAGTTATATGGTCAGTTATATAGATAATATTATTTAAAGAGTTATTTGATTCAAATAACTCTAACGTATCAAATTTTTGAGTATTAAAGTTCACCGAATAACCCCATTTGACTAATATTATTGGGGACATCTGATTTTAATAGTTTTAATTCAAGTTCTTTCCATAATTTATCACTACCAGATAATAAGTGCTCACATTGCTCTTGGCTTATATAAACTGATTTTTTTCTGCGATAAGAAATACCAAAGAAAGGTGAAAAATTTGGACTCAACTTTATGTCTACGCCGCGAGAGTTCTCTTTATCTTTTGTTTTAGTTCCTAAGCGTAACTTTATTGCTTTATATTTTTCTAATTCACGTATTAACTCAAGTCCATCTTCCTCTAAATCTGGGAATCCACCAGAAATGGTAAAATGATTTATTTCATTCTCCGATTGAGATTCTTTGCGTTGAAGTTTATTAAATAATTCCCCCATTCTATACACAACTTTATGCAGTGACTTTCCTCTGCTTCCATAGGTAGGTAAAATATCAAGGAACTTTTCACTAGTAACTCTTGCTGCTTGCGTCATAGCTTTCCAATTACATTTTAAATCTAGCTCTTCATTAGAAAAGTCATTTTCAAACTGTATTGCGCGATGACAAATCTCTATTAAAAAACGAATATTATTATCAGCAAGCTTTTCAAAAGTACTATAGCCAGAATAAATAGGACAATCTTTAATAGAGTATATTTCATATAAATATAAAATTGCCGCTATTGTATTGTTATGTAACCAATTCTTTACTTTTGATGAGTCTTTTTTTGAAATGTAATTTCCAAAAGCTGTTAATAATTGTTCATTTTTAATCGTTGCTCTAGGAAGTAAAACAACTGACAAGATTGAGAGTTCTTTGTAATCAACATTAAAAAACATGTCAGATATTTTTGGAGTTAACTCAATTTGTCTTTCTTTTAACCAAAACTTTATTTTACTGAATAATTTATTTTTAATTGCTGAGTCGTTAAAAATAATCTCATAGTATTCACTTACTGATGTATTAGGGAAAAAACGCTCGACTTCTTGTAATATTTTTTTTTGATATTCTTCTGTACATCTTTTTTCTGAATGTTTTTCAGACTTCAAGTTGTTAATATCAATATTTATAGATGGTTCATATTTTTTTAACTCGGCTAAAATAATCTCCCAATGGAATACATCTTGTTCAAGTCTCAAGTCTTCTTCTATAGTTATAACTCTATAGTCATGTGTCTCCTGAATTGTCTCTTCAGTCAACGTTTTATTGTATACACCAATAACATTCGGTCTCATGGCTGCATGAATAACTAATGGTCGTTCAGAGTGCTTAATCCAAGTATTAATTACTGATTTTTGATAATTTAATAGGTTTTCATATTCATCAATATATAGATATACATTAAGATCATTTAGCCCTTTAAAAGAGCTTTTAATAGATGAAATAAACTCTTTAAAACGCCTGAATGTGATGAAATACGGCCTATATTCCTCAAGTAAAAAATTAGAATAATAGTCGGAATGACCTTGCAGTGAACGGCTAAATATACGCTTTAATGAGCGTAAGGTCAGTTGTTCATCTTCCCCTTGAATGTAAAAATCAGATATAACTTTTAAATCAAAATCTTCTTCGCCGAATAGTTGAAATGAAGATTTTGATATAGTTTCTAGTGAGGCTAAAAATTTAAGGAATATTTCGACAATTAAGTTACTTTCAAAATATTTGATCCAGTTTACTTCCGATAGATCATCACCTTTAAAATTTCCGTAATATGTTGAATCAGGCCTAATATGTAAACCTACATGACTAATCGCATTATTAGGTATGTCGTTTTTATTTTCAGCAAATTCACTCGCAAATGAAAGGTAGCTTAATAACATTGTTTTTCCACTGCCTCGCCCCCCTTCGATGATACGGGTTTGACCAGATGTTCTAAAATCTATAGAGTTAAATTTTGGAGGAATTATAAAGTCACTCCAAGCATCTCTTCCTTTTTCTTCAGCTCTATGCTGACTTAACGGTATTCTAAACACTATATTTACCTTTTAATCAAAGGAGACCAGTTATTGTCATTAGTCCATATTACGGGAAGTGAGTTATTTGGAGCTCGATAATAGAATGAATATAACAGTGATAACTTACCATAGCCCAATTTTTCATCTTCGTTGTTATACATGTCGGGAATATTCTGATTGAGAAAATCCAAGTAAAATTTTGATAAATTCTTACCATGAGAATTCTTAGACCATTTAGAAAACCTAGATTTTTCAGAAAAGCAATTATAGGTATTATCAAGCCACTCTACACTTGTAAATCCATCTATAAGTTTTGGGGTAAGGCAATCATCAACTAATCTATCTCTCCCCATTTCATGCAATGCGAGTGGGGTATAAAAAACTTTACACTTCTTTGTTGATAGATGAGTAAATAACTTTTTACTTACAGAACGACAAAACTGGCTTCCAGTTGAACATATATCATCTATAAAAACTAAAATTACATTTTTATCATTAACATACTTAGAAACATCATCAAATCGTACAAATGAATCTTCATCAACCTTCAAGTGTATCGCTAACTCTCGCGCTAGGTACGGAGAAGAAGCAGTAATATCATAGGATGATGTAGTTGGAACAAAAAATAGCTTATGGTTATTGGTTCTACCATAAATTAAATCATTTGCGTTTGTGATACTAATAGATAACTTTTCAGCCAACAATGATGGTAAAGATATATTCAGCATTGTTTTTAGTAAAGTTACAAATTGGTCTCTAGATCTATAGATTAAATTGTCTAATACTCTGTGAGCAAAAAATAGCTGTAAGGGGTCATCATTATCAAAATTGTTGAGCCATGCATTTAGACTTGAGAAACTAATTCCTTCCCAAGCCTTTGTAACAGTTATGTTATATTTCGCTCTAAGAAACACGTCTTGGTTATAGGTTAAATGCTTTTCTGGTAGATTAAACAATTTATTTTCCGTGTTAATTAAAACTCCATGAAATCAATTAATTTATTCTATATTAAGTGCAATACTTAGCAATCAATATTATTTTTATTCTAGCAATTAATTGCATTTAACCTATTAATCATAAAATTTATAAGTATCTGCTCTTTGAACGTTAATTATTTGAAATAATGTTTTGATTTCATTAGCTGGAGAGTTTATTTTATGTATAGGGAATAGGGGATTATGCTGTTTCTTAATCGCAGTTATGATAAAGAGGCAGGAATAATATATGGCAAAAGAGATGAAAAAAGAAGAAGTATCCAAAGATCTAGAGCGATTGGAATCTGCCGAATTTGAAGAACGAGCCGATTATTTAGAGAGTGAAAACTTAATTAAATGGACAGCAAGTAGTAAGCATTTTAATAATATTCAAAAAAAGATTACTCAAGTTGGAGCAAAACTCATTGTTGGCCCTCGTGGAACGGGCAAAACTCACCAAATGAGATATGCGTATTTTGAATGCCAAAACGACAACTCAAAGCCGTTAGCAATATATGTCAGTTTCAACCATTACCTTAGATTAGAAACTTATTTACATGAAAACTCCAATGCAATTGGAATATTTCACAGTTGGGTTCTTGCCAAAATAATTGTTTCATGTACTAAAGATTACAATGTTTCCTTAAATGATTTTGATTATACCGTTGAAGATTTAGAAGATTTTATTTCCGATATAGAAAGGCAAAAGTATTCCGAAGAACATAATTCTCTTATATCGTGTTTAACAATCTCCGAAACACAATCGATAATTGAAACTACGGTAGCAGATAATAAAAGAAAGCGTGCAATTTTACTTTTAGATGATGCCGCTTTAACTTTAACAAACGATTATATGGTCGAATTTTTTGATATTTTTAGAAGTCTAAAAAGTATAAAAATATCCCCTAAGGCTTCAGTTTATCCGGGTACAACACAATATGGCCCTAGATTTCATGTAGGACAAGATGCAGAAAAAGTTCTGGTTTGGATTAACGTTCAAGATCCGGAGTATATAACCTTCATGAACTCTATTGTCGAGTCACGGTTCAATAATCAAATAGAAATGGATAACTCTCTCAAAGAGCTCTTTATGTATTGTGCTTTCGGTATTCCAAGAACATACATTATGTTTCTTAGATCTTTTGAAGATAGCCAACGCAAGAGTAATCAATCAATATTTAATTCAATAATAGAAGAAAAATCTACAAATATCATTGAGGAATATAATTCGATCTCAGGAAAACTACCTCAATATAAAAATTTTATTTCATTGGGTGCAGATTTACTTTCTGCGATTATCGGACAACTGAAAGAACATAATTATAATAAAAAGGACACTAAGAGAAATTTAATTATAGGGATTTCTGAGATTGACGATAAGGCGGAGCGTATTTTTAAGTTCCTTATCGAAGCCGGTATTCTTTTTGAACTTGATCCCATTAGCCACGGACAAGATCGTAAATTAAGGCGTTTTGTACCTCATATTTCACTTTTAATGAAAGAAAAGGCATTATTAAAGAGTAAAGGATTCAAAGCTTCTGATTTCCTTGAAATTTTGACTTCTGGTCAAGAAAAGCACCCAGTACGTAGAAAATTTAATAAGCTCATAGCTCAGCCTATCATTGATTCTTTATGCCTTGATTTACCTCCATGTAGCAATTGTCAGACTCCACGTATTGCTGAAGGCCAAAAATTTTGTCATATATGTGGGGCAGAATTAGTTGAAGGATCTGTATTTAAAAACTGCATGTCTAAAGCTCTTGATAGTTTACCTTTAACTAGATTTCAGAAACGAGTTATTTCTCAAACTAAATATAAAATAGTTCAAGACGTCATATCTGCAGATGATACAGCTGCAGAGCTAAAAAAAGTAAAAGGTGTTGGTCCTGTGCATTCAACAAGGATTATTAACAAAATTAACGAATGGACTAATGAGTTTCTTTACTAATGGCACAAGCATATTCATACAATATTTCAGGACAGCGAAGAACGTCAAGTATTCGTTCAGTTGCTTTTTTTGATGCTGGATACCAAGAGCCGAATGAAGCACCTATAGATTTATTTGAAAAGAAGAAAATTAGTAATTTGCGGTTGTTGGGAAGTGCTCTCTATGATCAGCCAACTCAAAGCTTCTTGCCTTTGGCTCAACAGGCTAGTACTGAGTGGCAACAATTATCAAATTTAGTAATCTTAGGGTTTGTATCTGCAGTAGAGAGTTATTGTCGCTGCATCATAAGAAGATTATTAATATTAGATAAGGAATCTCAAAAAAGTAGTTATAAGCATCAGGTTACATATGGAGCTGCTGTTTTTCACAACGAAAACCTATTGCCAGAAGCTCTTCTTGAAGGAGCATCATTTCACAACCCAATGAATATAAAAAATGGTTTAAAGGAATTTTTAGGAATTCAAGTATTAACGCAGCATGACTCAGAGCTTAAAGACGCATTTGAAAATTACAATATAGTGGGCCACTTAAGACATTGTGTTGTTCATAGAGCGGGCTTACTTGGCTCTAAAAATGCGATAGAACTAGGGATAGATGAGCATAATGTATTTTTAGAAAAACCGATTGATGTTGATTTACCTGCAATTCAAGAAATTGGCTTTACGTGCGATAATCTTATTAAGTTATTAAATGATAGGCTTTTTTCTAAGGTACTTTATCGAACGTCTAAGAATATTAATTGGACAGGAGATTTAAGAAAAGACAAAAAGTACTTTAAACCCTATTTTTCTCTATTTTGCCCTCAATCACGATTTTCGAATGAAGAACTAAAAACAAGTTATCATAGTTTTATGGCTTCGATAGATAGTTAAAATTAAAATCCTCTTTTTTAATCTCATTCTAAGTACAAACAAACTGATCAAAAAGTAGTAACTTAATAGCTCTATACTTGCTTAATAAAACAAAAATCTCCCTAGCTATTCAGAGTAACTGATATACAATCCGTTAGTTAATAGGGTAGATACACGGGCTTCAAGCTAGGTAACACTAATTTTGACACCAAGACCCTATTTCTAGCGGTAAAATCATCTCAATTTGTCATAAATACATCAGTTAATTTTTAAAAGGTATTGTAATGACATTATCAGAAATAAAACCGAGAAAACCAACAAAATTGAGTAAGCCGAATAAAATCAAGAAACCACTAAAGCCAATAGTAATTATTAATACTAAAACAGATAAGGCAGACAGTAATTAAATTAAACTAATTTAATAGAAATTGTTTCTTATAGCTTGCTGCGGTAATTGTTATATGTATACTGTAAAAATACACAGTTTAATTTATAAGGATAGAAATGGCAGAGGAACTGACTAGTGCTCAACTTAGCAAGAATATAGTTGAAACTAAGGAGCTTATTAATACTTTATTTGAATTAATACAAACGCCTATAGGCTTTTTTGTTTTATTAGTTGTGGTTTTGATTTATTTAGCTAATAAAGGTTTGTTGGCTTCAATGTTTAATGCGTTTTTTGACAAGACAAATGAACAGTTCAAGTTTGTTGAAAAGTTATTGGGTATTAAAGACGTAGATGAGCAAGTTGTAAAAATTGGATTGAATTCAATCGCAGAAAAAGCTTTTAAAAGGTTTACGAAAATAACAACAAATAAACCTAGGATTGATGCTTTGATTCATTTAGAAAAAAATACTTCACCGGAAATTAGTTGGACAATCATCAAACGAGCATTTTCAAATATTTCTATTCAGTCGCCAACAGAATACACCATTAATAAACCACGATTAAATGACGTGCTTTCATATTACTATAATGAATTTGTTATTAAGCTACTAGCTGCTGTTTTATTAGGTTCTGTTTTCTATTTACTTTTAATCGCTCCAAAGGAAGTGAATACTTTCATTGCAATGTTTGTAGTTATTGCTTTTTTGGTCTCTCTCCTAATATTAATTGCTTCTACAAATTTCAATTTCACAGCGACTATTAAGCTATACAATGAGCTGAAAGATCCTGAAGTTACTGAAATTTCATCCGAAAGTCTATTTAAAGAATATACGTTAAATTTTTTACCTAATATTCTTAATAAGCGACCAACTACTACAGTGTTTATTGGTTTTACCATTATAGTAGTGGCTGTTTATATTTGGCGTTGGTTGGCTTAAATTTAATGTTTAGTGCTTCTTACTTGGTCCTTTAACTGCTTTCAACTCAACATCTAAAAAACCTTGTTTAACAGCATCGATAACAGTATCAATTATTGTTAACAATTGGTCTTTGTTACCAACATAAATCGCTGGTTTGTTCTTTTGAATTTCAAGTGATCTGGTGCCGTATTTTATTTCAAAGTAATATTTATCAGCCGATTGATAAAACCAAGTTCGAATGCGTTTAGGGCGTTTTACTTTTCGTTTCTCACCAGATTCTTCATCAAGAATAAAAATATCTTTGAATGCAGTGTATTCAGTATTATTTAGCAAACATTGCACCATAGCGCGTTGCTCGTTTAATCGGATGATTAACTTAGCTCGTTTTACTTCGATAGGATTAACAGCTTCAACTTTAGGTTTTGCTATAAAGGTTAATGCTTGTAGTGGATTAGCTTTTGTCATGGTAACTCCTTAATTAATCGTTAGGGTTACCATCAAAGCAATTAAGGTAGAAAACAACAGCTAGTGTTTGTTGGCTTTAAAAGTTAATCAAGGGATAGTGTTATCACTTAATTGAAGGACATTTCTATGCTAACACCGTCGCAAATAAAACAACTGGCAGAGCTTGTTAATGAAGCTGAGATTGATGTACAAAACATTGATGCAGTAAATGAATATGTTGGACTTATTATCGAAGATATCGCTGGTTTTGAGAGTATTAACGATGTTGAATTAGCAAAGATCCAAGTTGATGTGCTATCAGCTCTGAAAAACCGATAAATTGCCTATAAAACCTTCCCCGCCCTAGCGCGTAGTCGTATATAAGCGCGCGTGTTTTATTCCCTATAGCGGATATCGAGATCCGTTGACTAAATCCTTGCCAAAAGGTAACGATAACCGTATCAATCATCGATAAATCTGCGGACGAACCCCTTAGTATTGCTTTGCCGAATATACTCGATGTACTCAAGTATATTTCCGTTTATTAACTTTAAATCTTTTAATCATATATTATTAATTAATATAAATTTGATCGAGTATGTCGGGTATGCTTCATTGATTAAGCGACATCTTTTAATTGATTAATGATCCGTTCAAAAGGTGTTGTCGCTTTATTTTGATTAAAGCCTGTAAATTCATCATAAATGGTTAGCTCTGTTCTTAGCGTAATTTTACCTTTGAATAAATCAATACAAGCTTTGTCCATACTCTGTTGTATATGCTCTATAACACGTTCTTTATTGCAAACATCAGTATTAACATAAATGGCATCATGTTGAGTGCAAATTAAATCAATATCTTGGTATTTTTCTAGGTTCACAATAGCTAGTCGCATTAATGCTGCTCCATTGGCTTGCATCGGGAAATTAAGTAGTTGTGTATCTCGAATAGCGTCATTGACAAAGTAAGTCCAACCATCCATTGACTGAATAAAACCAGATTGTCTTGCTTGGTTAATAGTGTTTTCTGTCCATTGCCAATAATCTGTAAAAGTTGTTTTATGCCAATGATGAATTTGCTGAGCTTTATTGTATGCATCAGATAAAGTAATGCTGTTCGATGATTGTTTTATATCTTCTGTTAATGACCAAACAGCCTTTCCGTAACCTAAACCAATTTGCATTGTTTTAAATAACTGGCGTATTTCGGGGTGAGTATTCTTAGTTGCAGAGCTTGGTGCAAAGTCAGCCATTTTAGCAAGTGCTAAATATACATCACGTTCAGGTGCATTATAGATATCAATGAGTTTTTTATCATTGGATAGTGCAGCAGCGATGCCTATTTCTTGCTGGCACCAATCAATCGCAATAATACAGTGACTAGGTTTGGGTTTAATTAACGTTCGAATCCAATAGCTAGCATTTAACAAATAACCTTCTGACGGCTTTGGACTGTTACGTCCTGTTTTTTGAGTCATCAAATGTAAACTAGGTTTAATAAATCCATCAACTTCTAGGTTAAGTAAATCGGTAGATTGAATACTTCTTATCGTGGTCATTGCATCATAGAAAAAGCGTAATGTTGGATATTGATTTGCTAGTTGCTTTAGGTAGCTTTTATCCATTTTTAGGTAATGACCTGATACCGATGCTTGCCATTGATAGCCATTGTTTTTAGCTAGTTGTTTTAATCTATCGTGATCAAGTGCTTTAACATTATTTGCTTTGTTTTTTAGAAACAAAGTGCCGTAGTGATTGTTTACCTGTTCTTGAATCGCGCTAATCGTTTGCTCTTTATTAGTGAATATTGCTTTTAATACATGTTCATCAATTGGAAAACCTTTGCCATTAACAGTCAGTTTAACGATAGCTTTAATGTAATTAGCTCTAGTTATCATTTGAGTGATTAATACATGTTTATTTACCTGTCGGTCTTTAGCTTGTAAGTGAGTACTTATCACATTGTCTAATAAAGTAATTGTCTTTGTAACACTCGATGGTAGGGCATTATCTACAAAGTCAGGGTGAGTTTGCATCAGCATGTTAACTTCAGTTGAGATATCAATCATGTTGGTATCTTTAAAGTAAAAACCTGCTTTGTAGCTAAATTCCAGCAGTATGCTCAAATTTTCACTTAACCATACTTTGCTTCCATGGATTGCTTTTAACTTTGTTAGTTCGGTTAATAATTCATCCTTGTTGTTTATATCAACTTGAACGAGAGAGGACTCAGCGCAAGAATAACTGAGTATTAAGTTATTGCTGTTCTGTTTTTGTTTAATTACAAGTGACAAAATGTTCATATCATTGTCCTTGCTTATCGGTTATTGCGATGACTTCTGCTAATGATAACTTTCGTTCTATGACAGGTGTAATGCCTTTATAAAATATACGACCTCCCTGTTCTGAACGTTTTTGTTTTTTAACACCTTTGTATTTCGCTAACCACTCAACAAATTCACTGTATTGCGTATTATTTTTAATACCTTCGTTATACAACGTACTTTTAAGTACAGATGCTTCAACTTCAGATTGTTCATCGGTTTGTTGCCAATGCTTATCAAAAATAATGTCATAATTTTCATAATATTGTTCAGTTAGCTCCTTTACTGCATTATCAGTGTCTGTTTGTATACGGTAGTTATCTGGACAACGTTTTTCATAACATTCTTTGGCATATGCTAAGAAGCCAGATAATTCAGCTATCAACCGTTCTGAGATAGAAGGATCAGGTGCTTCATCTATCAACGGACTAATATTGATGTACAGTAAGCGGCTGGTCATAAAGTTATCGCTGGTAACTTCAGGTGAAAAATTAGAGCATATCCACATTCTTGCATTTAAATAGGCGGTATAAGCTGGTTTACCTTTTCTTTCAATAAGTACAGGATCTGAACCAGCCGAAGCCAATGTTTTAAACTCTTCACTCGATAAACACTTACGGTTACTAGCATCAGGATATATCACTAATGCCGCATGTTCGAAGAAACTGTTAAGAAATCGTTTTTCGTTTGAGCTGATTGAAGCATTCGAAATTGCATTGTGCGCAGGACCATATAGCTCTTGACCAATGACTCTTGCTATTAACGATTTACCTTCTTCACCGTTTTCTCCATGCATCCAGATCATTTGTCGCCCTTTATAGCATCCGATATAAACACCGTATTGCCATGCTGCAAATGCGTCTGGATCACTCATACGGTCAAGTATTTTCCCCCAAGAGGGGTATTTTACTGTTGAGTCAGGGGAGTAATTACTTCGATGCAAACACCAATGGTCATCACCAAGTAATCCCATTATGTTTGGTACTTCAATGAGTTCAGTATGATTAAACCAATATTTAACTAGCTCATTGGCTTTTCTAGGTGGTAATGGTACTCCTGCCTCTTTTAACCAACGTGTAGATATTTCACGAACAAGTAACTTATCGTTATCGCGCTCATATAGTGGTAATAATGTTTTATCTTTTTCAGATGTTACCGAATAAAGTGTTAGTTGGCCGTTTACCTCACTTAATTTAAAGTTTGAGAGCAAGTAACTTGCCGCCAAGTTCATTGATACGGGGTTATCGCTATTTAATTCAGGGGATATTACGCTAGATTCAAGCCCCGACTCAGCTATTTCTAGCTGAGCGGGAGATAACGAATCATAGGTTGCTTTTGGAATGCAATCTAACGCTGACTGCCAAGGCAATCCTAACTTCATGCATTCACGCTTAGCTAATATCAAAGAATCAGTATCACCTGTTTCCAAGTTTTGTAGCTTGCCCCTAGTGTGCTTCGTTATCTGGAACATTATGCGGCCTCGTCATACGCTGATATATGACAAAAGCTCACCCACTGGCTGTATTCTTTACCATCAGCCCCTTTAACTTTCTTACTTTTAACTATATATGTTTCTTCTTCAGAGATACCATACTCAACTAAAAAGTCATGAACGAGTTTACCTTGTCCATCATATATCACGCCTTTTTTAGGCCACCATTTAGAGCCATCGTGATCTCTGTACCTGTATTCCCAACTCATTTGTATAAAGGGATTATCTCTTTTAGAAAGTAACTCCTTGTATTCAACATTACGTATATTGACAGGGCGCTCAGCATCCTTGTTGCTATATTGCATAGAAATTACTTGGGCTAAGGTTAATGTTTTTTCATTAGTACCTTGAGCCGAAGTATCAACTACCTCTTCTTGTTGTTGGTAATTTCCAGCTTCGATAGCTTCTACTTGCTTTTGTGTGTTAATAGTCATAATTATTTCCTCTTAGTTGACTACTGGCTTAATCACATGATTAAACCTTGGTTTATGCCATTATTGGCGTGTTTTGGATGCAATTACCCCTTACTCAATGTCAGAGTAATTGCAGGTTTATGAAAAATTAATTATTCGGTAGGATCACCGAGTAATGTTAAATAGTGATCTAATTGCTCTATTGAAAAGTCTATCTCACACATATCAGAAAATAGTTTTTCGATTAGTATCGCATCGTTGGTCTTAGTTAGACTTTTATGCCAATTAATCGATATTTCAACATCGTGAGCGTGTTCAATTCTTTTGTTGGTACTATCAAGTTGATAGCAAATCATGATAATTGTTAAACAAGGTGAGTCTTGTCTGTACATGTCATTTTTGACTGGGTACTGAAAGCCTACGTCTATTAACTCAATACCTTCGAATTTACCTTTAAGCATTGGCTTAATTACCAGTAAAAGCCAATCCCAGAATCCGACTGATATACAAAGAGGGGCAGCAGTTAGTTCAAACTTTAACTTCTCCGTTTCAGGGTTGGCTTCTAACCAGAATGGCTCAAGCGCATCTTCAATATGCTTGCCACCGATATTTCTCATTAAGGTGCGCGCATCTGCTGGGTGGTCAAAGTAACTTAAGAAAATATTTACTTTTAAATCTGTGGTATTTGTATTTTTAGGTGTCGTCATGTTGTACTCCTTAGTAACGTTGTTTGACTTGACGACCCCTATATTAATGATATTTTGTAAGTTAAAAATGCAACTGCCCAGTGGCAATTGGGCAGTTCATAGACTTATTATGTTTTCTGAAACAAGCTCTTGAGCAATACGACTTAAAGGCCAACCTTTATGCTTATTATTGGTGCGTTGTTTAGTTGGTGGTCCTTTAATTATTGCACTATTAGGTGTTTTCGATTGTTTTCTAAAATATAGGGCTAAATTATTTGGAGCCATTTTAAAATAGCCTGATTTTTCAGCATATTCTTTTTCAATTTCTTCATCTATCGCAATAGCCATAATGCCAACAGGTATTAATGGTTCAATCTCCCATACCTTTTCAGCGGTTTTGTAGACTTCTTTAGCATATTTTTCACGAATGATTTTTTCTTGCTTAGCTCTTGCTTGCCCTTTCTTTTTGTTGCTCTGTTTAATGTTATGTTCTTTGATTAAACGTTCTCTATGTATTTCAATATAGTGAGAGTCACATAGTTCTAAATAGGCCGATGAATACCTTGCCGCAGATAAAGCTTCAATTGCTTCTTTGTAAACCTGAAGTATTAGATCATTATTTTTTGTTTGTTGATTTAATACTGATATAGATAAGCGTATTGCATAGACTGCTAGATAATTACTATCAATAGCAGGTTGTTCATGATTGATAAGGTCATTTAACCCTTTAACTTCAAACTCATTAAAAATAATATCATCAACATGGTAATACTGGTCATTCATTCTTGGATTGTCGAAAATCCCTGTTGTCAAAATATCATCTAAACCTACTGTGAATACCTTAAGTAATTCAAGGTCGTAATCATTTTCACCAAAAATAATAGACAAAGCCTCATCAATTAATTGATTAAAGTGGTGGTAATTAGCTTTTGATAACGCTTGTTTAATTTGAAGTAAGGTGATTTCTTCATTTATAACTTGTTCGACTGAATACAATTTTTAACTCCCATACCCGATAGAATCGAATATTTTCAATAATTTACTATGTAATTTTAAATGAAGGAGTAGTTTATCAAATATAATACATATTTCATCGCGTATGTCGGGTATGCAATTAGGGCTGGGTCTTTTTCTTTATTGATTTAGCGTGAATGAAGCTTGCAGTTTATAAGTATGGTTAAGTATTTGGATTACTAATTTTAAGCATACCCGACATACTCGACTATTTTGGTGTTTTTATTTTTACTTTTGTATGGTGTGGTTGTTTATCAAATAAAATACATATTTCATCGGGTATGTCTGGTATGCCTTAATCTATAAAAAAGCAGTGATGGTAGTTGGTACAACTATCGTCACTTGTTGGAGCGTTAGCGACAACATAATTATCTATAGATAAATATGTTAAATCAGACTTGCTAGTAAGTTTCCGAATCCAACCATATAGCCATTGATGTAATACGTAATATTTGATGATGGGCTATACCATCCAAGTGTTTGACCGTTAGCGTTTCTAATTTCAGTTCTGTGATCACCTAAATAATGAATATAACCACGCACTGTAGCATCTGCATTTCTTAATATTGTTGGATTCATAAGTTACCTGTGTTGTTTGTTTTAACTAGGGGAAGCATCAAACCGATTGGTTATTTAGACAACGAGTATTCACTAAATATTGGGTAAGTAATTCCTTGTATTGGCTGTTGTCAGTAGCCGAGCAACGGAAGGATAGTAGTGTCATAACAACGGATAATCATAGGAATAAAACAATGACATTAATTAAACAAAAAAGTGGTATTTTTCAAGTACGCTTCATGGTTGACGGGAAAACATTTCAGAAATCATCACAATCAAAAAACAAAGCTAAAGCACAACAAATAGAACGCCAATATCGTCAAGAAATACTAGATAAAAAGTTACTTAGTGTTAAGGATTCAATTAACTTGTATGACGCGTTAGATTTGTTTTTAACATCGAAAATAGATCTAAAAAGTTATAATGATATTGCTAATAAAGTACATGGTGTAAAGCTATATTTTGATGACAAACCAGTAAATGAGTTAACAACTGCTGATCTTGAGCATTATGTATTAACACGCAAGCAAGAAGGTCGAGCTGCACAAACTATTGAACATGGCATTATTCAATTACGTGGTTGTGTTGAATATATGGATCGTTTGGATTACCAAGTACCTGTAATTAAGTTTCCGAAAATTAAGGTACAGAACCAGCGCATACGTTCATTAAGTCGTGATGAAGAAATCCGTTTATTAGCTGAGTTAGTACCCGATAACACCAAGTATTATAAGAAGCTAACACCATTCACCGACAAGCCCGAATTGATGAAACAACGTCAAGATAATTGGGATTTAGTAATTTTATTATTAGATATAGGCGCTAGATATAGTGAAATTGCAGAATTAACATGGCAGCAAGTTGATTTAAAAGAAAAAACTATTTTATTGAAACGTTCTAAGACAAATAATGAAGCGATGTTATACATGTCAAATCGCGTGTATCAGGTGTTGAAATCAAGAAATAATAAGAAGGTACATCACAAGTGGATTTTCACTGATAAATCCGGTCAGAATCCCCGTAAGCATTCTACAATCGCAATCCGTAGAGCTATTTTAAATGCTGGTATTGAAGATTTTCGTGTACATGATTTTCGTCATACGTGTGCTTCAAGGCTTGTGCAAAACGGTATGACGGTACAAGAAACTGCTCACATACTCGGACATTCAAATATCGCAACCACCATGCGCTATGCTCATTTAGAGAAGAATCAGGTGGCTGAGAAAATGAAAGCAGTGATTGATAGGTTTAATGATTAGTATTTTATTTTAAAGAGGATTATTTTAAAACAAGATAAAGCGGACAGTAATTACCTTAACTTAGTTTAATCGAAAGTTATTAGTAACTAATAAGTCAAGGTAGTTATTAAAAATATGGTCTGGTTTATCTGGTGTCAAAAGTAAATGGAGTATTATTATCATAGTAATTTTAATTCTTTGAAATCTTTTTATACAAAAAGTTAATCAAAAAATTTATCGGGCCTAATATGCTATCACTAACGGTAGATATAGCTTTTCCAAATTTTAATGACAGCGCAAAAACTAGAAAATAAGGCCAACTAAAGAAGATAAATTTATTGAGCGGTGATACTCTTTTATCTGATTCTTTGAGCTTGGAAAGAAGGTCTTCTTTAGATATTAGGTCACTTTTGATAACCTGTTTGCTATTCGCCCAGTTTCTGTATTCACCATTGGAAATATTCTTAGGGCTAGACAAGCAAATGCTGGAAGCATATAAAACATTGTGAAGAGCGGTTAATTCACTTTCATACAATGAAGTAAGTATTTGTTTGTTTTTCTTTGAAAACGATCCACTTTTAATAGATTTCTGATATAAAACTCGTTTGCTTTTTATAAAGTTGACTACGAATTTAGTAGTCATGTCTGATGTCATAAAATAGTTGTGACTATTAACACCATTTAGATAATATATTTTTAAATCAGATGAGACAAAAGATGAAAAAGCGGAATTCTCGACTAACTCATCAATCATAGTGCTCGTTGCTTCACACAGAGAAGCTATTGAATCCTCACTGTATTTAGTTAGAAAGTGATGTTCATATTTCCTAGTTATTTCGACTACGTTGCCAATAGTTTTACATTCAGAGCTTAATGAGCTGTCACAAACACCTTTATGATAATCAGATATCATTTTTAAATACTTATAATGAATATTAATTAAATTATCAGTAATGAACCCATTATTATTAATTTGTGGCTTTGTTGTATCAATTACTTCAAGTTGATTTTTAAAAACACTTAGTTCTTCATTTAAATTAAATATGCTTCTTATTTCATTGTTGCTAAAAAATAACAAAACAACACCAATAGCTCCAAGCGGGTAATAAAATACGTCCACCCAAGACCACAGTTTGTTTTTTGGTTTAAATAAAGCAAATAATAGAAAGAAAATAAAAAAAACTGATGTAAAAATAACTAAGATAGAAATATTCATGTAGTCACCAAAAGAGAATTATTAATTAACACGATCAAAAACCTAAGATGTTAGATTTTTCATGATTTCATGATAATCCATTAATTCACCTTCACTACTATTAGTGGTAAAACCAAAGGTTTTATCACTTTCTTCCCAATTAATACCAAGTGATACTTTATATTTGGCTTTCCAATATTCTTTGGTAACAATGCAGCTGTTTGTTGGAAATAGTGTACTGATTTTCTTTTTTAAATCGGATGCTAAACTATAAAGTTCATTTATAATTATGTTAGTTGGTTGAGGTAAATTATTTTCAATATTTGGATAGACTTTGATATGACAAAAATTACCATCAAAACTTAATACGGCATCTAAAATATAGGTTTTTTGACTAAAAAAGTCAGATATTTTTGACTTGTCAATGAGTGAGCTTTCTTGAAATGCATATACAAATTCTAGGCAAAACTTCCTTAAATTTGGCAGGATTGGGCTAGGTATTACTTCTGGGTATTCTAATACTTCACCCGTAATATATATAACATTTTCGGGTAAGCTAAATGGATCGACACCAATTATTGCGACCATGTGACGGGCTATTGATGGCTCTATAACTTCAACGGTATTGATTTTGCTTAATTTGTTCTCTATCTGGGATAGTTTTTCTTTCCATTCTCCATCATCAGGCATCTTAAATATGGACGCTAACCCATCATCACTTCTACTACGCGGACTACTTGGCCAGTCAAGTAATGTATAGTCAAACCAACCACAGATGTTTTTGGTATTATCAATCCATTTTTCACTCTCGTCAGGCGTAGGAATGTCTTTGTACGGCCATTCATTGTACGATTCAACTAAACAAAAAACTGATTTATTCCAACCATGCTTTCTATTTTCTAACATAGCTATTTTTGATAAATGATCATTCCATGGAATTCTGCTTTCTACTATATAACTAAGGCAAACATTTAACTCAGTGCAAAATAACCGGATATGTTCTGCTTCTGATACTCTCGCATCAGTTATACTAGTCCAATGGCTGTTATCGACGTTAATAAAATCTAGTTCCTTACCACTATATGCTTCTGTCTTTATGTAACTTTGTGGATTTAGGTTTAGCTCAATTTTAGTATCCTCATTGTTTAAATCTCTTGCTGATATAAATGATTTACCAAAACGAATAGAAACACCATTAACCTTTTTAAAAAGCCAATCCAACAATATTGATGATAATGTTTCAATTATTTCACTTAGTTGTGCTAATGCATTTATACCTTCAATCGTTATCACAGAGAAAGAAAATAGAGACATAGCTCCTTCTTCAGTAGTTAGTGGGGAAGGAGCTTTATATGGTTCGAAACAATCTGTATTCATTCTACTTGAGGATATAGATAAAATTAGATTATTGAATTTTGAATTTATTTTTGTTAATAATTCGTTTGTTTCTATTTCACTAGCGTGTTCATCAATAATGAAAGGGAGATCATTGGCATGTTCTCTAGCCAGTAACGGGATCTTAATAGTTGTACTAACTTTATGAAATTTTTCACCATCGAACCACACCGCTTTAAGCAAAGGGCTATCCATAATTGATAGAGCGAGTTTATCACCGTCAATAAATGTTAGATTAAAATCTTCATAATTGTCTAAGTATTCTCTTTTGGCTTGGGGAGAAATTTTTGCATTTGTAATAAAAATACCATGAGAATATTTAAATTTCATCAGAGCCATTGGTAGTTCTGAAAGATCTCTAGTACTACAGGTTAATTCACAGTTTTCATGAAATTTGCATTGAACTAATAGGTTTTCATCATTTAAATTTAATGCGTATAAATCACGACCTCCATCTCCTGGACCATCTGTCTTTGCTATTTTAGTAAAGCCTATTGAAAAAAGAAGATCAGCGGATAAATCAACCAATAGCTTAGGGTCTAGGCAACTTGTAAGCTTTTGTTTTATATTATCAGGTCCTTGATATCCCACTTTTTATTTCCAATTTTTATAATAGATTTACTAAGGATATCAATAGGAGACGAAACAGACAGTTATTTTTTAACTTAATTTGATATAAACTTAAGTAATCATTAATACACCAAACCAGTTTGATCATAATCCATCTGTTTTATCTGCTAATCACTGGTAAAGTTAAAGCAACTACAACCCAAACTAACGGCTATCACTGGTGCTAATACCCAGTTCGGATATTTACACCATCAACTAATTTATCCTATTAAAATACAGCTGCAGTTTTAGTGGCTTATAGATCAACACCAATACCCTAAGCAACGGATCAAATCCTTTTTTACTCGCACAAATTAACAAATAAACGTTATATCAATAGATAAACCAATCAAAATAAGTTTATTTACCCTAGTTCAAATTAGTGCCCTAGTCAGGGTAACTCTAAAAGGTGTGTATTTCGTGCCTATTAACTTATCTGTATGACAGGATTAAATCACGTATAAGACGCAGAATATGTGGGATAGAGGAGTTTATTGGTGCTAATAGAAACTACTATAGAATTCGACCAATCGATAGATACAAAAAAGCCCTAACCGAGGTTAGGGCTTAATGCTTCCTACGAAGGAATGGTGCCGACTGCCGGAGTCGAACTGGCGACCTACTGATTACAAGTCAGTTGCTCTACCAACTGAGCTAAGTC
>OJBM01000007.1_pt1 | contig 146317 bp, 133 predicted proteins | sample 1591061 | NCBI WGS metagenome assembly OJBM01 (sample SAMN05416872, study PRJEB24817) | seawater metagenome | isolation source: Sea water | place: Canada:Atlantic | collected 2013-11
AACCCCTGTTACCGCCGTGAAAGGGCGGTGTCCTAGGCCTCTAGACGAACGGGACACTTAGGCTTGTGACATCAGTCTGTCTCAAGATGGCGCGCATTCTATGTATCTCATTGAATTACGTCAAGTTTTTTATAAAAAAGATTTTAAAATAAAAGACTACACTTAAGGTTAACCGAGGACATTTTAGCCATTATGGACACCCTAATAGTACTTGGCGCGCTAATCATCATCACGTTAGTGGGCAGCATCGTCATAAAAAGCCAACTGGAAAAACGCCGAATATTGCGTGCGCGCTTGCTGGTGGACCTGCATGATGATTTACGCCGCATGCAAAGTGCGTTAGCAGTTATACCAGAGGTGTATCTAGACGTGCCGACCAAGCTATTCATGATTAAGCGTCTAATGCAGCTGGTAGATCAAGTACAGGAGGCTGGCAGCCCTAGCGAGAGTTTAAAAAGCCTGCACTCTGATTTACAGGAACAATTGGATAAAACCCTTAAAGCAAAAGACGACAGCATCGCACGCCTTGCTAAATGGACTCAAATTGACAACGCCGACACAGCCCACGAAATCCGATTACTCATTAAGTATTTACACGACCAAATCCTATCTACCGTTAAAACGGGTTTAGTGCCCCGCTCTCATGGCTCAAGGGTGGTGAAAAATTTAAAAGTAATGATGCATCGAATTGCACTAGATTTGAATTACAGCTTGGCAAGAACATACCTGAAGGCAAACAAATTTCGCCCTGCCCTTGGTAAATTAAGGGTCGCCTTAGGGGTTACCCTTAAAAGCCCTATTAAACAATTTTTAAAAGCTCAACACAGCGAACTTGAAAAGCTCATAGCGCAAACCGAAAAGAAGATCATAAGCCAGCGCAAACAAGCCAACAAATCAACAGAAGATAAATTGGCTAAAGGGTTGGACAAACTTCAAGAAGAGGAAGACAGGGATACCAAAAAGAACATATATGATTAACGTGCCTGCTGTTAGGCTCATCACTATCCTTCTAAAAAATGTAAAAACCCTTTTATAACCTCTCGTACTTCACTCACTTCCTCTGCTGAAGCATTGGTGCCACACAGAAGTTTTTCAGGTACCCGTTTAGCCTGCTGCTTCAACGATTCACCCAGTGCTGTTAGGCGCACCCATACTTGACGCTCATCTACATTACTTCGTTGGCGCTGAATAAATCGCTTGCCTTCCAAACGCTTTAATAAGGGGGTGAGAGTCCCGCTGTCTAGGTGTAATTTAGTCCCAAGTGTCGTCACCGTAAATTTATGGCCAATAGACTCTTCCCATAAAACCAGCATCACCAAGTATTGGGGGTATGTTAAATCAAGGGGTTTTAGTAACGGCTGATACAATTTAGTCATGGCTCGAGAAGCATTATATAACTGAAAACACAGCTGGTTATCCAGTTTTAAAAGCTCATCCGTTTTACTCGCCATGACCATACCTACTATTATATTATTCTTGGGAACCGCGCAAAATAACCTGTAAGGTACGCTTCGTCAAACTTAGGTGGCTAAACATAACCACTTAACACCTTATAAAAGTGTTTTTATTTCCGTTGCAATGTCTTTTGGTTTGGCAGTGGGTGCAAAACGCTTTAGCACCTCGCCATTTTTTCCCACTAAAAACTTAGTAAAATTCCATTTAATGCCTTTGCTGCCCAAAATACCAGGGGATTGCTTTTTAAGGTATGTGTAAAGAGGGTGTGCACCTTCGCCGTTTACTTCTACCTTAGAAAACATGGGAAAGCTCACTCCGTAGTTTTTCATACAAAACCCAGCTATCTCTGATTCACTGCCCTTCTCTTGCTGACCAAATTGATTACAAGGAAACCCAAGGATTTCTAACCCTTGCTCATTTAGCTCCTTATAAATCGTCTCTAACCCTTCGTATTGCGGTGTAAAACCACATTTACTGGCGGTATTGACAATAAGCATGACCTTGCCTTTATAATCACCAAGCGCCTTTTCATTACCTTTAATATCCATTGCAGAGAAATCATAAACCGACATACGCACCTCTAAGTTAAGTTGTTATATTTTTTGCAACTCAATTTAGCGCAATCAATGCTGTAAATCAAAGCTCAACACCCTCGACAAGCAGCAGGCCCACCGACAAACACCAGCACTTAAAATTCCACGTACCAGCACGTTAATCATTTGGAGAGCTTGCAAAAGCTAGGTATCATCTACGCCACGTTAAATTTACACCGCCGCAACAGACACTATTTGCAGCACAAGGTTGATTCATGCACGAAATTCATAAATCCAATAAGCTGGCCAATGTTTTTTACGACATACGGGGCCCAGTGCTTACCCAAGCCAAAAAAATGGAAGATGAAGGCCACCGAATCCTCAAGCTTAATATTGGCAACCCCGCGCCATTCGATCTGAACGCCCCAGATGAGATATTACAAGATGTCATCCACCAGCTTCCCAACTCCCAAGGATATAGCGATAGCAAAGGCATCTACAGCGGCCGAAAAGCTGTCATGCAGTATTGCCAAAAAAAAGGCATTAAAGGCGTTGAAATAGAAGACATTTATCTGGGTAACGGCGTCAGCGAATTAATTGTCATGGCGTTACAAGGGTTAATCAACAATGGTGATGAAATACTCATACCCGCTCCCGATTACCCATTATGGACAGGGGCCGCAAGCTTAGCTGGCGGCACACCCATTCACTATATGTGCGATGAACAAGCTAATTGGTACCCGGATATTGATGACATTAAAAAGAAAATCACTCCCGATACCAAAGCGCTGGTACTCATTAACCCAAACAACCCAACCGGCGCCCTATACCCAAAAGAAGTGCTGCTAGAGCTACTCGAGATAGCCCGCCAAAATGATTTAGTGGTATTTTCTGACGAGATATACGACAAAATCATCTTTGACGAAGAAGAGCATATTGCCACGGCCTCTTTGGCTGAAGATTTGGTCATCATTAGCTTCAATGGCCTATCTAAATCATATCGTTTAGCGGGTTTTCGAAGCGGTTGGTTAGTCATCAGTGGCGCCAAGCACAAAGCTAAAGACTATCTTGAAGGGTTAGATATGCTAGCCAGCATGAGATTATGTGCCAACGTACCGTCTCAATACGCTATTCAAACGGCTCTGGGAGGCTACCAGAGCATTAATGACCTCGTGCAGCCTGGTGGCCGCATATACGAACAACGCAATCTTAGTCACCAGCTTATCAATGATATACCGGGTCTTAGCTGTACCAAAGCTCAGGGAGCTTTATATAGTTTTGTTAAAATGGACCCTGAACGATTTAACATTAAAAATGATGAGCAGATGGTACTGGATTTACTAGAGCAGCAAAAAATTCTACTGGTGCATGGCCGAGCCTTCAATTGGCCCGAGCCTGATCACTTCCGTTTGGTATTTTTACCTCGCTGTGACGACCTTCAAGAGGCCATTGGTAAAATGGCGCATTTTTTTGAGTACTACAAGCAGTAGACTATGCAAGACATTAATATTGACGATTTTTATAAAGACATTGCCATAACGTTACTAAGTTTGTATCAGCAATTTCCGCGCAAAGTATCTCTTTATATTGAAGATGTTTGCGGGCCTGATGAAGTTGATGAATTTGGCCTGCACAGTAAACGCTATCTATCTTGCATAGGTGCGATTATGTGGCTAATGGATGAAGGCTACATTCGGTACACGGGCGTTACCCACCAAGAAAGTGCCGAAGATTGCACGCTCACTCAAAAAGGGTTTAGCAAACTTATCAGACCCAACCTCCCACAAGCCAAAGAAACCCCAAGTTCAGTAGAGAAGCAACGCAGCACGCTGGCCCATCAATTACAAAGTGCAATTAAAGAGCAATCTAGCATTCATATTCAGGAGCTCATTGAAACTCACATCCTTGTATAGGCATTGCCACACTTTATAAGCGTGGCAATTAAGAGAAATAGAACCTATTCGTTAGATTCCATTTTAAAAATCAGCACTTTTAAGGACGCATCTTCGCTGCTATCGGCCAGCACTTCTGGATTACTAAGACGCTCGACAAGTTTTGCTTCAGGCAATACCTCTGCCACCAGTTCTTTAAGAAAGGCTTCCCCTAAAGCCGGACTGTTTAAGCACAACATCAGCAGCGCATTTTTGGCCAAGGCCCCTTTAAATTTCTCAAGCAGTTTCATGTAGTCGCGTCGAACATCAAACGCTTTAGACTGGAAACTAGGCGGGTCTGCTATCAACAAATCATAAGGGCCTTTTTGGTTGATTTTTTTGACCATTTTAAAAATATCTTGCGCAATAAATGAAACCCGACTTGAGCCCAGTTCATTGATCGATAAATTTTGTTGCCCTCTTTTTATGGCCGCCTTAGCCATGTCAACATTCACCACAGACTGAGCCCCGCCTGCTGCTGCGTTGATTCCTAGGCTGCACGTGTAAGAAAACAAGTTAAGTACCGATTTATTACCACTGATTTCGCGTACCCAACGGCGCCCTTCGCACATGTCTAAAAATAAACCGCTGTTTTGATTCTTACCAAGGTTCACCCAATACTTTAAACCCTGCTCAACTACCTGAAAGTCCACTTCAAGCATGCTCTCGTCCCCAAAGAATACCTCAACAGGGTTACCTGACATAAAACGGCGCTGTAGGTATATATTCTCAATTCCCCACTGATCGGCTTGCTCAGATACCTGCTCTAATAAATCGTATAGCTTTGACTCATCTATTTTCTGGTAAATGATGACCCAAACAACAGGCGGGTAAACTTCAATATTAACCTGCTCCCACCCCTCAAAAAGCCCGCCGCGACCATGGAAAATTCTTTTTGCCTCACTACTGGGCAAATATTGAGCAAGTTGATTTAAAACTAAATTATTTGTCATATTTAATAGCGACAGAGCCACGCCTTACCTATACTGAAATTGGACTGACAAGAAGGTGTTGATAATGCAAAGTAATTCAACCTCCCCACAAACCAAACAAAAACAACAACATTTACACGGGGCAGCCCTTGTTGATGACAAAGGCAAAGAAATCCCCATTACTGAAAAGATGATTCAGGAGTCCCTAAAGAACCTCATCAATACCACCCAACAGTAAATTAGTTTACTCCCCACAGGCAGCACCGTGGTGACTGCCTCAATTAAGGCTTTATTTTCACACCCACAGCACTTAACCAATCGGGCTGAGAAAGTCTTTTAGCGCTTAAAGTAAGTGTATTTAAGTCCCTTCTAAGCGGATATTGCTTACGCAACACATCAAAAGCTTGGGCTTTTTTATGATCATCTAAACCCAGTAAACTCAGCATACGAAAATGATCATCCCGTACGTCATACCCACTTCGAATCACTTTATTTAATATAAAAGGCATTTTTGCTTCATGGCCGGTACTGATTTTCCGCAGACTTCCCTGAGGGACCAACTGAGGTAATTTCATCCTAATAGGCAGAGCTAAGAACTCACATACCGCCTCGTAAATCATGGCCGTCCCGAGGTATTTACCATCTAAACTGTATCCTGCAATGTGTGGGGTCGCTAATAGACATTGCTTTATTAGGTAATCATTAGGGGCAGGCTCGTCCTCCCAAACATCCATCACAGCCATAAATTCAGGGTGGCTTTCCAAATGCTTAGACAGGGCAGCATTATCAACCACCGCCCCTCGACAGCTATTGATGATACAGGCATTTTCTTTCATTGAATTCAAACGGTCAGTATTAACCAAGTGGAGGGTCTTATTATCACCTTCTTGGGTGATTGGAGTATGAAGGCTCACCACATCCTGCTGCCAAACAGTTGTCGAATGATCTTCAGAGGCAAACTTAGCCACGTTAGGATCATATGCATGTACATTTACCTGTAATGCCTTAAGAGTCTTATATAGAAGCCCGCCCACATTACCAGCCCCCACCACACCCACAGACAACGCTCGCCAATTGACCTGTTTGCGCTCACCTAATGTGATAAGGCTACTCAATACGTATTCCACCACCGCCTGAGCATTACAACCTGGCGCATTAGAGAAGCGAATGTTTTTGGCCTGTAAATAATCCATGTCCAGATGATCTGTGCCAATGGTGCACGTGCCCACAAATTTTATGTTTGTGCCTTTTAATAACGCCTCATTCACTTGAGTAATGGAGCGCACCAATAAAATATCCGCATCCACTAAATCAGCTTGGCACATGTCTCGCCCTGCCAACGTGATCAAATTAGACTGGCAAATATCACTAAAGAATTCATCCAATAAGGGGATGTTTTCGTCTGCCACAATCTTCATAAAACGTATCCTGATATTAGCCCCAAGGATTTTTTAAGGGGCGCTTGTAAATTAAGTTGTTTTAACAAGGCATTTAAAACTTGCCAATTATCATCGGTTAAAGTCTCTCTTTGCAAAGAGATGGGCGCGTCCAGCCTAAGACGAGTTAGGCTTAGGTTTTTTTCTATTAATGAAACACTTACCAATATATTTTCTTTTATACGAGCCTCACCTCTCACCCCTAAATGCTCACCCGACTTAATGTCATTAAATAGATCAGGCCAGTGCCGACCACCTTGCAATAAAAGACGTGCCGTCTTGTCACCGACCCCTTTAACACCCTGGATATTGTCACTGGCATCTCCCACCAAAGCGAGGTACAAGGGTATTTGAGAAGGCTCCAGATGCATCTGAGACAACAATAATTCAGGTGTCCAGCAAGTATTATTAGTGAAATCCAATAAATTCACATTGTTTGTCAGCAGCTGCTTTAAGTCTTTATCTCGGCTGTAAATAATACAGGAGTCTCCAGCCAACTGATTTGCAGCACTGGCAATCAGATCATCTGCCTCAAACTCATCACTGGCCAACACCACAAACCCCATGAACTGCGCGATGGACTTTAAAAGTGTCAATTGGTAGATAATATCATCGGTGGGCAGCGCACGATTAGTTTTATAGTTTTCATCTATTGTATGTCGAAAGCCACTTCCCAGACTTTCATCGAAAGCCATCACCACTAACTCGTCCGTAAAAAACTCTTTTTTACTGAGCCATCGAATCATGGACATAAGCGAAGAGACATCTCGGCCTTCATCATTTAAATAGTCAGGGGCAGGTGAAAAATAAAAACGAAAAAACACAGCGCACACATCAACTAAATGTACTTTTTTCATCATCATTCACTGAACAGGTGAGGTGGGCTTATAAAATGGAATATCAGCATTTTCAACGGTTATTTTGCTAGGAGGTAATGGCCATAAGTACACATCTTCAATTTGAGTTCCCTGTGGGAACTTTAAATGTCCATCCTTAAAACTGGCTGGAAATTCATCACTAGGAAAATACCACCCTAGTAACGTATCTTTGTTAAACACCAGCAGCCAGCGAATAGGCAAATAATCCTCTCCCACCCGCTCAAGCCCCACAACTGAAGTCTCTTGGTTTTGACCAAAGTAATACAGGCTTACCAGCTGACTGCCATCCCCAAGTAATTCAGGCTTTTGCTCACGAATTAATTGGTGAGCCTGCTTAGCGTTCATGGCATGTGATTGACCATAGCTTAATAATATTAAGCACAACAACAGCATCCTTGCCGGCATATTGTTATTCCTCTGGTGCCACTTCAGTTACAATTTTATTGCCTAAGTAAGACTCTAAGTCCATTAGACCGTAGGCTTCAAATTCATCAACAAAGGTAATGGCGATGCCGTTGGCCCCTGCTCGGCCAGTTCGACCAATGCGGTGAACATAATCCTCTGGATCATCTGGCAAATTATAATTAAACACATGACTGATGCCATCGACGTGAATGCCTCGCCCCGCCACATCAGTGGCCACCAAGATGGCTTTCTCTTGTTTCTTAAAGCGCTCTAACGTGGCCATACGTTTATTCTGAGCCACCTCACCACTTAATAACATGGCATTTAGACCCATGCGGTTTAAGCGTTGGGCTAAATCACGGGTAGTATCGCGGCGGTTAGCAAAAATAATCGCTCGACCCATTTCAGGTGATTTTAAAATGCGCGCAAGGGTTTTGTCTTTTTCAGTTTCCTGAATAATATAGAATTTTTGATCCACTCGCTCTGTGGCCACAGATTCTGGCTCTATTTCCACTTGATGAGGTTTGTAAGTCCAGCTCTCACTTAACTCAATGACGTCATAAGGATAAGTAGCACTAAACAACTGAGTTTGACGTAGATTTTTTTCAGGGGTTGCACGGATAATACGTTTTAAATCAGGAATAAAACCCATGTCTAACATGCGGTCTGCTTCATCTATTACCAACATTTCTACTTGATCTAAAAATACAATTTTTTGATTCAAAAAATCCAGTAATCGCCCAGGTGTGGCAACCACGATATCCACCACTTTATTGCTAAGTTCAGTTCGCTGTTTGTCATAATCCATGCCCCCTAGAACCGTCATAACGTGCAAGTCTGTGTGCTTGCCCAATTCCCTAGCATCTTGTGCGATCTGCAAGGCAAGCTCTCGGGTGGGTGCCACCACTAATGCCCGAGGCTCACTTGCAAAGCGTTCTTGAGGCGTAGAGGTCAACAGCTTTTGCATCACAGTGATAAGAAAGGCCGCTGTTTTACCTGTGCCGGTTTGGGCTTTACCAATAATATCGTGACCGGCAAGTGTGATCGGTAAGGATTCAGATTGAATAGGGCTAGCATACTCAAACCCTAAATCGTAAATGCCCCGCATGATGCGCTCATCCAACTTAAAATCATGAAAACGGGTTTTACCTTCAACCGCTGCCACTGTAAATTGAGCAGGGTCCCACTTAGGTTGTGGTGCTTTGGTTACCGCCTTAGGGGCAGTAGAGGCTTTGCTTTTAGGCTTTTTATTTTCCGCAGGCTTTGGCTTAGCGGCTTTTTTATTAGGTGTTGGTGCCTCGACTTTTTCCTTAGATGGAAACAAGCGCTTAAACAATCCAATTGGCATTTATAATTCTTCCCGTTTAAATTCACTCAAGCTCAAAGGTTCATGGCGGCGATACTTTTCAATTAGGGTATCGCTCAATAATTTCGCCCTTTTAGGCAAACCATGCAATATGTATTGCTGAACTTGTGCGTATATATCATTTTTAAATTGAACGGTGGAGGTCGATTGCTCGCTTACATCACCGTGTAGGTTATCCAGGCTGACCCTGAACTTAAAACATGCGGACCGGCTTAAAATCCACTCAAGTGCCTGAGGCTTTATTTCTACCTTGGCAAATTCACTCTGCTGCTCTGGTGTTCGACCATCTGGGTTATACCAGTAGCCAAAGTCCACCAACCGACGTCTCTTTTCGCCTGCAATGCACCAATGGCTTATTTCGTGCAATGCGCTGGCGTAGTATCCATGGGCAAAAATGACTCTATTCCATGGGTAATATTGGCTTCGAGGAATGTATACGGGCTCTTGTCCCCCTCTTACTAATTCGGTTTTCAAGTCATCTTTAAAACACTGGTTAAATACATCAATGACTTGTGAATGGTGGTGCATACTGGCCTTGCAACAACTGAGCTGGCCTGCTTTATACCAGTTATAGCGCCTTGCTACCAGTGAATGCCTTTGCCTGTGGTTAAACTTCACGACCCAACAATTTCGGTTGTGTTTTCTAAGGGCTTTTTTCACAGGGTGAAAAGATTTGACCAATACGTCAAAAATCAACAGGGGTTTCTTGCAAAGCCAGCTAAAAACGCGATACTGACGCTGTTTGTCACACGATCATTGGTATACATGCCTCACTCTTTTGTTAAACAAGCCAAACCCCTTTTTGCACTGGCTCTGCCTATTATGGGCACTCAGCTTGCCCAAACAGGCATGGGAGTCGTAGACACTTTAATAGCAGGAATGGCCGGTACGCTGGACTTAGCGGCGATTGCGGTAGGCAGCAGTATTTGGCTGCCTCTTGTGATGCTCGTGGCGGGTATTATGGTGGGGTTATTACCCTTAATTGCTCACGCTAAAGGCGCCAAAGATAAAGCGTCCTCAGCCCAAACCCTACAGCAAGGCATTTACCTCTCTGCATTTATCGGCATTTTAGCCATGATATTACTCCTGTATGTCACAAGCCCCTTAATGTTAATTATGGGTGTCTCTCCTGACATACAGGTTATGACTCAAGAATACCTTAACTATATTGCCTATGGGCTACCTGCCGTAGCGGTTCACCAGGCCTTGCGTTCCTACAATGAAGCGGTCAACTTAACCGCGCCTGTCACTGCCATTGCTTTTGCGGGCCTACTATTGAATATCCCCCTAAATCTCATATTTGTATTCGGCTACGGACCAATCGAAGCACTGGGTGGACCGGGATGCGGATTGGCAAGTTGTATTATTTTTTATCTCCTGGCTTTCGCGCTTGGTTTTTATACCTTACTCAGTAAGCACCATGGAAAAGTGAAACCTTTGCAGTCTTGGGGTGCGCCCAATTCTAAGGCCATGGCAAACATACTGGCCATAGGCCTTCCCATCGGTCTGGCCATTTTTGTTGAAGTGAGCCTATTTTGTGTCATAGCATTGTTGATCGCTCGACTTGGTCCACAGGTGGTGGCAGCCCACCAGATCACCTTAAACATTACCTCTTTATTATTTATGATCCCCTTAAGTCTTTCGCTGGCTATTACGGTTCGCGTGGGTCAGGAGTTAGGCAAAGGCCAAACCGGCACGGCAAAATCCAGCTGGATTAGCGGGCTTAAAATAAATCTATTATTTGCCCTGTTTAACGGCGCTATATTGGTGTTCTTAGGGCAAGCGATCGTGGGTCTTTATACCGAAGAAATGCCTGTTATTAGCCTAGCTAGCCAATTACTGCTGCTTGCTGCCATGTTTCAAATCAGTGACGGCCTACAAGTGGGGGCCGCTGGCGCGTTGCGAGGTTATAAAGACACCATGTTTACCTTGGTTATCACCCTTATTTCTTTCTGGCTCATTGGATTACCCATGGGGTATTACCTTGGCTTAAGCCAAGCTGCACCACTTGGCGCACAAGGATTCTGGATAGGGCTGATCATAGGCCTAAGTATCAATGCTGCGCTATTGCTAATGCGCCTAAAAATCGTCAGCCGAAGGTCCATGTTACTCACTGCTATTTAACTCTTAATGAACTGACAGGATTTATCCTTATTCAAATCGGTTCATAGCTCCATGCTATTTGTATGCCTATACTGAAGCTATGTGCAGGAAGCAGTCGCAACATAGCCTTGGAGTTTATATGGCCAAAGAAGCCGATGTTATTGATTTTAGGCAACACAAACTTAATACCAAACCCGTTATTCGCCGCCTAATACCCGAATTAGACGGCCTTGAAATGCTATACACCAATGACACGTCTGATCAAATATTCAGCTTAAAGGTGCTTTGCTGGGCCATTTGGAGCGACGGGCATATTGACGGCATGGTGCCATGGATAAACCAGTTAGCCGCCTGTAGAAGCCTAGATGACCCACTTAATGGTCACTGGGAAGGCTTTCTGGACCCACATACAGGGCAAATATTATTCGATGCCCCTCAATACAAGGCCGATTACCTCACGGCCAGTGCAAAATATTATCCAATAGAAGCCAATTCACAACTGGCCATACAAGAAATACCTGACATTATTGGCAGTCACGCGGTTTTCACTATGGATCATTTTGACCATTTTCATATTCAAGAAATTCACAGCTGGCGCTTATACGCTGACGGCTCTTTAATGGCCATGGCAGTAGAAGCAGATCAAGTACTTAATACACCAGTACTTCCAGGAGATGAGTGTTTATATAGCGTTTTTCACCGCAAGGACTTTCATTACTTTTTTCAAAATAATATTGCCAATAAAATTAAGGCCAAAGACCCCGACGCTTTGGCTGCCATGGCACACCTATCTGGCAGACACTCCTAAACGTTTAAGCCTTCATTAAATTAGCTGCCCGTTAACCACTTCACTGGTTAGACGGGGCTTTTTCAGTTAGCTTAACCCAATATAAAATCAAACTACGAGAAACTTTATGTTCCATATAAAGGATGAAGTTCTAAACGATTTAGAAGTGAATCCGTGGAAGCGTTTACGAAACCGTCTAATTAAATTTATATTGAGCCCTTATCGGCTACTTAAAGCGCTACTCATGGTGACAGGCGCACTGGTATGGGGCCTCACGCTTATTCTTGGTATTGCCGCCTTTACCATGCTTGAGGAATTGCCTCATTTTGCACAGGGCGATTTTAAATACGTTCAAGAAGACGCTCAAAAGTCAGTCAATTTACGCTTAAAAACCGCTCAAAAAAAACATAAATGGGTAACCATTGATAACATTAGCCGCGAGCTTCTGTATGCCATTATTATGAGCGAAGATGGTCAATTTTTTAGTCACCAAGGAATTGATTACGATGCTTTAATTAATGCACTAGGAGAAAACATTAAGCGCAGAGAATGGAGCCTTGGCGCGAGCACAATTAGCCAACAAACTGTAAAGAACATTTATCTCACTCAAAATAAAACGCTTTATCGAAAACTTCAGGAAATCATCACCACACGCCGATTAGAAAAAGCCTTAAATAAAAATCAAATACTTGAATTATATTTAAATGTTGTTGAGTTTGGCCCCGACATTTATGGTTTAGCCGATGCAGCTGACTATTATTTCAACATACCAACCAATAAGCTAAATGCAGCTCAAGGAGCTTTTTTAGCGCTGTTAATGCCCAGCCCACGCAAATATCACTACACTATTTACCAAAACCAACACTTATCAAAACGTCATTTGAAAAAGTACAAAAGAATTTTACGGGACATGCGCTATAAAGATTACATTAGCCCCAAGCAGCACTCACAATATTTAACTTGGAATTTTTTCCAATAAGCAAAGCTCAGGACTGATTACGCCAATATAGGGCTTAATTGATGTGAGTACTTGCAGCAATTGCCATCACCAGTAAACTTCGCAAAATAATAAGCTTGAGACTATCGCTATGTCCTATCTAATAAAGACACTCGTACTAATTTTTGCTTTTACCTATTTACTTGGCTGCTCCCCCATGACGCCAGTCTTAATGGTGGAAGCAGGCAACCATAAACTCTTACTCCATAAAAAAGAAATACGCTTAAGGGCGGCCGCGGCACTGGCAGAAGAGCCCGATTTACTGTCTTATTCCCTCAAACACATTTCTGAAAATACCAGTGAGGAAGCCATTAACACCTACCTATTAGGCTATGGAAAAGAGAATTTCAGTCAGGACATTAAAAGTGTCGGCATGTATCAAATTGCACTGATCTACATGAGTCGTCTAAACAATGAAAGGGATGATGAAAAGGCGAAGCTGTATTTTCAACGCCACCTTATTGAATTTCCTTACAGCATATTACAAGACCGAATATTTGATCGCTTAGAAATACTACAAGAACGCAAAAAAGAAACTGTTCGCCTCAGCCCTAAAAAAATACTGGCCCAGTACGACACAACAGAGTTAATGAACAAACCCATATTAACCTTTGATCAAGACCTCACCCCCATTAGCCAAAGAGCCATCATTGAAGATCGCATGGAAGACGCAAACAGCCTTTATGGCATTGTTTATGACAACCCGGGGTCCACAGAGAGCATTCGGGCCAAGTCTTTGTACCAATTAGGCCTCATCTACATGAGCCCTCATAACAAAGAGGCTAATTTGCAAAAGTCCATTGCCTTCTTCAGAAAGATCATTGAAGAATTTCCCGACAGCGTAACGGCCAAAAAAGCTCAGCGCAAAATCACTCAGCGCCTCAACCGTAATCAACAAGCTAATGAATAATCACCACCCATAAAAAAGCCAGGATATACCTGGCTTTTTTATGTAAAACACACAATTACACGATATTAAATTAGTTTTGGATCTTGCAGTTGCGCCACTCACAACGCACTAACATGAAGGTTTTATCTGCACAAACCGCTTCTAATATCTCATTTGGGCCATCAGCCTTTAATGATTTAACTTTAGGATTAACACACCCTTCTCTTTTAACTAAACGCTCTACGGTATAAGCGCTGCGAGAATATTTCTTACCTTTTTTAGCTTCTATTTGACTGGTTTTTAGCAGTAAATCTGTACCGTGAGATTCTTCTGATTGCTGCAACTCCACCAATGAATCATACAGTTCATTGTCTTCACGTAAATCCATAGCGCCATCACGATATTCACCCATGATATCTACACATGTTTCTTCTTTATCACCGTCACCCATTAACTCTTCAACTCGTCTTTCAGCTTCAGTGACAATATCAAAGGTTAAGCCCATGGCGTAGCGAGCACCTGTTTCTTGACGATCCCCAGTGAGCGTGACCAGGTTGTAACTTAATCCATAGTCTGCAGCTTCCACTAGGTTGCCATTGCGTTTCCACCAACTTTTATAGCCACGCCATGCAACTTGCTTTGCCGTTACGCTGACCTTGCTACATTCATCCGCTAATTTCCTCACCACCACATCATTCACTAAAGCATAGCTGATGGCCTTTTCCTGAGGCGTTCGAGATACACCACTACAGGCAGCCATAGACAATATACATAAAAATAAAATCACTCGTTGAATCACAAAACGCCCCTTATGTTTTACTAAAATGAATCTGAGTTGCTTTTACCCAATTCACGTTATTGGTATTAAATTAGTCAGATAGCCCATTAAACCAAGATCGAACTTGTTCGTCATCAAAAGGCCAAAATAATTCACCACCCGACCCTGACTGCAAGACAGGAATGGCAATCCCATAACGATCAACTAAGTCCTCACTAGACGCTATGTCCAGCTTTTGGAAAACAAAACCTAATTCAGGTGCCATTCTGCGTACCAATCTTTCAGCAACATCACATAAATGACAGCCAGAAGTACCTAGTAACGTAATAACCACTATTATTCCAACCCAAAAAATAAGATTTTACCATGGCCTTTTATTATTCCTACACCCTAAGTGCCACCCATCACCCTATTTGGTTAGGCATCTTTTACAATATGATTATCACCCAGCTATAAAAAAAGAGGCCTAAGCCTCTTGGATAACGCACGCAACCTCTAATTGGCAATTATGCTGCCAAGCTATCGAACATGGGCTTTAGCATTTCATGAAACTTAGGATTACTGTCCATTTTCTCAAATAAGTCTTTTAAAAGTTCTTTCGGGTTTTGAAATTCATTTGCAGTATCCACCGCCCCTTGCAAACCTTGTGCAAACTGGCCTAATGGCTGCATCAACCCCTGAGGTAGAGAGGCTTCACCAGAGTACTGAGCGATACCTGAATATTGGTAAGACTGCACCTGCTGTTGGCGCAAATTTAAACTAAATTGGGCAATTTGGTCGCCATCACTTTCCAGTTCAAGGGCCATATCAAATGCAGTGGCTAAATCACCATCATAAAACTCATCAGCAAGGCTATTAACTTGCCCAAGTAAATCTTCAATGGCCGTCATTTCTGCTTCGTTTAAATCTCCTTCCACGCTAAAGGAATATCCAGAATGACTTTGCTGCGAAGCGCTGTACATACTTAACGAGCTATTTTCATTGGCACTGGTGAAGCTTTCCTCGTATAACTCACTGTCACTCATGGCATTTATGACTACTTTGTCGCCTTCTTGAGTGGTCAATTCAAAAGAGAAATTATTTGTTTCCCTTTGATAGCTTTGCTCATATTGAGCCACACTACTGATAGAAGGCATGGATTCTTCATTCTCGACCTGCTGAAATAATCCCTCTTCGATATCGTCGATACCTTGATAAATCCCTGATTCGGCACTGTCTATTTTTTCAGCTAAAGGCTCATCTAGTTTGCTCAATTCGTTTATCTGTTCCCTTGCTTGCGAAAAGCCAGCCTCCACCCCAGAGCGCGCTGCCGCCAACATATCCTCAAGCTCTTCATCTGATGCGCCATCTGCACGGGCCTGATCTATACGCCCCTCTACGTGCTTTAAGACAGTATCCATAACTGCGTCCACATCAAACATGGGCCCTTTAACGGTTTGTTCAGCAGGCAGATCTAAACCCAAATGATCTTCAAGGCTCTGCCTTAGCGTCGATTGCGCCAGCTTATCCGAGCCGTTATCACCGCCATCCCTAAGCTGAGCGTTTATTGAAGGTTCGCGTTCAGTGCGAAAGTAAGATTGAAATAAGGAAGCAGAAACTGAAATCATGGCTAAATACTCTGGGTACTTGCCATTATAATCGACCAAATACTGAAAACCTTTAGCGGTTTTTACAATTATTTAATCATTAAAAAAGGCCATACGCTTGGAGTGTAAATATCCATGCTATGACCTATATAAAAAAGCACTCTTTGTCAGATTACGACTGGTGATTCATTACCTCTGATAAAACTTAGAAAGCGCCTCCATAACTTGCATAGATAACTGGGGTGACAACGCCTGGTCTTTAGCAGGACGGGCAGTTTGATCCAGTATCTCGTAGTTACCAGACTGATAAGTCACTATATGGCGATCCTCTTCTAAAATAGCGTAATTCACATAACTGCCAGCAATTGTCCAACCACTGCGCTTTGTATCCTGTAAGTGATACCCCAAGCTGTAGTCATCAGTGTCATTTGTTACGTTAAACAAGTCCTTCATCAAGGTAGTACTAATATCACTGTGACTAGTTCTGTGTTTGACCACTTGCTTTTCTTTGCCTGGCCAATGAATGACCAAGGGCACATGAATTTGTGCAGGGGTAAAGTTGCTGCCATGCCCCCAGTAATTCATTTTGTTATCGTTAAATTCTTGTCCGTGATCACTGGTCACAATGACAATGGTATCTTCTAACAAATTCTTTTCTGTTAGCTGATCAAACACACGCTTAAGCTGTTTATCCACTTGAAAGGCTGAATTTTTATACAAATTAAAATAAGCGGTGCTATCAAAGTCTTTATTTAGCGACAAATGATCTACTCTGTTCCAAGATGGCTGAAAAGGCTTTTCAGCGTCTTTAGGCAATGAGGTACCGTGAATACCATCATAAAATAGAAAACCAAAAAAAGGCTTCGCGTCTAACTGAGGTGCCGTGGTTTTTTCCTCTATGAATTTCAGCCAGTTATCGGTTAAATTCTCGTCAAGCTGCCAAGGTAAATCACCATCTGCTCTCAGCTTTAAGTCTTTAACGCTCGCAAATACCGTACGATCAAAAGCGGGCTGTGTCAGTGGTGCCGCTGCAAATATACCCAACTCATAGTCATACTTTTGAAAACTACTCATCAAAACTGGCGGCACTTGGTTGGCTGAAAATGCATCCCAATACGTGCCAGGTAAACCATAAAACAAGTTAAATATTCCGGTACGAGTACCGTTGCCACCACTCATATGCTTTTCGAAAGTCTGCACCGAATTTCCAGTGGCAAACTCACTTAAAGTAGGCATAGTCCTAGGCTCAACCGTGTCATAACGCGCAGTATCCAGCACAATCAATAAAACATTTAACGGCTTTTCCGCCATTGAAGTATTTAATGGCTGACTTGGATAGTTCACAAGACTGCCTGAGGTATGAGAAAAATTCTGTCTATTTGCACGAATACTCTCTGCATCCACCCATCCACTACTTAACAACTTCTCTTTAGCCGTTGCCGGTGCATATAAAGGAATATGACGCACCAATGATGTAATGCGCTGATCATACTGAGCATCGGACACTAGATGAATAAGATGACTGCTCAACAGTGCCACAAAGAAAACTGCCAAATATTTATATTTTAATTTTGACCAAATTGGGCTTTGGATATGCTGCCATATTTTTTTATTAATCAACCAATAAACAACGTAAGTCACCACCAAAGTAGAAAGGGTAATAAACCAAGTTACCCAAGAAACCGCTATGACATCATCACCCGCCTGTATCAGCATATCGAATATGAAGCCCGTTATATGAAAGCGGTACTGTGCATACACAAAGGTATCGGCAATCAGCAATACAGTGCCTAATGTGGCCACTATTATTAGTAAATGGCGCAATGCAAACCCCATAAAAGGCAACACTAGGGCAAACGGCAATATAAAGAGGACAAATACTAGAAGAGTAATGAGTGAGAAATGACTAAACATGCCAGTTGCTAAAAAATAGCCAGCCTTAACCCCCTCTATTTCCGGCATATACTCCACAAACCGAGTGGCCACCAAGGTTAAAATAAGACCACTGATTGCGCTAAACCAAAACCCCCAGCGCAATAACTGCATTCGTTGTGTCATGACTCTTCCATTAATATATTTTGCGACGGAGGATTATACGAAATGCTTCAATAAGATGACAGAATGGTTTCAGGAACAAATAAATTAAAAACAGCCGGTAAAATACACGCCTGCCGTCCTACAATCTAACTTTCACCAAAAATATTATGTGATACACATCACATTTTAATGACGGACTGAATCCCTTTGAGCTGCTAATATCCCTGCCTCGTTACATAATTTAACAATAAAAAGAATAAATATGGAAAACTCCAAAGGTTCTGACCAACAAAGGGTCAAGAACATACAAATAGCCGTGCGCGCAGAAGAAACGCTCTTAAGGGCCAAATATCCGTTACTCAATCATCAAAATGCCATAGGCATGAGTATTCTATTATTGTCCCTAGGGGGCATGATTGCCTCAGGCTTGGGTTATTACTACGGCTTTATACCTGCTTGGCTGTGTATTGTTATCAGCACCCTATTTGCTTCAATTTCTCACGAACTTGAACACGACCTTATTCATCGGCTATATTTTAGAAAAAATCCATTGGCCCATAATTTTATGATGGCCACTGTATGGCTCATGCGACCCAGCGTGGTCAACCCATGGTATCGCCGTACAATTCACTTTAATCACCATAAAGTTTCTGGCACCAAAGAAGATTTAGAAGAAAGGGTATTAGGTAACGGCTTAAAGTTTGGATTACTGCGCACTATCATTTCGCTGGATGGCTTTTTATCTATTAGCCTGCAAAGAAAAGAACTTAATAAAATGAAGCTATTTAATTATCTGTCTTTTGTTCTTCAGGGCCTTCCTCTCGCACATCTGTATATCATTAGCTTTTATGGCTTTTTAGCCTTCCATGGATACGACACAATTGCCCCTATTGCGGGTCTTTCCATGGCCTACCCTGAATGGTTATTGGAGATTATGAGTGTGGTAAATATATTAGCAGTGGTCATCATTTTGCCTAATGCACTGCGCGCCTTTTGCCTGCATAACATTACCGCTGCCCTTCATTATTATGGCGATGTGGATAGCCTATTAAAGCAATGCCAAGTGATGAACCACTGGATTCTAGCCCCTATTAATTTGTTTTGTTTTAACTTTGGCAGCACCCATGTAATTCATCACCTTGTGGTGTCTCAGCCTTTTTACATTCGCCAAATGATTGCTAAGCCCGCTCATAAAGTCATGAAAGAAAATGGCATTCGCTTTAATGATTTCAAGAGCATGCTTCGGGCTAACCGTTTTAACAAACAAGATATTGATCAGGCTAACAATGAAGAATTACCCGACATCAAAGCGGCGTAGTCCTTTCAATTTTAAAGCTGAGTGATGTTGACCCAGCTTCTTTTCCACCCTCTGGATTTACACTGTTACTTTAGAGTCATTATCAGCCCTCCATGACAGTAACACCTTAAAGCTTGTTCATGCTTCTTAAAGCCACCTGCAAGAAAACTCTAGCCTCAAATTACCTCCCCCTCTAAGCAAACTTACAGCCATAAAAAAGGCCCCGTATTTGGTTAACCATACGGGGCCTTTTAGTTTCATTATTTTAAGTGGCTACTCACACAGCCACTAGCTAATAAAGATTCAACTTAATAATGACTAGTCTTCACAAGTAGAAGCAATTTTGTGTATCGACAAATCTGCTCCGTGATACTCTTCTTCTTGAGTTAAGCGCAAACCAGCCACTGCTTTTACTAAACCGTATACTGCAAAGCCACCCACTAGCGCCACCACAACACCCGTTAACGACCCAATTAGCTGCGACATGAAGGTTACCCCACCTAACCCCCCCATGCTTTCTAATCCAAATATTCCAACCGAAATACCACCCCATACGCCGCACAAACCATGTAAAGGCCAAACACCTAATACATCATCAATGGCTGGAAATTTGTTTTGGAACAAGGTAAAGGTATATACAAACAAGGCACCGGCAAAACCACCAACAAACAAGGCACCAATTGGGTGGAACAAGTCAGACCCAGCACATACAGCCACTAGACCTGCTAACGGGCCGTTATGAATGAAACCTGGGTCATTTTTACCCATTACCATGGCAACGATTGTCCCGCCCACCATGGCCATTAAGGAGTTAACTGCCACTAAACCGCTAATACCATCCAATGTTTGAGCTGACATCACATTAAAGCCAAACCAACCCACGGTTAAAATCCACGCACCCAACCCTAGAAAAGGAATGCTTGAAGGTGCAAAGGCAACCGGGCGACCTTCACGGTACCGGCCCGTTCTGGCACCTAACAGTAAAATAGCTGCAAGAGCCAACCATCCACCCATGCCATGAACCACCACTGACCCTGCAAAGTCATGAAATTGAGCACCAAAGCTAGACTCTAACCAACCCTGATAACCATAATTTCCGTTCCAAATCATGCCTTCAAAAAATGGGTACACCACTGCCACAATCAAAGCAGAAGCAATTAGGAAGGGGTAAAACTTGGCTCGCTCAGCAATACCACCTGAAACAATGGCAGGTATGGCAGCAGCGAAAGTTAATAAGAAAAAGAACTTCACTAATTCATAACCATTTCCCTGAGTTAAATCACTGGCACTGCTAAAGAAATCAGATCCATAAGCAATGGTGTAACCTACAAAAAAGTAAGCAATGGCTGAGACGGCAAAGTCTGTGATTATTTTAACCAAGGCATTTACTTGGTTCTTTTGACGCACGGTTCCCACTTCCAAGAACGCAAAGCCTGCGTGCATGAAAAACACCATGATGGCGCCTAATAGGATAAAAAATGTATTCGAGCTGCTAATGAGGGTTTCGACAGCACTGTTGATATTTTCCACAACATTCCCCTGGTTCGGGTCGGGCATTTGAAGTGCTTATAAAGCACCTACACCTCTATGACCACACAATTTATTTTAAATAATGACTAAAACTGGGCCAGTTTAGATCATCTCCTTCTAACTGAACCAAGTTAATGCACAAAATACGCCAAACGCATCATTTTAAGGCGGATCGAAATACAAAACTAAGGGAAAGGCGTGACCTACAGGACTGTAAGCCACGGTTGGCTTACTCTACTGCTTAAACTCAATTACAAAACATTGATGAATCTTTGCATGGCGCTCAAAATCTTTCGGTAAGCTCTGCGCACTAATGTCACTTATCGTGAACTCTTTTAGTGCATCACGCTCCATTTTAAAGCGCCTATAGTTATTTGAAAATATTAGCTTGCCACCAGGGCGTAAAATTCCCATACAGTCTTTTATGAGATCCACATGATCTCTTTGCACATCCAAAACCCCATCCATTCTCTTAGAATTAGAAAAACTGGGCGGATCCATAAAGATAATGTCATAGCGTTGTTGATTTTTTTGAGCCAGCTTTAACCACTGCATGCAATCTGCTTGAATAAATTCATGATGGGTTTCAGGCAAGCCATTTAAGGTGAGGTTTTTGCGACCCCAATTTAAATACGTAGTGGACATATCAACACTGGTGGTACTGCGGGCGCCACCCATTGCGGCATGCACACTGGCGGTGCAGGTGTAACTGAACAAATTCAGAAAATCTTTATTTTTAGCTAACACTTCGATTTCACTTCGAATGGGCCGATGATCTAAAAATAAACCTGTATCTAGATAATCGTGCAGGTTCACATACAAACGGCAGTTCCCCTCCTGCACTTCCATTAATTGATTCTGTTGATCCTGCTTCTCATACTGTTTACGGCCTTTTTGCATCATGCGCTGCTTCAGTACCACTTTATCACGGTCTATTTTTAAGGCTACCGGTACAGCATCTAGCACTTCTCTCAATCTATTCTGGGCTTTTTCGGGGTCCACAGATTTAGGGGGGGCGTACTCTTGAATGTGCACCCACTGATCGTAAATATCGATGGCCACTGCGTACTCAGGCATGTCGGCGTCGTACAAACGGTAGCAATTAATGCCTTGTTTTTTCACCCAAGGTTTAAGCTTTTTAAAGTTTTTCTGCAGACGGTTACACACCATTTGCGCACCTTCATTAAGCTTCACATCAACAGTGTCTTGAACCGGTTTTTGAGCAGCCACTTCCATGGCTTTAGAAGACACCTCAGATACTTTGTACATCAATAGCTTTGATGCAATGGCGCCATTAAAAAGTTGATACTGTTTATCGGTACGCATTTTAAACTGGTAAGCCTGCTGGGGGTTTCCAGTAAAAATACCCAGCGTCCAATTTGAAAAATACTGTTTGATTTTATTGCCCATGGCCGCATACAAAGAACCGATTGCCACCTCATCACTTAAACGCTCACCGTAAGGAGGGTTGCATAAAATCAAACCTGTATCAGGCAAGCCTTTCTCTTTTGTTATGTCACTTAGCGCTTGTGTCTTCACATGAACAAAATGCATAACCCCTGCTCGGCGGGCATTGTCTTTGGCTTTATCAATAACATTTGAGTCCATGTCGTAACCCAAAATAGTGAGCTCCAAGTCGCTATCTTGCGCCTGGGACTTGCGCAACAAAGCGTCTTTGCGCATGGCTTGCCATTCTGGAGATTGGTGCTTTTTCCACTTTTCAAAAGCAAAGCTTTTACGCAGTAGCCCTGGCGCTATGTCTGCTGCCATTAAGGCCGCTTCAATCAGTAACGTTCCTGAACCACACATAGGATCTATCAATGCGCCGTCCGGCTCCTTCATGAGCTCTGGCCAACCAGAACGAATCAATAAAGCAGCGGCTAAATTTTCTTTAAGAGGCGCCACACCTTGTGATTGTCTATAACCACGACGGTGCAAGGACTCCCCTGCAAAATCTAATGAAACATAGGCAATATCACGATATAAGCGCACGTGAATACTGATATCAGGAGTATCACTTACATTAGGACGCTCACCGGTTTTTTCACGAAAATAATCGCAAATGGCATCTTTAACTTTTAAGGCGCCAAAATGCGTGTTGCGAATTTCATCATTACTGCCATTAAAATAAATCCGAAATGTTTGTCGATCACTAAAGTGCTCTATCCACGGTATTTCCAGTAATTTTTCGTACATATTTTGTGCGTTTTCAACTGGAAAGGCCGTAAGTGGCCACAAAACGCGGCTGGCTAATCGAGACCAAAGGCAAATCTTATAACCCACCAGCTGATCAGGCTGACAGTTCACATAAGACACCCCCACTTTCACGTCCTGCGCGCCCAACGCTTTAATTTCATCAGCAAGTAATAATTCAAGACCCTTAGGGCAGGTAATGGTTAATTTTTGCTCTGGAGCAGGTCGAGGGGAGTTTTCTAACTCAACGGTCACATTCATAATTAAGTTTCAACTTTTGGTATCATTGGCTTCATTTGCCACCCTAAATCAGGCAATTATGAAGTTCATTTTTAAATCTAATTAAAACCTATAAGGAAATCAGTCGCTTATGGCTTTAATAACTTTTTAATCTATCTATTACAATTTAAAGACCAATTAATTCATTAACATTCAGCCCATTTCTTTGCATACTGAAATTCGTGGTTTAGAAAATTAATCGTTTTATCAACCACATTTTCACTGATCTTCATGTAGAGGCAAAAGACTTATGAGAAGACAGAAGCGCGATATGGATCGCCGAGCATTCAAAAAAGGTTTCTTGGCAGGGGTTCAAGGGCGATCTAAAGATTTATGCCCAGAAGGTACTGCCCACTTTAACTGGATGACCGGTTGGCGCGAGGGCCGAAGTGATCACTGGGATGGTTATTCCGGCGTGGCAGGTGTCCATAAAATACCACTTTAACTCATCATTTATCGGGCCCTACATGGGCCCTTTTAGTATCTGAGCCCATCACGTCTTCCCAAGTAAAGCTATCTTTTAGCCGCTGCCACCGCCTCGCTGGCTTGGCTTATTAATTTAGGACCCTTATAAATAAAACCACTGTATACCTGAACTAAATCGGCTCCCAACTGTGTTTTCTTGCCAGCGGATGCGCCATCCAAAATACCACCCACACCAATAATAGGCATTTTGTCCTTAAGCTCATCTTTAAGCCATGCCAATACTTGGTTAGAAGGCTCTCTTACTGGCAAACCACTCAAACCACCCGCTTCATCGGCGTGAACATGCCCTGCCACCGCTTCCCGGCCTAGTGTTGTATTAGTGGCTATAACGCCATCCATACCATTATCCGCTAGGCTATTGGCCACTAATCGGGTTTCCGCTTCATCCATATCAGGTGCGATTTTGACTAATATTGGCGTGTATTTTTTATGTTCAGTCTGTAAGCGTACTTGAGCCGCTTTAAGAGTGGTCAATAAAGATGTGAGAGACTCACCAAATTGCAGATTTCTTAATCCAGGCGTATTAGGGCTAGAAATATTAACCGCCACATAATCCGCATGGGCATACACTTTTTCTAAGCATATTTCATAGTCTTTATCCGCATCCTCAACTGCAGTATCGAAATTTTTACCGATATTAATGCCTAACACGCCTTTAAATTTGGCCTTCTTAACTTGCTCAACCAAATGATCAACACCTTTGTTATTGAAGCCCATTCGATTAATGATGCCTTCGTGCTCTGGCAAACGGAATAAACGTGGCTTGGGGTTACCAGGCTGAGGCCGCGGTGTGATGGTACCAATTTCAATAAAGCCAAACCCGAGGCTGCCCAGTGCATCAATGTAATCACCATTTTTATCTAGCCCAGCAGCCAATCCCACTGAATTGGGAAAGGTTAAGCCTAATAACTCAACAGGTTGATCGGGTACTTTTGGTGCAAATAGGCCCAATAACCCTAGACGCTTAGCAGCCCCTAATAAATCTAATGTTAATTCGTGAGAGGTCTCAGCGTTTAATTTGAAAAGTATTTTGCGGATTAAGTCGTACACTGAAATTCCCTCAAGAAAAATTGCGGCGCTTATTATATAGAAAGCTTAGGCAATATGAGTGAAAATTTATCTTAAATGTAATGGAAAAGTTCAGTTAGTCATTAGCTTGCGTGCATTGATGAAAAAACACCCAGACCCACCCGTTTTAAATGGGCTCTATTTAAACGAGAAATGAACTACACCAAATATTCAAGAAAGACGATAAACAGATTCAAACCTATTATTCTTGGTAAATTCAATGAGAAAGCGACCATGTATGCCATCATGGCCAATAAACGACCATAGAATACGCACTGGAAAACGAATGCTACGGCCATCAGTGGCCCGAGCATACACAAACTCAGCCCCCTGATAAGCTTTTTGCACTTCCTCCTGAGAGAGATGAATCTCCACCTCAATGCTTTTACTGGCCACCATTTCCCTATATGCGCATGCCATTATGATTACCGGTTATTCCACTTTCTTTAATATCTTATTTTTATGTACTGGCCAGTCGGCTCGCCTGAGCCAAATCCAATAATTCTCTCAATGCCACTGAGAACACCGAGAAATCATTAATATCCCCCTCTCTTAGCTCCACTACCATTTTACGCCAGCGACTAATCATTGGTTCACTTAGCTCAAGCCACGCATCCATTCGAGCTTTAATATCCCCATCTGGCATCGTATTAATCACGCTCACCGTCAGAGTGCGCTGCTGCCAATCCAAATCATCTCGATACGTTTCACGCGCCAGAGCCTGCCAATGGCTTTGTACTGGCATGGCATTTAATTGCTCAAGGAACCATTCTAAATCCAAATTACAGCCCACTTTATAGTAGGTGGCAGCCACATCCTCGGCACTGCGTTTTGTCTGTTCGGCCCCTTCTATAATGCTTAGTGCTGAAAACATATTATTAGTGCCAGCAATAGTGGATGCCAACGCATCAGGAACGCCAGCTTTAATAAGCTGGTCATGGTACTTTTGCCATACCTGTTTGCCTTCACCTGCCAAAAGCTCAGACAAGTTTTCATTAATGGCTGCGGCTCTTTCACAAAAACGCTCCACTTCTTGCGCTATATTAATCTCTCTTCGACGGTTACGTAAAAACCACCGACTGCCACGGCGCACTAGGCGCATTAAACTGGACATCATTTTTTCTTGAATGTCCGTGCTCACGCTATAGTCCAAGTCTTCTATTTGCTGCCACAAATCATTCATTCGAAACACATCTCTGGCGGCCGCATAGGCTTTAACGATGGTGCTAATATCAGCACCTGTACTATCTCGCATGCGATTTACGTAAGTAATCCCCATACGATTCACCATTTCATTGGCCAATTGCGTGGCCACTATTTCGCTGCGTAATTGATGCGCGTACAAAGAGTCTGGGTAGCGTTTAACCAAAGCACTGGGAAAAGCGCTTTCAATGGCTGTGGCCAGATAGTGGTTTTCTGAAATACCAGGGGCATTAAGCAACTCTTTAAGATCACCCTTAATGTAACTAATTAGCACCGACAATTCAGGGCGGGTTAACCCTTGCTTTTGGTTTTTACGCTCATCTAATTCATCCTCTGAAGGTAGAAATTCAAGCCCTCTATTTAACTTACCCTGCCCTTCCAGGTCATTCATTAAACGCCGGTATTCATCCGTACGGGTTTTAGCTTCTCGATAGGCCAAAGCAATAGCCTGCGTTTGACGATAATTGTTTTTTAATACTAGCTCCGACACTTCTTGTGTCATCTCCTCAAGAAACACATTTCTTTGCTTAGTGGTTAAGTCACCGGCATTTACCAAGGCATTTAATAAAATTTTAATGTTCACTTCATGATCAGAGCAATCAACCCCGGCAGCATTATCAATAAAATCGGTGAATGAAGAACCATCTTTATGCAAGGCAAATTCAATACGAGCCTTTTGGGTCACACCAAGATTCCCTCCTTCGCCAATTACTTTAGCTTGTAGTTGTTTACCGTTTATACGAAGGCTATCGTTAGCTTTATCGCCCGCGTCACTGTGACTCTCGCTGCTGGCTTTAATATAAGTGCCTATGCCGCCATTCCAAATGAGATCAACCGGCGCCTTTAATAATGCGGTAATCAGATCGCCAGGAGACAGCTTATCTGCCTGAATATGAAAGCACGCTTTCATTTGATCTGATATTTGAATATTTTTAGCCGAGCGATTAAATACCCCACCTCCTTCTGAAATCAAACTTGACTCATAATCTGTCCAGGCACTTCTGGGTAGCTCAAATAAACGTTGACGCTCTTTGAAGCTGACCAGAACATCCAGTGGATTAGGGTCGATAAATATGTGCATGTGATTAAACGCAGCCACTAACTTAATGTGGTCAGAACATAGCATGCCATTTCCAAACACATCACCGGCCATATCCCCTACTGCCACCACGCTAATGTCATCATTCTGAACATTAACATTTCGCTCTCTAAAGTGACGCTGCACAGAAACCCAAGCGCCTTTTGCGGTGATGCCCATTTTTTTGTGGTCATACCCAACACTTCCGCCGCTGGCAAACGCATCCCCCAACCAAAAACCGCGCTCGGTGGCGATGGCATTTGAAATATCAGAAAAAGTAGCCGTTCCTTTATCTGCTGCCACCACTAGGTATGGGTCATCCTCATCATGACGAAGCACTTCTTTAGGAGGAATCACCTGTCCATCAATTAGATTATCCGTAATGTCTAACAAACCTGATATAAAGGTTTTGTAGCATTCGATGCCTTCTGCTAAAAAGGCATCTCTATCCCCTTCTGGCAACTGTTTAGCAATGAAACCACCTTTTGCACCCACCGGCACAATAACCGAGTTCTTTACCTGTTGCGCTTTTACAAGGCCCAGCACTTCCGTTCTAAAATCCTCAGCTCGGTCCGACCAACGCAGCCCACCTCTCGCCACTTTTCCGCCACGCAAATGCACCCCTTCAACTCGCGGACTGTACACAAATATTTCAAACATGGGCTTTGGTAAAGGTATGTCACTAATTTTGTCAGGACTAAACTTAAAGGAAAAATAACGTTTTAATTCTTTATCTTCACAGTGCTGAAAAAAATTAGTGCGCAGTGTTGCACCAATTAGTTCGTGATAACGCCGATAAATTTTATCTTCATTAATACTTTCCACATGGTCTAGCATCTCAGCAAACTGAGAATCCATTTTCTTTAAATGCTTTTCTTGTACGTCAACATTCGTGTGTTTCAAATCAAATCGAGCTTGAAAATAACGCACAATAAAAGACGAAAGTTCAGGGTATTTACACAAGGTATCTGCAATGAAACTTTCTGAAAAACCAATACGAATTTGCTTCATATAGCGAGCGTAGGCTCGTAGAAATGCCACTTCACGCCAATTTATCTTTGCCCCCAGCAATAACCGGTTAAAGCTGTCATTCTCTGATTTATCAAACCATATGGCTCTAAATGCATCTTGAAACTGTTCTTTACTTTCATGCAAATCTATATTGTCGCTAAAGGTATACACCAAGGTGAAATCATGAATCCAATACTGTTTACCATCTGTGCGGGTTACACCATACGGGTTTTCACCAATCACCCTTAAACCTAAGTTCTCTAAAATAGGAATAACATCAGATAACGGCAACAATGCGTTAGGTTTGTACAATTTAAACTTGAAGAAGCTGCCACTGTCAGCAACGTTACGATAAAGACTCATGGCAACATCGTTATCATCTTGTATGGAAGCGATATGTTGAATATCAACGACCGCTGTGCGGGTAGAAAACACCTCACGATAACTGGTGCCAAATGCAGTGCGATAAGATTGAAAGTATTGATTGCCTTTTTCTTCTCCTACCCCATCAATTAACGAACTAATTAAATCGTCCTGCCATGAACGCGCCGCCATTTGCACATCTTTTTGAATGCGAGCCTCGTCAAATTCAACAGGCTTATTGGGGTCTAGACGCAAACTAAAATGAGTACGAGCCAAAACCGATTCAGAAAAAAACGTGGTAAATTCCACATCTTTTGGTGCAAATGCCTCTACCAATATACTTTGAATTTTTTGGCGCAATTCGGTGTTGTATAAATCTCTTGGCACATACACGACACAAGATAAAAATTTATTTAACTGATCACAGCGAATAAAAATTTGCGTGCGTCGGCGCTCTTGAATATTTAAAATACCAACCGCTGTTTCGGTTAACTTAACAATCCCGGTGTGAAATAATTCATCCCTTGGGTACACCTCCAGAATATGATTTAGCTCTTTACCGTTGTGACTGCCCTCATCAATGCCACAGCCTTCAATTACACCTTTTATCTTGTTACGAATAATGGGAATGTTAAACGGTGTTTCGCTATACACATTGGAAGTAAACAACCCCATAAAACGCCTGCCACCTAACACTTGGCCATTCTTATCAATGTGCTTAATAATGACATAGTCGGGATAGGCTGGACGGTGAATACGTGACCTGCGACCTGACTTACTAAAGGAAATTAATTGCGGAGCCATTATCATGGCTTGCATGCTATTGGACAACTCATTGACCACCACCTGATCAGGGCCGTGTAATTCATGCTTGAAGATGCCACAAATCGAATCTCTATCACGGGTGGTGATGATTTTTCCAGCTTTCTCAGTAATATTAAAATCTTCGCTTCCCAAAAAAGTAAAATGGTTATCTACTAACCACTCAAGAAAAGCGCTGGCTTCTGCCGTATCCTGAGAGGAAAATGGTCCTTTGCTCTCTTTAATCCAATCTAAGGCCTGCAATCCTTTTTCTTTAAAAATAAGGTAGTCATCCACCACCAAACAAATTTCGCTCATGATTTCATGCAAAGAGTGGGTCAAACTTTCTAGTATTTTTTCATCCGTATGAAGATCCACTTCGATATAAATCACCGCTTCACTAGGGCCTTCTTTAAGCTCAAAACTACTGGATAAATCTAAATCCCCATTATGGGCTCGCTTAATAGACATCACCGCATGGTTAATAAAATGAATAGACATTTCCCGCCTATTCAACTCCATACGAATAGAGTCCACCAAAAATGGCACATCTTTATGGACAATTTCTATAATGGTATGAGGGGATTGCCAGCCATGTTCTTCAAAATCGGGATTAAACACCCTTATTTTGCTGTGTTTTTTGGTGTTTTGAACGAAGCCCCAGCAGGCTAATGTGGCCCCATATAAATCATCTAGTTTGCGGTTGTCGAGCTCTTGAGTGGGGGTCGCGGCATAATATACTTCGGTAAACTTCTCGATGGCAACAGCCTGATTTTTAGACACATCTTGGCTTAACCTTTCGGCCAATTGGCTTACCTGAGGGTGGACTTCCTTAAATAGTGCTTTTTTCATGAGCAGTCTCGATAAATCCTTTTTATAACTAAACAATAGTGTAATCTTGAGAATTCGCTCGATTCTTGACCTACTTCCAATTTTTTAAGGATTTATGTCACATCCTACGAACTCTTTGCGAATACTTCCCTCTAATAGCCTTCAAATTAAGAACAAGTATTGACCCTTATTAGAATACTCATAAAATACTTGGCAATAATCTAGCAAAAACAAGAACTTGGAATAGGTAACATGACAAATCGTGAGCATATCGCGGCTTTACAAGCCAGTTTGCAGGAGCAAATCATTGGCCAACCCGCACTGGTGAACGCCTTGTTAATCGCACTACTGGCAGATGGGCATTTATTGGTGGAAGGGGCTCCCGGTTTAGCCAAGACCAAAGCCATTAAGACCCTTGCCGATAACATTGAAGCAAATTACCAACGCATTCAATTTACACCTGACCTTTTACCGGCCGATATCACCGGCAGTGAAATATACCGCGCTCAAAGTGGTGAATTTGTTTTTCAAAAGGGCCCCATTTTCAATAATTTAGTATTAGCGGATGAAATTAACCGAGCACCCGCCAAAGTGCAGTCTGCATTATTAGAAGCCATGGCTGAACGCCAAGTGAGCGTGGCTGGCAGCACCTATGAGTTAGATAAACTGTTTTTGGTTATGGCCACTCAAAATCCAATAGAGCAAGAAGGCACCTACCCTTTGCCTGAAGCCCAACTGGATCGCTTTTTAATGCACGTGCGGGTCGATTACCCTAATGCTCAAGCCGAAACTGAAATTTTACGCTTAGCCCGCGGTGAGGCCCAAGCTGGCAGTGCTGCCATGCCTGATGAATTACTCAGTGCCAGCAACCTATTTGCTGCCCGCCAAGAAGTACTGGCCATGCACCTTAGTGATCGTGTTGAGGAATACATTGTGCAGCTAATTATGGCTACTCGTAACCCGCAAGGTTATGGAGACGACATGGCCAATTGGCTTGAATATGGGTCTAGCCCAAGAGGCACCATTGCATTGGATCGATGTGCTCGTGCTCACGCTTGGCTTGCCGGTAAAGATTACGTAAGCCCAGATGACGTGCAAGCGGTACTTCACCCAGTATTGCGCCACCGCCTTTTGGTAAGCTTTGATGCTGAAGCGTCAGGCATGAACACTGACCGCATCATTAATGAATTAATTTTACGCGTGGCGGTTCCATAGCGGGAAGTAACTTCATGAAAAATTCACAACCGCTAGATGCCCAGCATTACTTGCAAGGTTTTTTCCCTGCCAGCGCGTTTACCAATGAGCACCAATTAACCCAATTACGGTTGCTGGCTAAACGATTACGCCTAGCTAGCCTGCCGCAATTGCATGGTTTGTTATCGGGTAATCATATGAGTCGCCAAAAAGGGCGAGGCTTAGATTTAGATCAATTGCGAATTTATCAGCCAGGCGATGACATTCGCAGCATTGATTGGCGCGTCACGGCCCGTACTCAAAAGCCACATACTCGTATCTATAAAGAAGAACGTGAGCGCCCTGTCATGATTCTTTGTGATCAGCGCAGCCCCATGTTTTTTGGTAGCGAGCGAAGCTTTAAATCGGTGGTCGCGGCTCAATGTGCCGCCCTTATAGCGTGGGCTGCTTTTGATCATGGTGATCGCGTGGGTGCCGTTGTATTAGGTGATAATAACGAAGCTGATTTTCGCCCAAAGCAACGCTCGTCTCATATTTTAAACATTCTTAAATCGATCAATTTGTTCAATCATCAGTTAGAAAATCAGCAACCGGTCAAGCGCAGCTTGAGTCAAAGTCTGTCCAATTTAAAGCAAAGCTTAAAACCTGGCACCACACTTTATATCATTAGCGATTTTTATGACCTTAGCGAGCAAGACAAGGCCACGTTATTTTCCTTAAAACGTCATAATCATATTGTTGCCCTGCAAGTATTTGACCCATTGGAGCGCGTCGCCCCTCCTACTGGCAACTACGCTGTAACAGATGGTAATCAACACGGGTTTTTAGATACTCACGATCAATCTTCCCAACATGCTTATGAAGATGCGGTTTCCACTTGGCAACAGGGCATTAAAAATACATTTCGCTCACTTGCCATTAATCACCAACAAATTAGCGCCGGCGACATTCCTTTCGCTGCATTAAAGCTGGCCCTAGAACAAAGAGGCGCTGCATGAATCCCGCATCCCCTTTAGACCAGCTAAAAGACATTCACCTGCCCGAAGCCGTTTCAATTTGGCCGCTGGCCTGGCCTTGGTGGGCACTAATGGTTTGTGCGCTGGCATTAATCACCTTTATCGTTGTGCGATATAAAAAGAATCAATGGCGCCGCCAAGCTTTAGGCCAACTTAAAAACATTGCCACAAGTGATGAGTTATTTTGCGTGCAACAATGCAATCGCTTACTTAAACAAGTGGCTCTTTATCGTTTTGGCCAGTCGTGCGCTTCTTTAAGTGGGGAGAAATGGCTTGAGTTTTTAGACAGTAAGGTCAAGACAGCTATCTTTACAGATCACTTTAATACTTTCGCCTTTATCATTGATCAACCCCGTGAAGTAGGTACTTCTATTGATGTTATTCAACTCAAAAAAGCCATTGAGCATTGGATAAGGAAACACGCATGTTAAGTCTTGAATGGCCCCTATTTCTATTGGCACTGCCCTTACCTTTTTTAGTTTATCGCTTCGCCCCTAGTCATAAAGTTATGCAAAGCGAAGTATTTGCCCCCAGCCTAATGATGCTGGCCGAACAAAAAGAACATGCCGTTAATAAGCCGTTAATATGGCCAATGTTATTGGCCATATTGTGTTGGGTGTGTCTGGTATTGGCAGCATCTAAACCCACTTATGTGGGGGAACCTCAAAATATTACCGCCAGCGATAGAAACATGATGCTCGCGGTAGACCTTTCTGACAGCATGAAAGAAGAAGACATGGAAGTGCAAGGCCGCTTGGTAAACCGATTACAAGCAGTAAAGGCTGTGCTAACTCACTTTATAGAAAAGCGTGAAGGTGATCGCTTAGGGCTAATTTTATTTGCATCAAAGGCGTATGTGCAAACCCCTCTAACGTTCGATTTAAACACACTGCAAATTCTAATGGACGAAGCCGCATTTGGTTTGGCCGGTCGGAAAACAGCCATTGGAGATGCCATTGGTTTGTCTGTTAAAAAGCTTATCGACTTACCTGAATCTAACCGCGTACTGATTTTATTAACCGATGGTCAAAATACCGCAGGTGAAATTGATCCATTACAAGCAGCTAAGTTAGCCGCCCAAGCGGGAGTTAAAATATACACCATTGGCATAGGCGCCGATGAGCTAGTAGTACAAGGCTTTTTTGGACCAAGGCGTATTAACCCAAGCCGTGATTTAGATGAAGAGACCTTAACTAAAATTGCCCAAGATACTGGCGGCCAATATTACCGGGCCCGTAACTTAGAAGAGCTGGGAGAAATTTACAGCCTACTAGACGACCTAGAAGCCATAGAGATGGAAGAGCAATCAATTCGTCCTGAAAAATCACTTTTCCATTACCCTTTGGCCCTCGCGCTAATATTTGCATTATTAATAATAGTGGTACCGCAAAAGACTTGGCATTGGTTAAACCAAATACTTAATAAAACAAATACTAAAAATGAAAATTCCACGGAGAAAGTAAATGTCTGACTTTCACCTACTGCGCCCTGAATGGCTTTTAGCACTATTGCCACTGTTAGCTTTGCTCATTTATCGTAAACGCAAGCAAGCACTCAGTGGACAATGGAAAAACATCATTGCCCCACAGCTTCAACCCTATGTGCTAAAGCAACAAAAAGACCTTCAGCCTAAAGAAAATATCATTCAAGGGGCACTTTGGTTAGCGGCTCTTTTGGCAATATTCGCATTAAGCGGCCCTAGCTGGCAGAAGCAACCTTCCTTGGTTTATAACAATCAAGCTGGGTTAGTCATTGCCTTAGATTTGTCGCTGTCCATGACCTCGCAAGATTTGCCTCCCTCACGGTTACAGCGTGCTAAATATAAAATAACCGACATATTAAATCAGCAACACAATAAAAATATGGCGCTTATTGCTTACGCTGGCGATGCCCATATTGCCAGTCCTTTAACCCGGGATAAAAAAACCATTCAATCTATGTTGCCCGCCCTTGATCCATACATAATGCCAGCACAAGGTAGCAACTTAGTGCATCTTGTTGAGCAAGCCAGTGCGCTTTTTGAACAAGGAAATAGCAACCCAAGACAACTGTTACTGGTCACTGACGGAGTGGAACCTCAAGATATAAGTGCCGCCACAAAAGCCCTTAAACAAAATGACATTCAGCTATCCATACTGGCCATCGGCACCGAACAAGGAGCCCCCATAGTTAAGCCTAACGGACAGTTTTTTAAAGACAGCCAAGGCAATGTCATAATGCCGGGGCTTGAGTGGGGCAACCTTCAAACTCTGGCTGATGCCAGCGATGGGCGTATTATTAAAATCTCTAATAACGATAAAGACATAAACTTTTTATTAACCCAAAGTACGTTGCAAGAGAGCTTTACCGAACAAAAAGAGACCGTTGAATTTGATCAATGGCAAGACAATGGCTACTGGCTAGTCATTCCGGTTTTAGTGTTGTCTCTTTTTGCATTTAGAAAAGGCCTATTACTGCTATTGGTTATCGGCTTGTTTAATGCTCCCACAAAAAGCTGGGCCGAAAGCACCTTACCTGACTTATTACTAAATGATAATCAAGTGGCACAAAAGCAATTTACTAAAGATCCTAAGCAAGCTGCCCAAATCTTTAAAGATGAAAAATGGAAAGCCAGTAGCTTATATAAATCGGGCGATTACCAAAGAGCTGTAGATATTTGGAATAACCATCAAGATGCCCAAAGCCTATACAATAAAGCCAATGCCTTAGCCCATTTACAAAAGTATGACGAGGCCATCGAGAGCTATCAGCAGTCTTTAGATTTACAACCCGATTCACAAGATGCCCTTGCCAATAAGGCTTTAGTTGAACAACTAAAAGAGCAACAATCTGAGCAAGAACAACAAGACGGCGAAAAAGGTGATCCACAACAAAATAAAGATGGCGAGCAAAGCGACCAGCAAAACCAAGATGGTGAACAAAGTGATTCATCCGAACAACAAGGTGACTCATCTGAAAAATCAGAGAGCCAAGAGAGTGAATCGTCAGAGAATGGCGAACCATCTGAAAAAGAAGGGGATGAAGCCGAAAACCCATTAGCCAAGCAACAAACACCTCAAGAACAAGAAAATCAGCAACAAGCTGAGCAAGCACGTTCACAACAAAACGAGCAGGAGCAGCCCCCTGCTGGTGAAGAAAATCCCATGTCCGCTCAAGCGCAAGCTAAAAGCACAGAACAACTGGAACAAGACCAAGCCATGCAACAATGGATGGAACGTATTCCAGATGATCCCGGTGGATTATTACGCAATAAATTTATTCATCAATACAATAAACGCAATCGAAATGAACAAAATGGAGACAGAAAACCGTGGTAAAACATCTTTTATTATTTCTAGGGTTATCCTTGTTCATCAGCACAAGCTGGGGAGTTCAATTTGAAAGCAGTGTCGACCGTACTTCTATTGGCGAAGGGGAATCGTTAACTTTAACGGTTCGTTACAACAGTAACCTGTTAACTGACGATCCCGATTTCGCGCCGCTAAAGCAACAATTTTCTATTTACAATCAACAACGTAAAAGCAGTTTTCAATTCATTAACGGGCAAAGCGAATCTTGGACCGTATGGACACTAACCCTTATCCCTAAACGAAAAGGCAACCTTGTCATCCCTGCCCTTTCCTTTAAGGGCGAGAAAAGCAAAGCCATACAAATTCAGGTTAATAAAATTGCCGAAAACATCAAAAACAAACAACAAGATGTATTTTTTGACACTCAAACCGATGTCTCCAGTGCCTACGTGCAAGGGCAAATACTGTACACAGAAAAACTGTATTTCTCAGTGAATTTAGACAACAGCCAATTAAACGAAGTAAAAGTAGATGAGGCCATTGTGCAGTCTTTGGGTGAAGTCAAACATTATGCCACCCAATTAAATGGTCGATCCTTAGAAGTGTACGAACGCCAGTTTATCATTACCCCACAAACCAGCGGTGAAATGGTCATTCCTGGCCCTATTTATAGCGGTGAAGTGAGCAATGGCCGCTGGCGTGCTGGGCGACCGATTCGAGTGACTCAGCCTCCCATTAAAATACAGGTATTACCGCAACCGGCCAGCTACCCTCAAAATGCCGTTTGGCTGCCTGCCCAAGCACTTGAGCTTGATTACAAATGGATAGGCAATCCACAACAGTTCACCTTAGGGGAGCCACTTACATTAAAAATTGACATGAAAGCCAAAGGATTGGGCAGCGCGCAATTGCCTGCTTTTTCTTTGCCTGAAGTCGATGGCTTAAAATATTACCCCGACCAAGCAGTCACCCAAGATTTAACCGATGGCCAAGGCATTATCGGTAGCCGCTCGCAAAGTATTGCTGTGGTGGCTACTCGCCCTGGCAGCCTAACTTTGCCCGAAGTGCGCATCCCTTGGTGGAATACAAAGTTGTCCAAACTTGAGTATGCTGTGATCCCAGCTCAACGCTTAACCGCCTTAACCAATGGTAATAAGAAAGCACCTGAACCTAATCAAGAGTCTACTATCACTCAAGAGCAAATACCTCAAGTTGCCATGCCCAGTATGCCTTCTGAGCCAACCCCAACTTCCCTTATGTGGCCATTGATCAGCCTTTGCCTGCTGCTTCTATGGCTAAGCACACTCGCATTGTGGTGGTTCAAAAAGGCACCTGCACAGAATGTTTCTAGTAAAAGTACTGCTAAAGAGCCACCCAAGGTCAATATTAAGAGCATCAAGAAAGCCTGCCAAAGCAATCAACCGGTGGCTGCTAGAAAGGCCATTTTAGAATATGCCCAATTGCATTGGGGGCAAAACAGCGCCAGCCTCACTGAGTTGTCTAATTGGATAAAGGATGACAGTTTACGCCAAGCCCTGTGTTTACTTGATGCCAGCCTTTATTCCCGTGAAGCTGATGAGAACTGGCAAGGCGAGCCGCTTTGGCAGCTATTCAAGCGCTATCAAGCGCCTGCTAATACGCATACCGCCTCAAGTGGTATCATGCCTTTGTATCCCAATTCAACTGAACAGGTGGCCTCCCATGGATAAAGACAACGATGTACTGTGCCCATGCGAAAGCGGTAAGCTCTATAAAGACTGCTGTAAAAAAGAATACGACGCGGCCAATATGGCACGAGAAAAACTTAAAGCTGCCATGAAAGATCCTAAAAAATCTGCTGAATTAAAGGACCTTTTAAAAGGCTTGAAATAGCTCTCTATCTTTCTATTAATTTAAAATACTTGGGGAAATTGTCCGAAATTTACCAAGCGCTTTTCGTAGCCTGTCTATACTCAAGATATTGAGCATGGGTAACCACATGAAAAAAGCGGTTGTTGTAGAAGACGATAAAATTTCCCAGAAGTACATCCAGCGTGCATTAAATGGAGTCGTGGAGCTGCACATAGCCGGAACAGGCTCTGAAGGCATGGCTCTTATTGACGCTGAGCAACCTGATTTAATCATTTTGGATGTAGAGCTTCCCGATGCTAACGGCTACGATCTGTGCCAAGAAATTCGCCGTAAATCAGAATTTCAATTTACACCTGTTTTGTTTATCTCCGGCCATACTAGCCTTGAAGAGCGCATAAGAGGGTACAGCTCTGGGGGCGACGATTACATAAGCAAGCCTTTTGAATCAAGCGAGGTAGTGGCAAAGATAAAAGCGTTGATTCGCCACCGCGAACATAAACTTGATTTAAGAAGCCAGTTTAAAGAAGCACAAAGCACTGCCATGGAGTCTATGACAGGGGCCAGTGAACTAGGTTTAATCGTACAGTTCTTTGAAAAAACCTATTCTATTAATAACTTTGACCAATTAGCAGAATCTATCTTTAGCATTCTGCGCAGCCTAGAATTAAAAACCTGCTTAATATTTGAAACCAAAGCCCAGTCCTATTTTTTCTGCAGTGAACCCAACAGCAAACCCATCGAAAAAGAAATCATGACACGTCTTAGAGAAGAGGATCGTTTTTTTGATTTCGGGCAGCGCACCCAAATTAATTACCCTGTGGTGGCCTGTCTTGTAAAAAACATGCCCATAGAAGATCCCGCGCGATACGGTCGCTATAAAGATGTCATACCACCAATTTTAGCGTGTGCTAATCAAAAGGTTTTACAGCTTGAAATGGAGCTATTGTTACAAGATCACACCCTAAAATTTTCAGAAAGTTTTAAAGACATCCGCATGACCCTAGATACCCTGTCCCTACAGATGCGAGAAGGGCAAGAAAGCGGCACCTGTTTAATGAGCGATCTTATGATGTCTTTAGAAAAGGCCATGCCCACGCTTGGCCTAGACGAAGATCAAGAGCGATACTTAATGGGAAGTATCGAATCAAAAGTTAACGAAGCCATGGAAAAAGTTCAATCGTATGAAACCATGCAAATGACTTTTGATAGCCTCATTCGGCTATTACAGCACCTAGTAGATGAACAGGAAGCCTTAGTCGATAGGTTAGTGAGCAAGGATGACCTTGCCATGGATGAAGGCCCAGAAAATAATAATAACGACTCCTCAGATGTGGAACTTTTTTAATATTTGCGTTCTTATAGTGTCACCTTGCGTTATATTTAAGCGCCTTTTTATGTTCGTTTTTTGAGCTTTCATTTCATGCCGTTATCCTTTTTAGTATCTTTAGCGTTATTGGCCTTTGCCGGTAACAGTGTTTTATGTCGCCTCGCCCTAAGCCAGTACCAAATGGATGCTACCAGCTTTACCCTACTTCGCTTAATGAGCGGGGCTGGCATGCTGTATATTCTTGTTTCTCTAAAAGGTGTGAAAATTTTCACGGCTCACCAATCCATTAAGAATATTACCTACCAAGAATGGCTAAAAGCATTTTACCTTTTTGTTTATGCGTCCTGTTTTTCATTTGCTTACCTTTTACTCGACACTGCTGCTGGTGCACTTATTCTTTTTGGCTGCGTTCAACTTACCCTTATGCTATTTGAAATTGCGAATGGCAAAAAAAATACACTTATTCAGTGGCTGGGCATGAGCATTGCCATTTCAGGCTTTGTTTATTGGGCATTACCCTCGGCACAAACCCCTTCTATAGAAGGAGCTGTATTAATGGCACTTTCAGGCATCGCTTGGGCGTTTTATACTTTAGCTGGCAAAGGCAGCCTGCAAGCTAGTGTCGATACCACTAAAAACTTTGTGCTATCTATGCCCTTTTTAATTTTACTCATACCCAGCTATTGGTTAATGACACCCTTTCAAGTCAATCCAATCGGTATCGTGCTCGCCCTTCTATCCGGTGCGATAACTTCAGCTCTTGGATATTGGATATGGTATTTAGTTTTACCCAAGCTCAGTACACTTAGTGCTGGCGCATTGCAATTAAGCGTCCCTATTTTGGCCGCTTTAGGAGGGATCATTTGGGCAAATGAAGCTATTGCGTTATCATTTATCATAGCCAGCTCCCTAGTATTAGGAGGAATATTATTGGTTATGTTGCCCGCCAAAAGAAATTGAACCCTGTAGACTTGATTACCGTTATTTTTCCGCACCCTTAGCGATATCCAATAAGGAAATGTTCGTAGCCAATTAAGAAACTTATGCTTTGCTATTCACGTCTTTGATTAATGCTCTGAAGCTTACACTCAAGCATTAGCTGCGAATGAATAGCCTAATGATAAAAAAATATTCCCCATGCAAAAGCTCGTATCTATTTGGTTAACCCTAAATTGATACTTTGAAATTACCTAGCTCAAAATGCCATTGAAGCAGCCCCAAAAGAACATGACTCAAAGATCAATGAGCTTCATAAGCTGTTAATAAAACCTTTGGCGATCAACCTGAACTTGAGAATTACACTGCGCTTCCCCTGAATGGAGCGAAAAAGTTGAAAACAGTTACTCCTGTTATGCATAAGCCACTTTTGTTTATGACAATTTCTTTCAAATAGACTGACATAGGCTAAGTATTGTCAATTTGGGCCAAATTGGACCTTTTTACCCTAAACAGATAGGGCTAGACTGAATTCATCCAATATAAAAAAAACAATAAATCGTTCACCTATTTTTAATTACTTAATGGTGAGCGAATTTAATTTAGGATGTATTTATGAGCAATTTGCCACTGAGGTTTGTCACCGCTGCCAGTCTATTTGATGGTCACGATGCCGCTATCAATATCATGCGCCGCCTCATTCAAGATAAAGGCGTTGAAGTCATACACCTTGGCCATAATCGTAGCGTTCAAGATGTATTACACGCTGCCATACAAGAAGATGCCGATGGCATTTGTTTAAGCTCCTACCAAGGTGGTCACACCGAATATTTTAAATACTTAATTGACCAGTTAAACGAGTTAGGTGCAGGCCACATTCGAGTCTTTGGGGGTGGGGGTGGCACCATTACTCCAGAAGAAATAGCAGAGTTAATGGCCCACGGCGTTGAACGAATATACCACCCTAATGACGGTATGAAATTGGGGTTACTGGGCATGATTGACGACGTGGTCGAGCGGGCTGAAAAACACCGTAAAAGCATCGCGCCCGTCATGAAAAACACCCAGTATTCCCAAATTGAAAGTGCTCGTATGTTAAGCGCACTAGAAGACAAACAATTTGATGACACCCAACTCAATGAACTGCGCCTTCATTGGCAAAAACAAGTTCAGGCTCCGGTAATTGGCATCACAGGCACAGGGGGGGCTGGTAAGTCGAGCTTAACCGATGAACTGCTCAATCGCTTTAGCCAATTCCTTCCCCATTTAAAAATTGCCGTTCTGGCCGTTGATCCGACAAAAAGAAGAACTGGTGGCGCTCTATTAGGTGATCGCATTCGTATGAATGCCCTGCGCCATGAAAATATATTCATGCGCTCTATGGCCACTCGTCGCCAGCACGTAGCCACCAGCGCCATGCTCAATGATGCGATTACCTATTTAAAAAGCACAGGCTTTGATTTAGTGATTGTTGAAACCGCGGGCATAGGCCAAAGCGACAGTGAAATTGTCGATTATGTGGATTTATCGACGTATGTGATGACCAGTGAGTTTGGTGCTGCCAGTCAATTAGAAAAAATAGACATGTTAGATTTTGCCGATTGCATCGTCATCAATAAATTTGAAAAGCCAGGCTCTAATGATGCTCTTAGAGATGTGCGTAAACAATGGCGCCGAAATCACAATGAATTTTCAATTGAAGATAACAACACTCCCGTTTTCCCCACCATTGCCAGTCAGTTTAACGACCCAGGTGTTAACTGGTTATTCCAAAACCTAGTCAATAAACTTTCTGAAAAACACTCAAGCTTTGCATCTAAAGCCATACTTAATGAAACTTTCAGTGCCATCAGTCCGCAAGGACTATCCATCATTCCAGGCAACCGTACCCGCTACCTTTCAGATATTGCCGATAACGGTCGCCACCAGCAATCTTTTTTGCAGCACCAAAGTCTAAGTGCCCAACAAGCGCAGCATTGCTACGAAGCACTAAAAGAACTAGAGGACGAATATTTACCTGCCCCCCTTGCCACTTATGAAGCACAACATTTAGGTGATGGATCTTTACTGGCGACGTTACGCCAAAAGTATCAATCCCACCTCAGTGAATTAGACCCGAGCATTCAAGAAAACATTAAAAACTGGGCGGAACAAAAAGCATCGGTCACAAATGAGCACTACGAATATCAAGTAAGAGGCAAAGCCATTAAAGGTGAAAATTACCGTAAAAGCTTAAGCCACTTAGACATTGCTAAAGTCTCGACTCCGGATTTTGAAGACTGGGGAAATCTTGTGGTGTTCCTTGGCAAAGAAAATCTGCCGGGCTTTTACCCTTACACCGCAGGAGTGTTCCCTTATCGACGTGAAGGTGAAGATCCTTTGCGCATGTTTGCAGGGGAAGGCACACCTGAGCGCACCAATAGACGTTTTCATTACCTATCCCTAGGGCAAAGTGCAGCTAGATTATCTACGGCATTTGACAGCGTCACTCTATACGGTGAAAACCCAGCTCCAAGACCTGACATATTTGGAAAAATTGGTAACTCTGGCGTCAGCATTGCCAATGTAGATGACATGAAAAAACTCTACAGCGGCTTTGATTTATGCGCCCCTAGTACATCTGTTTCCATGACCATTAATGGTCCTGCCCCTATTATTTTGGCCTTCTTTATGAATGCCGCCATCGATCAACAGGTAGAAAAATATTTAAAAGAAAATAAATTATGGGATGAAGCCCAAAGAAAAATTGACTTATATTTTCAGAATAATAATCAACAAACTCGCCCTAAATATCATGGAGAGCTTCCTGAAGGAAATGAAGGCCTGGGCTTAGGTCTACTAGGCATAAGCGGCGATCAATTAGTAGATGAAGCCACCTATGAAAAAATAAAGTCCCACACATTAAGCACCGTGCGCGGCACTGTACAAGCAGACATATTAAAAGAAGACCAGGCTCAAAATACTTGTATTTTTAGCACCGAATTTGCCATGCACATGATGGGCGACATCCAACAGTTTTTTATAGATAACCACATTAAGAATTTTTATAGCGTCTCCATTAGCGGATATCACATTGCAGAAGCCGGTGCCAACCCCATTAGTCAACTGGCCTTTACGCTCGCCAATGGCTTTACCATCGTTGAATACTATTTAAGTCGCGGTATGAAAATTGATGATTTTGCCGGCAACCTAAGCTTCTTTTTTAGTAACGGTATGGATCCAGAATACGCGGTGATTGGACGAGTAGCACGTCGTTTATGGGCGCGCGCCATGAAGCACAGATACCAAGCCAGCGAGCGCTCACAAAAGTTAAAATATCATATTCAAACCTCAGGGCGCTCTTTGCACGCACAAGAGATTCAATTCAACGACATTCGTACCACACTACAAGCCATGTATGCCTTATTTGATAACTGCAACAGCCTGCACACCAATGCCTACGATGAAGCGATTACTACACCTACCGAAGAAAGTGTTCGTAGAGCGGTGGCCATTCAATTGATCATTAACCGTGAACTGGGTATGAATTATTGTGAAAACCCACAGCAAGGCTCTTACTTTATTGACCAACTCACCGATACCGTAGAAGAAGCCGTATATAAAGAATTCGATCGATTAACTGAACGAGGCGGTGTACTAGGTGCTATGGACACCATGTATCAACGCAGTAAAATTCAAGACGAATCTATGTATTACGAGCATAAGAAACATGATGGCAGCCTACCCTTAATAGGTGTAAACACCTTTTTAGCAGACGAGCCAGAAGATATTTCGGGTGATTTAGAGCTCGCCCGATCAAGCCTTGAAGAAAAAGAAATGCAAATTTCAGGGGTTAACGCATTCCATCAACAACACATCAATGAAACTGAACAACACCTTAGTAGCCTGCAAAAAATTGCCATGGAACGAGGCAACACTTTTGAGGGCTTAATGAACGCTGTGAAGTTTGCTTCGCTAGGACAAATTAGCCATGCACTATATGTGGCTGGCGGAGAGTATCGACGAAATATGTAATCTATATTAATTTTAACTTATTAGCTCTTTTTCTTAAAAGACGGCAATTTTTTAGATTGTTTTTTTTGGCTATTAATAATAATTTTTTATTATTTTTTTGTTAAATAGCTCTCCGGCCCAGTATTCATAGGCTATAGAGGCACATTTAAAACGCTTAAAAAAATTAGAATTTTTAGTTTTATTTATTGCATTTTCGGACTAAGATAAGGCCAGTCTAGTTTACGTTTTATTAAATGTTCATTAGGCACGACAATAATAGCTGCACATTTGCAGTGCAAAAAATGCCGACCTAGTTGGCCCAAAAGAAGAGTAGAACAGCATGTCTCGTGTTACAGGAACCGTTAAATGGTTCAATGATGAAAAAGGCTTTGGTTTCATTCAGCAGGAAGGTGGCAAAGATGTTTTTGTTCACTACAGTGCAATCAGCGGTGAAGGTCGTAAGACACTAACTGAAGGCCAACAAGTTACCATGACTGTAACGGATGGCAATAAAGGTCCTCAAGCAGAAGACGTGCTTGCAGACTAATTAGCTGTACTACGAAATGACGTCCTGTCATTTCGTATTCCCTCCCCATGCTTTATCTGTTCCTATATTTTCAGTGACTTCTGTCATCGGCATATCGCCAAATAAATATCCAAGATGCTAAACTGAAGCCATCTCAATAAAAAAGAACCATTCCATGAGTCAAACTATCGTCTGTGCCAAACAAGGCATCCCCCTCATTTTGTTATCTCATACTGAGTTTTCTGATTGGCGACTTGAGCAAAGCCAGTACGTGCAAACATGGCTTGAAAACACTCAATACGAAGGCAAAGGCTTATGCTTAATTCCCAGTGAAACAGGCGAGCTAAGCTGTGCGTTATTTTGCAGCCATAATTTACAAGAGTTTTTTGCCAGCGCAGATATCGTCAAGCAACTCCCTAAAAGCCAATTCAAGCTGGAATGCGATGAAAGTATTAAATTAAATGCGGCTATTAGCTGGGGTCTTAGCCACTATCAATTTGAACTGTATAAAAAGTCAGGTTCTCCAAAAGCCATACTGGCTGTGGACAATCAAAATATCGTTGATCAAGCCAATCACTTTGTAAATGCCATTCATTTAGTAAGAGACATGATCAACACCCCTGCGGGCGACATGATGCCGGAACACATGGCAAAAACAGTGGAAGATCTTGCACAGCAATTTGGCGCCCAGTTCTCTCAAATTGTGGGCGATGACTTATTAACAGAAAACTACCCCACCATTCATGCCGTGGGCCGTGCCAGTGTACATGAGCCAAGGTTACTAGATTTACACTGGGGGAATCCCCAGCACCCTAAAGTGACCCTTGTGGGCAAAGGTGTGTGCTTTGATAGCGGCGGCTTAGATATCAAACCCACTGCCGCCATGCGCTTAATGAAAAAGGATATGGGTGGCGCTGCCCATGTATTGGGCCTTGCCTATCTCATCATGAGCCACAACCTCCCAATTCAACTGCGCGTGATTATCCCCAGTGTGGAAAATGCCGTATCCAGCAATGCCTTCCGCCCGGGTGATGTGATTACCACTCGCCAAGGCATAACCGTTGAAGTAGACAACACAGATGCCGAAGGGCGCCTAGTATTATGCGACGCCCTAAATGAAGCCTGTAACGATAAACCAGATGTGATTTTCGACTTCGCGACCCTTACTGGAGCCTGTCGGGTGGCTTTAGGAACCGAATTACCCGGTTTTTTCAGTACTGAGCCCAAAATTGCCAGTGACCTAATGCAAATTGGCCAAGAGATAGACGACCCAGTTTGGCAGTTGCCATTGCATAAAGCCTATAGAAGCCTACTAAGCAGTGATGTGGCAGACATCAGTAATTGTGCTGCCACGCCTTTTGGAGGAGCCATTACCGCAGCGTTATACTTACAGGAATTTGTCACACCAGAAACCCCATGGCTGCACTTTGACGTGATGGCTTGGAATAACCGCAAGCTACCCGGGCGCCCAGTGGGCGGGGAAGCATTTGGCATTCGAACCGTTTTTGAATACCTCAAACAACAATACCCAGGCTAGGCGCTTTTTTGCTGCCGAAAGCTAAATCAATTGGCTTTCGGCAAACTACCGCTCAAAAAACGACCACCCCTTCCAAAAACCGTTATTTTCCCTATAATGCGCCCTGTCATTTAAAAGCACCGGATTTACGTTCCGGTTAGCCGAGGAAGCAGTATGAGCAATGCCCTGCCCAGCACCGTTGTGTGCGCCATGTACAAATTCGTTACCCTTGAAAACTTCGAACTTATCAAACCCAAATTACTAAAAGTAATGGAAGATAATCAGGTTCGCGGAACACTATTAGTAGCCCAAGAAGGCATTAATGGCACCGTAGCCGGCTCTCGTACTGCCATAGACAATTTACTGGCTTGGCTACAAGAAGACCCGCGCCTAGAAGGCATTGTTTATAAAGAATCTTTCACAGATCAAACGCCATTTCACCGCACGAAAGTGAAATTGAAAAAAGAAATCGTCACCATGGGTGTTGAAGGCATCGACCCAAAGCATGTGGTGGGCACCTATGTGAAACCTAAAGACTGGAACGCTTTAATCAGCGACCCTGAAGTCTTATTAGTCGACACCCGCAACGACTACGAAGTAAAAGTAGGCACTTTTAAAAACGCAGTTAACCCTGTCACCGATACTTTTCGTGAATTCCCTCAATACGTAAAAGAAAACCTAGACCCGAGCAAACACAAAAAAGTGGCCATGTATTGCACCGGCGGCATTCGCTGTGAAAAATCCACCGCGTACATGAAAGAGCAAGGTTTTGATGAGGTTTACCACCTTGAAGGCGGTATCTTAAAGTATTTGGAAGAAGTGCCAGAGAAAGAGACCCTTTGGGAAGGAGAGTGCTTTGTATTTGATGAGCGTGTGACGGTAAACCATCAATTAGAATCGGGCATTTATGATCAATGCAATGCGTGTCGTATGCCAATCACTCAAGAAGAACAACTTAGCGACAAGTTTCAAAAAGGCGTCAGTTGCCCCCATTGCTTTGACAAAACCACCCCAGAGCAACGCCAGCGCTTTGCCGAGCGGGAACGCCAAGTCGAACTTGCAAAACATCGCGGTGAGCAACACATTGGTGGGGATGTAAAAGAGTCCATTGCCAAACACCGCCAAGCAAAAGCAGATGAACGTGCTCGACAGCAGCAGCGCTCTAAAGCCTAATCATTGCTAGGCTATTTCAATGGCTCCATACCAGCCCTGCTACCACATTCAAGTGGCAACAGGGCTTTGTATTATTTACCCATTGCCTACACCCAACTGTCCCCTTAAACTGCTAAAAAAATAAGCCAATAGTTGTTTATGAGCCCATCTGAAAAATACACGACCCTTGCCGCTTGGGCATTAGCGGTTTGCCGCGCGCTAGAAGAAATGGGTATTGATCCCAACCCGTTATTAGCAATCGTAGACATCGATCGAAAACAATTATCAGAGCACCCCGATGGCCGTGTAGAAATCGTAAAAATGACGCGGTTTTGGAAGTTATTAGAGAAAACCACAGGGGACCAAGCCTTTGGTTTAAAAGTGGCTAAGTTTGTTCAGCCCATGCATTTTCGAGCACTGGGATTACTCATGCTCACTACCGAAAATATGGAAAATGCCATTTTGAAACTCGGCCAATATTCAGCCTTGGTTTCTAACTCTACTCGGGTAAGGCTTGAGCATAAAAGCGACCTGATCGGCTTTGCCATCGAACCTATTCCTAATGTGGAAATTAGCAAGCATGCCATAGACAGTTTTTTTGCCACCTTAAAAATTCACGGGCAAAGAGAATGTGGCTCTACACCGTTTATTGAAAAAGTAGAATTAATGCGCCCCACCCCTACTTCAACGGAACCATGGCTAACATTTTTTGAAGCACCTGTTCAATTTGGCGCCAGCCAAAACTGCGTATGGTTACGACGAGAAGTATTAAGACGCTCAAGCATTATGGGAGACGAAAAACTCGCGGCTTATAATGAAAGCGTGGTGCAGGACTACGTAGAGAACTTAAATGTAAAAGGCTGGAGCGAACGAGTTCATCTTATATTACTTAACCAACTAGATAAAAACGAACCCAGCTTAGCGTCTGTGGCCAAAGTATTGGAAGTGGGTGAGCGGACCCTTAGGCGCCACCTCAAAGAAGAAAACAACAATTTCAGACAGCTCTTACAAAGTGCACGAATGGAAATGGCCAATCATTACCTAGTGACATCTGACCTCGCCATGACAGATATTGCTCTTAGGTTAAGCTTTACCGATGCCAGTAACTTCTCCCGTGCTTTTCAGCGCTGGCAAGGCATTAGCCCTTCTGAATATCGTAAACAACACACCAAATAAGCCCTTCATTCTGAAGCAGCCACTTTACAACTGGTTTTCTAGTCTTTTGTTGCCAAATTGGTCTTTAGGGACTGTGCTTTGTCCTACTATGACTAGCAAGGCTTTTAATTCCAGTTACACTCAATGGCACATAATAAAATTAATAATGATAAGTAGAGACCTTTATGCGCCGTTCATATTTATTCGCGCTGCCATTAGTGGCCACCTTAAGCGCCTGTGACAACTCGCCTAAATTAGAAGAAGGCAGTAATGCTCAGGGACACACCGCCCCCACTGCTGTCACGGTGAAAGCCAATCAAGCTGTGATCGCAAAACGCCCTTTTAGTAATCAAGCCGATTTTGAAGATGCAAAGCGCGGATTAATTGCCCAAGATCCCAGCCTACTGACTAAAGACCAAAACGGCTCGACAGTGTGGAACATGCCCTCTTATGACTTCATTAAATATCAAGGTGCCACAGGTGATGCTCCGGCCAGTGTAAACCCAAGCTTATGGCGTCAAGAAGCGCTCAACAATATGCACGGTTTATACAAGGTAAAAGACGGCATCTATCAACTACGCGGATACGACCTTGCCAATATGAGCATTATTGAGGGGGATAAAGGTTGGATATTAGTCGATCCACTGACCGCCAAAGAAACAGCGCACAAAGCCCTTAAATTTGCTCAAAAGCATCTTGGTACTAAGCCCATCACCGCGGTTATTTACACCCATAGCCACATTGACCATTTTGGTGGCATTGAAGGCATTCTTGCCAACATGAGCGAGCAAGAACAAAAAGATCTTCGTATCATTGCCCCTGAAGGATTTATGGAGGAAGCCACCAGTGAAAACATTATTGCCGGCATGGCCATGGGCCGTCGCGCCTCTTTCATGTACGGGCGCTCACTGGCACACAACGATCGAGGGCACGTGGGAACCGGTTTAGGCAAAGGCCCAGCTTTTGGCCGCTTTGCTTTACTGCAGCCCACTGAATTAGTGGGAGAAACCGGAAAAACTCTAAACATTGATGGTGTACCATTTGAATTTCAATATGTACCCGGCTCTGAAGCCCCAGCTGAATTCACTTTTTATCTGCCTGAACACAAAGCCTACTGCGGAGCTGAAATGTTATCGCGTAACATGCACAACCTGTACACCTTACGTGGTGCCAAAGTACGTGACGCCAACATTTGGAGTGGTTACATAATAGAAGCCCGTGACATGTTTGCCGACAGTGATACTTACTTTGCCAGCCACCATTGGCCAATGTGGGGCACTGACAACATTCAAGAATTTTTAACCCAACAAAGCGATACCTATAAATACATTCACGATCAAAGTGTGCGTTTATTTAATGCGGGTAACACCCCTAATGAAGTGGCCGAGCAAGTGAATTTGCCTGCAGGCTTAAACACCGCATTCCATAACCAAGGCTACTACGGCACCGTTAAACACAACGCCAAAGCGGTTTATCAAAATTATTTAGGCTGGTACACCGCCAACCCCGCTAAATTAGACCCGCTACCAGAAACACAAGCGGCAAAACGCTACATGGAAATGATGGGCGGTGTTGAAACGGTTATCGCCAAAGCACAAACCGCATTTGATGACGCTTCTCAAGGCGACGTAGAAGAAGGCATTAAAACCTACCGCTGGATTGCTGAGCTATTAAACCATGCGGTCTTTGCTGAACCCGATAATGGTCAAGCCAAAGCCTTGTTGGCCAAAGTTTATGATCAACTGGGTTATCAAGCAGAATCTGCCCCTTGGCGCGACGTGTATTTAAGCGGTGCTTACGAATTACGCCATGGCGCCCCAGAAGAAGGAATTTCGGTGGCGATTATGGAAGGCGTATTACTGAAAACCCCCGTTCAAAATTTCTTTGAGTCCATGGCGGTTCGCTTAAACGGCCCTAAAGCGCAAGGTAAAAAATTGGATGTTAAAATTACCTTTACCGACTTAAATGAAAGCTACTTGTTAAGTTTGAATAACTCAGTGTTGCGCCATAAAAAAGTTGATAAGAACACCCAAGCAGATGCGACTTTAAATTTAACTCAGCCATTATTTGTGAACATCATCATAGGTGAGGCGGGTATAAAAGATACTTTGTTTGGCGATGACCTATCGGTTGAAGGCAGTAAGTTAGATTTAATTAGCTTCTTTAGTTTATTAGATCAACCACGTGGCGCCTTTAATATCGTGACGCCATAGCTTCAACTTCTATTGAAAATAGCTCCTTCTTAAATCCCGCTTGGCGGGATTTTTTTATGGCTAATTAAAAAACAGACTACTTTAATGGCTGTACTACCTAGCACTGTTCAATCATTAGTTTTTTATCAAAACTGAATCATTCCAAGCCAGTTTCTCACTAATTCTAAAAAATCAGATCCTCCAAAAAAGGCATGCCCTATTACCCTTCAATAACTTGACTACTTTTGTCAAAACCTATATTTTCGCCCTTTAAAGTTAATAAGAATGATAATCATTATGAACATAGAATTCCTAGCCTTTTACTTTTTATTGGCCTTTACTGGTCAATTTATTTCTTGGAAATTCCCCTTTAGAGAACAAACCGAAAATAAAGAAAAACTTTGGGACTGCTTGGCCATTCTTTCTGGCAGAGTATTTTCCATAGGATATATCGCTTTAATTGGCGCGCCGGCATTTTTGCTGTTGACTCATGAAACCGCACTGGTTCAATGGCGAGAAATTGTTGAAAGCTGGAACCCTATATACGCCGGTATCGCGCAATTTTTACTCATAGACTTTTTACTGTATTGGGCACATCGCTCCATGCATCACCAAAGGTTATGGAATGTCCATGCCTTCCACCACTCCCCTAAACACTTGTGGTGGGGAGCAGGCCTTAGAGCATCTCCTATCCATATGCTGATGAACAGCATTCCCTATACCCTGGCAGCGGTTATGTTTCCCACTCCGGAAGGGGCACTTATAACCGCTATTGCATTGTTTCTAGACATTGCTAATCAGCACTGGATACATTCAAATATTAAAGTTCCATTTTCCAAATATATTGAATGGATATTCGTAACACCACGACTTCACTTTGTTCATCATAGTAAAAAACGTGAATTTTCAGACAGTAATTACGGCTTTGTGTTTTCTTTTTGGGATCGAATTTTTGGAACACTCACAAATCCGGAAAAAGTTTCTGACAATGAAGTCATTGGTTTAAATTACAACAACACCAATGCTCGTCTATTTTGGGGAGTGGGCCCTAAAGTTAAGCTCAAAGCACCGCAAGCTGAACAGGCCATGGAATAAGTCCCTGTTATTAGTACCCAGTAAAAATATAAAAGCCGAGCTAAACACTGTTTAGCTCGGCTTTTTAGCTAAGGGGCTTAGCAGTACGAAACCCCTTTCATTTTTAGTTATAGTTTTTCTTATTAGGCGCTCGTTTCTTTTGGTCTTTCAAAAAACGATAGCCTGCCCTTTTTATTAGATAACTCCACCGTCTCTCCAAAACTAAAACCATATTGCTCGGCACGCTTTAGTATTTTGTCGTTACGAGAATCCGGCTCACCCACTATTCTCAAATGTTCATCATGGGAAAATATAAATCCCTGAATAACAGAGTAGAGTTTGGTGGCAAAGCCTTTAATACGAATATTTGATGGGCCCACAAAAACATGAAAACCAATATCACCCTTTAACACCTCATATTTAGTGCCAATCTCTTCATGGCGAGGGTCATACAATTGAAAGAAACAAATCGGTGCGCCATCCAGTCTAATCATATAAGTATTTTGATGTCTTTGAGCATCAATGTACTCATACACGAGCTCAACATCCTTTTTCTCATAATCTGTCATTCCCCAAAATTTCGCACGACCTTGAGTGACCCATTCATGAATGAGAGCAACATCATTTTCTAGATTCAAACCATCAATTGATATTTCACCAAGCCCTTTAACAGCATTTTTTTGTGGAGCAGGCTTGCTTTTCTCAATCTTTCGAGTTTCTTCCAGTGTCAATTTATTCCACTCTGTGACAATGGGTACAAGCTCACCTCGTCGCCAATATTCAAACTGATCGGAAAAGTGTTGATTATCAGGATCACCCGAGGCACCAAATTGTGAAACCCACAGACTCTTACCCAGATCACATATATCCCAAACATAACGAGCTACGGGGGCTCTCCAACAGCTGTGAGTGATACCAGGAAGACTATAAGATGAAAGAACACAATCGTGATCACCGCCAATACCTTGCCAAATCTTAATGTCATCACCAGATAACGTCGTCCAAGGTGTGATGGTATGAAGATCTCCCCAGGGGACAGTTAAATCATCTTGTTGTGATAATTCTATGAGTGATTCTCTAGCAATGGCCTTTATTTCAATGCCAGAAATACCTTTAATAAGAATATTATCTAGTGCAAAAGCAATTCTAGATTTAAGGCATAACCACGGCGTAAATAAACTTGAGTATTTATTTTCAGTTAAAATTCCAGCAAGGCTTTTCAACTCGGGAGCTTCATAAATTCTATTAACAATTAAAGCCCTTAATTTAGAAAAAATCGCAGGTTCAGTACTTCCTGCTTCCATATGAAAGTCCCAGTTAACTAACCTATTCACCAATACTAAAGCAGCTTCAGGAAGGTCTTTTTGGTCTCTCAATAAATCAATTATAATATGTGCGCTGGCAAGATAGCTGTCAGTATGGATGCTCTCCATATCTTTAGCTGACCAGTTATTTTTCGAGTTGATGATTTCCTTAATGCGATTGGTACGGTGAGCAGCAGAAAAATCATTGCCCATTTTTGCTGCCAAACCTCGCTGATTTGCCATAACGGCAACACTTTTTTCATCATTCGAGGAATCACCTTTTATGGTGTCAGTCCAATCTGTATTGGCATCCCAGGCGGGCACCACCCTGTTAAAGTTATTCTTAGGTCGATCAGGAACCAAACCCACTACCTTATGACAGTAACCCCCTTTTTGATCTGAAGCTTGCAACACATTGACTGGCTCTACCCAAGGCTCAAAGGCTTGCTCCACATCTTCTACCGATTTTGCATGCAGTAAACCCATTAAACTGTCGAAGCCAGATTTAAAAAACTCTCGGGTAGGAAGACGAATACTAATGGCTAGGTTTTCACCGTTGGCTTCTATAATTACCGGGCCACGCTTAGTTTCCAACACATTAATTTCAACCGGCTCTTCATCGCGTACCTCGATAATTTCGATGGTGGCTTCAACTTCTTCTGGCCCATCAGGTCCTTCACAAAAATAGGTCTCTTCTTTACAAGTGATTTTTTCAAAATATAAATCTTGATAATTGGCCATGGCGTTAGTGATAGACCAAGCGACCTTTCCGGTATGCCCAAAGTGTGCGATACCCGGAATACCCGGCACGGCAAAGCCCACCACATCATATTCATCACAAGACAAACGCACTTGCTGGTAACAGCTTGGTAGTTCCACAACACGATGAGGGTCTCCTGCTTGTAAAGGTGAGCCTGATTCGGTTTGACTACCGGGAATATACCAGCCATTGCTATTGGCACTGGTAAAATCCTCCGACGAGAAACAATCTAGATAGTCTTCTCCTAGTCTATTTATCAGTTCTTCTTTCCAAAGTTTACTGGCGAAGCCACCCATTAATATGTGGGTTGAAAACCAAACACTGATAGGCGTCCAAGGCTCCCATGGTTGAGCGCTGATACCATGTTCATCAAATGCACTGGCTTTGCATTTTCCCACAGCGCCATTAATGCCTTTTACAAATGACAGAACCCAATGTCGTGTTTTAGGGTTCAAATTCTGATAGCAGATTCGGGCTGTCTCATCAATTTTTGTTCTTCTGGCGAACTTATCCCATTCAAGGTGTTCACGCCCTAAAAATGAGGCGCTGGTGCCTTTGGCTCTCTGCCTATCCACCTCAATTTGCCAACCGCGATCTAGGGCGACGTTGTAACCTTGCGCATAAGCTAATTCAGTTTCAGAATCTGCTTTTAAATGGGGGATACCCCATGTATCTCGATAGGTGCTAAATGGCATGGTCATTCCCCTTTTTATCAGTAAACATAGTATCTAGGCCGTTTGATATTTTTGTAATTTCAATCTATTGCTCTAATTGGGCATTAGAGTTTCTGTCTTTATTCAATTCTCTTAACTAACTATCCAGTCACCTGAATGGCTTCTTCCAAATCTACGGGATCGGTTAATTTTGATTCTTCAAATATTTGTAAGCGCCGGCGCTTAGCCTGTTTCTTTTCGCGCCTAACCCACCACATGTAAACACCTGTAACACTCAAAATAAGTGGCATCAAACCCACAAGGCACCAAACAATACGGACAAATAGCCCTCCAAATAAACCAAAGTGTAACGGCCTGAAGGAATCTAGAAATGCATTTAAAAATGAAGCGTTGCGAATGTCATAATCTGAAATAAACTCGCCACTTTGTCGATTGAAACTCACAGTACTGGCATATTCACTGTTTAACGGATTACCAGTTTTTACATCACCATAAAGGGTAAACTGTAATCCATCTTCATACGGGAAGGTTATATAAGTAGTTTTAAAATTAACTAATTTATTCTGTGCCTGAACCATTAAGGCATCGATAGAGATCTCATCATTGTATAAACGCTCCTTCATGACAAAGTGCATTTCTTTCTGTTTATGTTCTTGTTCATGTTCTAACTCGTGAAGATAGTGAGTAATATTCCAATAACCGCCGGTAATGCCAAAAATTAAAAATACCGGTGCACTTAAAAATCCCACCTGTTTATGAAAATCACTAAAAAACAATATACGCCTCGCTTTCCAGCGTACTCTAAATAGGGTTTTCCAGAATTTCTTGTATATCATTAAACCTGTCACACCCAACACTATTAAAAACAATGAAAAAAGTGTGGTAATGAGTAAGCCGGTATCATCTAACAAAAAAGCCACATGTAGTTCTAGCAGCCAATCGGTGAGATAATCATCTTTTAGCGCAGGCTCTGATAATATATCGCCGTTATAACCATTCAGATAAATATGCTTCCAAGTATCCGTACCCTTCTCCATTAGATAAACCACATCGCTTCGCTGGGTGTTTTGAAACAATACCCAGCCAACAATTTCTCTATTGGTAAATTGATCATTTACCTTGTCCTTTAACACATCCATGGACAATCGTTTCTCTTCCTCATTCACTGTTACCATATGTGGGCGAATAAGGTTTTCAAACTCGTACTTAAAAGTCAGGAGACTGCCGGTTAAGCATATAACCAACAAAGGAATAAAGGCCACCAGCCCCACCCAGCCATGTATTTTGAATAGGTTTTTATTGTTCATGATAGATATACTTTGAATAAATAATAAAGGCCATCAACAATAATTAATGGCCTTGAAGGGGTTTTAACTAAAGAAACTAGTTAGAAGTTGTACTCTACATTCGCTTCAACTACTCGTTCAGCACCAAACCAGCAGTTATTTTCATCGTAGCAAGTAACGTATTCTTCATTAAGCAGGTTATTCACTGACATACCTACTTTAATACCACGGGCCTGCGTACTTAACCGCCCTAAATCATAGGAAGCTGCAAGATCAACTAGCGTATAATCAGGAAGCGTATCTGTGTTTAATGCATCCATTTGAGTTTCACCGGTATAACGCACACCTAATCCAATTCCAACCCCAGACAATGGCCCTGTATACACATCATAATTACTCCAAAATGAAGCGCTATTATCCGCAATGTAAATAGGCGTCTTACCCTCTAATCCGCTATTATCTTTGGTTACTTCCATGTCCATGTAAGTATAATTGAATAATACGGTTATGTTATTACTAGGATAAGAAGCTACTTCCAGTTCAATGCCTTTTGACTGTACTTCACCTGTTTGAATTTTGTCGTAAGCCGTTCCATCAGGATCTCGAGTAGTGTCATTTTCTTTTATTATCTGAAATGCAGACACACTAGCGGAATGCTTTTCATCAACGGAAAGAAACTTTAAACCTGCCTCCCACTGATGAGACGTAGCAGCATCGAATTCATTGCCTTCTTTATCGCTACCCAATACAGGTTCAAAACTTTCAGAATAACTCATGAATGGTGATATTCCATTACCTAGGTTATATAGGGCAGCCAGACGACCCGAAAAATTTTCATGATCAATTTCTGTATCTACTTTAGTACTGTACTTTATTCCTTTTTCAGTCTGACGATATGTGTCGTAACGCCCCCCTCCTATAATAACTAAATTATTGATTCGCATTTGATCTTGAACATAAACTCCCAATTGCTCTTTGTGAATGTCAAAATCACTACTATAGCCAGACGCTACAAAATCCAATTCATCAGGATTAATTAAATAGTTATCCGGGTTAAACAAATCAATAGATTGGGTCACCGCGTCTTCGTACTCAATTCCTGAATTTAAGTTTAGGTAATCCAATCCAAATAGAACATTGTGCTCAACTGGCCCGGTCACGATTAACCCAGAAACCTGATTATCAATGGTCACACCTTCTGAGGTTTCATCTGTTAGGTAAGCTCGACGCGCCAAGGTTCGCTCATCTTCAGCCAGCCCAACACTATAAGTATTTTCTTGATAGGCAGTGGCATTCATGTAACGGGCATTATGTAAAAGCGACCAATTGTCATTAAAACTGTGATTCACTTTATAGCCATACAAAGCCACATCACGCTCATAGGTATTCCAATTGGCATCACCTGCGTAAAAGTCTGAATCAAGATCGCCATTAAGGTTTTTAAGCACAGTACCTTTCGCTGGCAGACTATTGTAAATCCCTGCCGACGGATCTTTTTGATAAAGAATATTAAAGTTAACTAAAGTGTCATCAGATACCTGCCAGTCTACCGTGGGGGCCACTAAATACCTTTCCTCCTCAGAGGTAACCGCTTGGCCGTCTTTTTTACGGGCCAGCGTCACCAAGTTATAAGAGAGGTCTCCGTAGGCTAATTGCCCACCACTTTTAGCACTAACCTCTTTAAGATTTTGACTACCAGAACTGACGTTAACGTTGGTATATTCATCCTCACTGGGCGTAGGCGCAATTAAGTTCACCATCCCACCTGGTGGCATAGCTCCATAAAGTACCGATGTAGGCCCTTTAAACACTTCAACTTGCTCTATGGCCACCGCATCTATTTGAGGTTGTAAATTCCAATCATTAAACAAAAGCTGTAAACCATCGTAGGAATTTTGCCCATTTTCAAAACCTCGAACTGTAAATTGATCAATCCGAGTCACCGCTCCACCACGCAGCTCGGCGCCTACCCCCGGCACATACCTTAACGCCTCATTAATAGAATCGGCCCCTCGCATATCTAGGTTTTCACGATTGATAACTGAATAGCCCTGAGGAGTTTCTTCAGACGTTAATAATGATTTAGTAGCGGTATTGCGATAGCTATCCCCAGATATCACAATTTTTTCTAACTTCTTAGTCAATTCACCTTGGTCAATCACCTCACCCAATACTAAGTGTGATGAGCATAAAGCTCCAATAGTCACTGCGAGTAGGCTTTTTCTAAATTTCATACATCCCCCTAAGTTTTTTACATCGTTCTCATTATGCACAGCATAGTAATGATTAAATTTTTCCATTGCAAATGTTAATTATTATCATTAGCATTCACAAAATAATAAGAGGGCCAAGTGCGCCCCAAAAAAATTACTCACAGTTAAGGGGAATCCCATGGGCAGCATGGAAGTTTTAGAATATTTAGATTTTCACACCAGCAAGCACAGTCATAACAACGAAGAACATAACTTCATTTTTAATGAAGACAATCTGCAGGAATATGAAGCCAGCATTTTAAGTGGCCTAGAGCTAATTCAAACTAGCATCGCCAATAATGAAAAGCCTTTTACAGGCATACTGCCTCACGAACTGGCATTAGAATTTGAACATGTGGACCTAAACGCGCCGTTAAATGATGTTGCCTCAGCCCTTGAAGAGGTGAACAAACTTTATTTGAAAGACGCAGTGTATTTTCATAATAAAAAATACCTTGCCCATTTAAATTGCCCTGTTGTTTACCCAGCTATACTCGCCGAACTCATTTTAACCTCCATTAATTCATCCCTAGATACTTGGGATCAAAGTGCTGGTGGCACATTAATAGAACAAAAGATAATCGATTGGAGTTGCCAGCAACTTGAAATGGGCGAAATGGCCGATGGTATTTTTACGTCTGGCGGTTCTCAATCCAACCTCATGGCGCTGCTTTTGGCACGTGATCATTACTGCGAAACTCACTTAGATAATCATTCCATTAAACTGAATGGTCTACCTGAACAGGCCACTAAATTTAGAATATTTACGTCAGAAATGAGCCATTTTAGCGTTCAAAAATCAGCTGCCTTACTGGGTTTAGGTTACAACTCGGTGGTGACCGTTGATTGTGACCACAAATTTAAAATGAAACCTGAGGCATTAAAAAAAGCCATTAAGCGAGCTAAAAATAATGGCTACATCCCCATTGCGGTGATTGCCACCGCTGGTACCACGGATTTTGGCAGCATCGATCCTCTGCACCAAATCGCAGATATATGCCAACAAGAGAATTTATGGATGCATGCTGACGCCGCATACGGCTGCGGTTTAGTGGCTTCTAACACACGCCGCCATTTGTTATCTGGGATTGAACGGGCTAATTCGGTAACACTGGATTATCACAAATCTTTTTTCCAACCGGTCAGTTCAAGTGCTTTTCTTGTTAAAAATAAACAACATTTACACTACGTTACCCATCACGCTGAATATTTAAACCCACTTAGCGCTCAGCAAGAAGGCACTCCAAATCTTGTATGCAAAAGCTTACAAACCACTCGCCGCTTTGATGCTTTAAAATTATGGTTAACTTTACGTATTATGGGGCTAGAAAAAATTGGCAAGGTGTTTGACCAAGTATGTGCGCTAGCCCGCTCCAGCCATGTACTGTTTTCTCTAGACCCTGACATCGATGTCATTCATCAACCCGAATTAAGCACCCTAGTGTTCCGCTTTAATCCTTCTTACCCAGAGTTAGATGGGCTTACCATCACCGATGGTTTAATCGATGAAAGCAATCAATACATACGTAAAACCATATTCCGTTCTGGTGAAGCGGTGATCGCTGGCACCAAAGTTTATGGGCACTCTTATTTAAAATTCACGCTTCTTAACCCACAAACCAGTCTCACCGATATTCAGGAAGTGCTCAAAATTATTAAGCACCATGGCCTAGAGTACCTAAAGATTCAAAGTGCCAAACACACTCAAGAGATGCTGGAAGGAACACAATAATGTCAAATACTGTTTATGATTTTATCGCCGTTGGTCTGGGTCCATTCAACTTAAGTCTTGCCTGCTTAACCGACAATATTGAAGACTTGAATGGGCTAGTACTGGAGCAAAAAGAGCAATTTAATTGGCACCCAGGCATGATGCTTGAAAGCGTTCACTTACAGACGCCTTTCATGTCTGATTTGGTGACTCTGGCTGATCCTAGTCATCCCTTAAGCTTTTTAAATTACATTAAAAAGCAAGGACGTCTGTACTCATTTTACATTCGTGAAAGTTTTTATCTCATGCGCAGTGAATATAACCAATACTGCCAATGGGCTTGCGAACAGGTAAGCAATATTCGCTTTAATCACCGTGTGAGCGAAATTCATTTTGATGAAAATAAGCAATTATATCGGGTAATTTACCAGGCAACACAAAACGAAACTAACGGCTCTCACGAAGTGTATTGTAAAAAGCTCATTTTAGGCACCGGCCCAGCCCCACATGTACCTGAATTCTGTAAAGATTTAGGCGATACGATTTTACACTCTTCCGATTACCTTAATAAAAAGGCACAACTTCAAAAGCAAGATAGCATTACAATTATAGGTGGGGGTCAAAGTGCCGCTGAAATTTATTACGACTTATTGCAAGAGATCGAGATACACGATTACCAATTAAACTGGGTCACTCGCTCACCTCGCTTTTTCCCATTGGAATACAGCAAACTCACTCTAGAGATGACGTCACCTGAGTACGTGGATTATTTCTATGACCTACCGAGTGCACAAAAAGACGCATTGATTTCACAACAGCAAAACCTTTATAAGGGTATTAATGCTTCCTTGATTAATGACATTTATGATTTGCTGTATGTCAAACGCCTAGACAATGATTTTGAAACCAATATTTTCAGCAACAGCGCCCTAACCGATGTGAATAAAAGTGATAATGGAAATTTAAATTTGTCCTTTTTCCAGCAAGAGCAACAACAGGGATATTCATTAAGCACACAGGCCATGGTTTTGGCCACTGGCTATTCAAGCAAGATCCCCGACTTTTTATTACCGATTTCTGAGCGCTTAAAGTGGGATAACAAGGGCCGTTTTGACGTAAATAGAAATTACAGTATTGATAAAAATGGCAATGAAATTTTTGTTCAAAATGCTGAATTGCATAGTCATGGTTTTGTCACACCCGACTTAGGCATGGCTTGCTACCGAAACAGTTGCATTATTCGTAATTTATTAGGGTATGAGTACTACCCCATTGAAAAGCGCATTGCCTTTCAACAGTTTTCCGCACCCATTAAGGAAACCCAAGGAAAAGTTAACGCTATTAGTAAGCAGGCTTACACTCCCATAACGGAGCCTGCCATCTGATGACTTTAAAACACTGCCTCATTTTACTCACCATAGTGGCGGTCATGACCGACACTATGTTATTGCCCTTTTACCCGCAGTTTTTCTCCAGTGCATTTGATATGCACAGCAGCGAGCATGTGGGGTTTTACATTGCCGCTTGCTGCTTCACGGTGATGCTGGCCTTTCCCTTATGGGCAAGCCTTGCTAAACAGGTAAACGAGTTGCACCTCTGGGTATTGACCCAAATCATCGCAGGCTGCTTAGGCATGTATTGCTACTACACCACATCATTAGTAGAGTTTTGGATTGCCAGTCTATTAATGTTGGCCTTTAAATCTAGCCTTTTGTTGATCTATCCGTTTGTCATGAGATTAGAAGAAAAAGACAACCAACTGAGCATAGCCGGATTATTTTCTGTTCTTGTACATTTTGGCGGCATTGGCGGCGCATTATTAGGGGGCATTGTTTTACAAGGATTCAATCCAAAAGACATGTTTCTGATTATGCCGGCATCAGATGCTTTTCAAGTGATGGTTTGCATTTACTTAATCGTAAAATTGAAAGTATCATTTAAAGCGAAAAACTCAGAAGAGCCTGTTCATTCCGAACCCGACACAATCAGTGGCAATAAAGGGTTCCTCGTTAAGTTAGGACTAATTTCTCTGGTGTTCTATTTTAGCGCTCATTTAATTTCGCCTTTCTTCACGGTTTATTGGCAAGCCATTAGCGCTTGGAATAATGCCCTAATGAGCGCCATTGTTTATGCGATTCCGGCTGGAATTGCACTTGTGTGTTTGGCCTGGACCCATCTTCGTCCGTCAAATTATTCCAATGTGAAAATTATTAACCAAGCCTTGATGATTGGATTTTTAGGCCTACTTCTTCAAGGCACGCAAGAAGCTTGGCTAGTGATTTTTGGACGCTGCCTATTTGGCTACGCCCTTTATCAGGTAACGGTGCGATTAGACCTAATTTTGTTTAATGTCAGCCGCCCTGAAGACTATGCATCAGACTATAGCAAAATACATGTATACCAAAATATTGGGGTTATTGCGGCCTCCTTCGCCATAGGTTTTATAACCGAGCACCTAAGCCCAAGCCAACCCTTCTTTATGGCCATGGCCGGCTTCGTATTAAGCGCCATTTTATTCAGCTGGGCCTTTAAAAGTGCAGCCGATTCTAAAAGAGAAGTTATCGAAACTAATAGTGAACCGCAAACCATTAACTAGGTCATCAAAACTTAAACCGATTAATCGTTTCGTGACAAGACATAGGAATTTTTAACAACATGACAAACACAGCATTTACAAAAGAAATTGAAGGCCTTGGTGCTTTCACATTAAAAGCGTTTAACTTAGCCGATCACGCACCTATTCTTCACCAATGGGTAACACAGCCTTACGCTAAATACTGGGGCATGCAGGACAATTCCCTGCAACAAGTCACCCAAGCGTATGGTGAGATGATTGAAACAGGTCACACTCAAATATTCATGGGCTATTTGAATGGAGAAGCTGCATTTTTATTGGAGACCTATCAACCAGAACATGAAGATATTAGTCAATATATGTCTCTTGAATACGGTGATATGGGCATGCATATATTAATGGCACCTGTAATTAAACCCGTAGCAGGGTTTAGCTACGGAGTTTTCCAAAGCATTATGCAGTTTATCTTTGAAGAGCTAAAAGCCAAACGAATAGTGGTTGAACCCGATCATGAAAATGAAAAAATCCATCGCCTTAATAAGCAGCTGGGTTTCTTTCACCATGACAAAGTCACCTTGCCACACAAACAAGCTTACTTAGCCAGCTGTACACAATTACAATTTAATAGTGCAGTTAAGCGAAATTGCCTTATTAAAAATTCAGCCCACCATGCTCATCACGATATATATGATCGAAGTAAAAAAGTTAGCTTAATAAGCCAGCCCGATCTAGCCGTTGAATCTATCGATCAAGGCACATGGGCCACTGTAAATAAATTGTTATTGTCTAAACAGCTATCTGAATTCAGTCATGAGCGCATCCTTAGCCCGAAGCTTATAAAAGCAAAAGAATTTTGGCAGCACTTTTCGTTAAAGACCACGGATGAAAATATTGAATATCAGTTTCGTGCACAGCTTTTACAGCTTAACCAATGGCATATAGACATTCATTCAATTGAAAAGTTAGCACTTGGTAAACCTCAAAAACTGGATGCCATACGATTTACCATTGAATTTCAAGACAAGCTCAATATTGACGCTGATAAACTTCCCACCTATTTAGAAGAAATTACCAGCACCTTATGCAGTAGCGCCTATAAACATAATAAACAAGGATTAACATCCCAACAGCTGTGCCATGCGGATTTTCAAGATGTCGAAACGGCAATGAATGAAGGTCACCCTTCGTTTATTGCCAACAATGGCCGCATCGGTTTTGGTGGCGATGATTTTCGCGCTTACGCCCCTGAATCGGCTACCCCTATTACACTTATTTGGTTAGCGGCACACAAAAGCAGAGCTCAGTTCTCTAGCAGTTTTGATCTTGACTACGAAACACTATTTTCTCAAGAATTAGATGCCTGCACCCGCGACAGCTTTAAGAATACGTTAATCGAGAAAGGTTTAAACCCAGAGAATTACATACTGATACCTGCTCACCCATGGCAATGGTTTAATAAACTGTGCATTGTTTACGCGCCAGATATCGCTTCACAAGATTTAGTCTGCCTAGGTTATGGAGATGACGCTTATTTTGCACAGCAGTCCATTCGGACTTTTTTCAATGTTAGCCAGCCTAGTAAGCGCTACGTAAAAACGGCTTTATCTATTTTAAATATGGGATTCATGCGCGGATTATCTTCTTACTATATGCGCACCACCCCAGAAATAAACGACTGGCTATACAAGCTGGTTAAGTCGGATGGTTACTTACAAACAAAAGGTTTTGACATATTAAGAGAAGTGGCCGCCGTGGGTTACAGCAACCCTTATTACGAAAACGAACTGGTCAAAGATAGCCCATACAAAAAAATGCTGGCTGCACTATGGAGAGAAAACCCGCTTGAGCGCCTAGAACCCAATCAACGCCTGATGACCATGGCATCCTTATTACATGTTGATCCACAAGGCAGCGCCTTAGTACACGAACTCATTAAAAGCTCACAATTAACCATAGAACAATGGCTAACTCAGTATTTTGATGCTTATCTAAGTCCGTTATTGCATTGCTTTTACCAGCATGAACTGGTGTTTATGCCTCATGGTGAAAATCTCATCATGATCATGGAGAATAACACCCCCATTAAAATGCTCATGAAAGATATTGGGGAAGAAATCTGTCTTCTTAATTCCCAACAAGTACTGCCGAACAATGTTCAACGAATCTCGATTAAAATGCCTGAGGAAATTGAAGTACTTTCTATTTTCACCGATGTATTTGATTGTTTCTTTCGATACTTAAGCGATATTCTATATTCTCATTGCAATTTTAAAGAGGATAGCTTTTGGAAGTTAGTGGCTGAATGCATTCAGCAATACCAAAGTAGCCACCCACATTTACAAGCTCGATTTGACAAGCATGATTTGTTTGCAGAAGAGTTCATGCACTCTTGTTTAAACCGCTTACAGCTGGGTAACAACCAACAAATGATTGACCTTGGAGATCCCAGCAACAACCTTAAATTTGCAGGAACCTTGCCCAACCCTATTGCTTTGTACCGAAAAAATCAGACTAAAGCGCACTCCAATTTAAATCAGAGTACAAACTTACAAGAAACTGAACCGGCGTAGCATGAGCCTCTTAATAAAAAACACAACCATTATAGCCTCGACCTCTAACGCCAACGCCCCCCAAGGGGGGCGTTGGCTAATCGAGCACTCACAACAAATTAACCCAAGTTTGATCTCTTTGGAAAGCCCAGGAGCCTTACATTTAAATCCGTCTAATTATCCGTCCGTCATTAAAACTTTACTTGATCATTACCGTGAAGCGCAGCCTAAGGCTGGACGTGATTACTGGACGACTCGAGTTTGGACATTAATCACTTGGCAGCCCGTCTACCTGTGCCTATATTCTGTTCATTTAATGAAGCAGCCAGTAAATTTATCGAAACTTCAGCAACGAGTCATGCAGGCTTCTGTTTATGGCTATAGTTTTGAAAGTAGTGTGGAAACCCATGCAGATTTTCAAAATTCAGAAACCCTATTTCAACGGATGACGCAACAACTTAAAAACATGGTGGATGAATTATTTGAATCCATTAACACTTTAATGCCGTTAAATAAAGCCAACAGCTATGGATTAATCGCAGACACCGTTATGCATGGCTTATTGGCTTTAAAAAAAGCATCACCTTTGTTTGACGATTCAACCCTTATCATAATGGCTAAACAATGGTGCCAAGCTTTAGGGCTGGTTAACCGCAAGGGGCAAGTACTTAGTGAACTAAAGCAAATAGATACCGAATCTCAGCACACTCAACTAGTGCTTAAACGCAAGTCTTGCTGTAAGCACTATTTAGTTGACCCTAATGACTTATGCAGCAGCTGCTCTCGACAATGCTGGCAAACCAGAATTAAAAGACAGAGTCACCTTTGAACTACCAAAGTCGTTAATGAAAAAATAGTGAGATGAAAAGGAAATGACTGTCAGCTTTAACTGCCACCAACACAAATGGGCACATTGCAATCCCCATCTCTAATAGACATAATCGAATTATCTCATTCAATAGAATCAGTCCAATCAAAGTCGCTAACGTTAATGTGCTCAAACTAGGTTCGCTGGCAACTACAATTAGGAACATTTCAATGGATTTTAACCAGGCACAAGCTTACCTACAAAGTAAACCCGAAAGTGAGCTTTGCTACCCATTTGACCCTGATATATTAGTTTTTAAAATCATGGGGAAAATGTTCGCCCTATTGTCTCCCAATGGTGGAAAAAACCCGGACAAAAGCCCACAGATGAATTTAAAATGCGACCCTTTGCATGCTCAAGAATTAAGAGATGTCTTTGATGCGGTAATCCCTGGCTACCATATGAACAAAAAGCATTGGAATACCATTATATTAAACAACTCAATTCCTAGTTCAGAAATAGAACGCATGATTGATCACTCATATACATTAGTAGTGAAAGGTTTAAGAAAGGCTGAGAAAAGTCAGTTACAGTTACTTTATTCAGATGAGCAATTATTTAAAAATTAACCTGATTGAAATAACTCAATTCATTTAAACATGTCTTTGTCTACGAAACGCTCAACCATTTTTGCTAATTCTCCACTTTGCTTCATCCTGTAAATTTCAATATCAAACTTAATGGCAAAATCTTTTTTATATGGGTAATTTTTTGTGCGTTAATATCTGTGTACCCTAAGTAGGCTTCATTGGTGCTTACCACACTTAAATAATTTAAAGTGTGCTTAACATTTAGAGATTTAAACCCTTCTGATTTACTTTGTTTGGCAAAAAACCAATTAAATGGCAAGGCAGCGCTCACCGTGCAATCATGACGGGCGGTGACTAATAAATTGATAGCCACTTCAATAGAGTTAACAAGGTTTACAGTAATTTCATTGCGTTTCACCATGGCATTAAACTGCTCTCCTGCCCGGCCGTCCCCTCTCCACATAACAAAGGACAAACCCGCAAAGTCCTCAGGGTATCCATTAACACTCTTTACTTTCACCGTATCATTGCAAATCACCACATCTTGTTGCGTATATAGTGGTAATGAATAGGGCCATATATAAGGCCGCTTAGGCGATTGCTCGGTAAGCCAATCATGAGCGTGAAAATAGGGAGGCAATATGGCAAACGCCTCGCCTGTTTTAGCCAAATGCTTGGCTCGCTCCCAAGGCAGTACGATTAATTTTAAAGAATAATCAGGCATGCGAGAGACTGCAGCCCTTACTAGCTCTATGTATAAGCCGGTCAGCTCATTCTTATCATTACGATACGCATACGGGGGCAATACGTCGTAGGTATAGATCTCGACCTCTTGCGCGGCGGCGGCTAAAGACAGCCAAGCATAAAATACTAATATCACTGCCCAGCCTATTTTCACACGCGCTCCCAGCCCCATTACCTGTATCAAACAGTTTAGTCGTTAATTCAATGGCTGTTAGGCATTCACTCTTCGCCTTGCCTGCTTTAAAATGCGTCAAATTACTTCTTTAGAGCAATACGATGGCCTCACTTCAAGATCAACTCCTTAAAGCCGGTTTGGTGAATAAGAAAAAAATCAAACAAGCCGAGCGCAACAAACAAAAAGTGGCTAAGCAAGTGCGCCAAGGTGAAGACGTCATTGATGAAGCGAAGGCCTCTGCTGAAGCCTCTCGATTGGCCAAACTAGAAAAAGATAAGCAGCACAACGAGAAAATAAAGGCAGAGGCTCAAGCAAAAGCCCTTCAAGCGCAAATAAAACAGCTTATATTAGGACACGGCATTGACCGTAAACACGGCGACATTGATTATAATTTCACCGATGGCACCAAGGTTAAACGTATTCAAGTGGACAGCCTTATGCAGCACCAATTAAGCCGAGGCATGTTGGCCATCGCGAAAATTGCCAACGACTATTTTGTATTACCAGGTGTGGTTGCCCAAAAAATACGTGAACGAGATGAAACGTCCATCGTTTATCAAGCTGACTTAACGGCTCAAGAAGCAATTGAAGAAGATGATCCTTACGCTGATTATCAAATTCCTGATGACCTAATGTGGTAACCCACCCACCTAAGGCTTTTGCTTTTTTGCTGCAAAAGCCTTCAAGTTTGAGACTTCTTTGATGATACTTCGCGCCCTTAGCTTTAATTTACTGCCTTTTATTTTAATGGCTGCTTTTTCCTTGCCAAGCTATTCAAGCTCATCAGTCTGGAAAGTCACCCATCAAAAACAGCACTTATATTTAGGCGGAACGGTCCATTTATTAGCAAAAAGTGATTACCCTTTGCCCCCGCAATTTAATACCGCCTATGCGCATTCAGCTAAATTAATACTCGAAGCCGACACATCAAAAATGCAGCACCCTGATTTTCAGCAAGTCATGATGCAACAAGCCATGTACCCAGCAGGGCAAACCATTCAATCAAAGTTAACGCCCGACACCTATCAAGCCCTTAAGCAACATTGCATCAGCCGAAATTTAGACATTGATCACCTGGGTAAATTTAAACCAGGCCTTTTGTCAGTCATGCTGACCATGACCGAGTTAAATAAATTAAACATAACCAGCCTAGGGGTCGATGATCACTTTGATCAGAAAGCCAAACAGCAAAAACGTCCCATGGGCTACTTAGAAAACCTAAAAGATCAACTCTCTTTAATTGCGAATATGGGCAAGGAACAAGAAGATGATTTTATTCAATACACCCTAGAGGAAACCAACCAATTAGAAGCCATGTTTAATAAATTAAAATCCACCTGGCGCTTAGGAGATATGAAACAACTAAATGACATCGCCATTGTGCCTTTCCAACAACACTTTCCTGATCTTTATAAAGCCTTATTGGTCGATAGAAATAACAATTGGCTGGTGCAAATAAAACACATGTTAGATACAAAAGAAGTGGAGTTCATATTGGTTGGCGCGCTACATATGGCCGGCGAAGATGGCTTAATCCAGCAGCTTAGAAAGTCTGGTTACCAGGTTGAACGTCTACCTTAATAAGTGACATAGCCACAAACTGCTTTAATCAAGGCGCTCAAGTGCACTAGGTACTTCTTCTACTTTTAACGGTGCACAATAGGCATTGCCTTGATATCTGTGCACCCCCAGTTCGTTCAGCATACTCACACTCTCTTGATCCTCAAGCCCTTCTGCCGCCATAAATATTCCTAAACGATGACAAAAAGCATTGGCTGCTTGCACAATCGCTTGATTGGCCACGTCTTTTTGCAAATTTTGAGAGAAAACTCGGTCTAATTTCAATTCTTGAATGGGGTTATCTTTAATCAATAATAAACCCGCACCGTGGCCGCCGAAATTTTTAACCGACAGCACCACCCCCAATTTGGTGAGGTTTTTCAAGCTAGCCCCTATGGGTGACAACCCACCCTTTTTAAAGGCGGGCTCAGGCATCTCTAAAATAAGATTACTGGGCTTTATGGCGTAAAGCTGAAGCTCTTCTTCTAGTAGCCCGATAAACCCAGTGGTGAGCATGTTGTCCAGCATTAAATTAAGGTGCAGCTTAAAGCCGTATTGATTTTGCCATTGAGAATACTGAGCAAAGGCTTTATGCAAAATAAATTGATTCACCTTTTGTCCAAGCCCCATGTTTTCAATTTGAGACATGCAATACAAAGAAGACAAAGGCTTATCATCAATAGTTGGCCACTGAATGAACACTTCCATGCCTGAAATTTTGCCATGGTCACAAATGGGCTGATAACGTAATTCAACTTGCTCATGGGCAATTAATTTTTGCAATAAGTGAGGCGTGCTTAATCTTTTTAAGGAGTGTCGATCTTCATTTTCTGCGTATAACTCTACACCTGTGCGATTTCTTTTCGCTTTGTACATGGCCACATCAGCAAATTGAATAAGTGAATCAACATTTTCACTGTGTTCTGGACAGCTGGCAATGCCAATACTGATGCCCATTAGCATATCGTTATTTTCTATTTCAAAGCTGCCCTCCATGGCCTTTAATATTTTATGGGCAACAGATAAAGCATGATCACTGCCTGTTTTTGGCAACACCACTGCAAACTCATCACCGCCCATGCGGCATAGGGTATCACTGGCTCTTAATTGGCTTTGTAGCCTAGGCGCCACCATTTTCAAGGCATGATCTCCCGCGTGGTGACCTAGCGTGTCATTGATATCTTTAAAGCCATTTAGATCCATCACCATAACCGAAAATATGTCGTTATCACGTCCTCTGGCAGCATAGGTATTGGCCAGCACGTAGAACATCTGCTTACGATTTGGTAAACCCGTTAGGGCATCATGCAGCGACTGTTTTTCATATGCCGTAGCTGCTTGTTGGATGCACTCCAAGCTAGCGAGGCTCATTTGGCTCACCAAAAATACGAATACCCCTCCACCACAGAAAATAGCCGACAACACCACATCAATAAAATTAGCGTCTGATTGCCATAAATAGGTTAAAAAATAGAGGTAGCCTAAAACGAACAGCCAATTAAGCACGTAAACAATGCGCCAACCCAGCTGCTGACCTGTTTCATAATGACTGGTCTTGGTAAGAGGTAGCAGTGATCCACACAAAGCCAATAAGCCCATGGCCACTAATACGATGGCAATTAAGTTCATGGCGTCTCATATCAATGCTATAAGCCTAGTATAGACAGCTTCTGGGCTAACATGTCTTTAGGGCGATATTGAGTTCGTTTAATCTAGACGCCCGACACGCTAAAGATTGACCCAAACAAGGCCCTAGGTTAAAACTATTAATAGCCTACAGAGCACCGCCTTAAAATAGACTAACCATGATAATGGAAGCATCATATGAAGATACTGAGCTACATAGCCGCACTGATTCTTGTTACCGCCTGCGCTTCAGCCCCTGAGAGCAAACCAGCACCCGCGCCCCACTCTACAGATAGATCTGATCAAGCTTATGAAGAGCTCGACAAAGAAATGAACAAATAACCCATCGCCACCGCCTTGGGCAATATCAAACAGTCAGCCACAAAAAAGCCGAACTCTTAGTTCGGCTTTTTTGTGGTTTTGATCAAATGATCATTAAGCTTCTTGAGATTTTAAGTACTCTTCGTATGTACCGTGGAAATCGGTCACGCCGTTTTCTGTGATCTCAATTATACGAGTAGCAATAGATGATACAAACTGACGGTCATGAGACACAAACATCAAAGTGCCTTCGTAGTTTTCTAAAGCAAGGTTCAAGGCTTCAATGGATTCCATATCCATGTGGTTAGTGGGCTCATCTAACAACAGAATATTAGGGAATTGCATCATTAATTTGCCAAACAACATGCGGCCTTGCTCACCACCTGAAATCACTTTTACTGACTTCTTAATGTCGCTGGCGCTAAACAACATACGACCCAATTGGCCACGAATGACTTGTTCATCATCCCCTTCATTTTTCCACTGATCCATCCAGTCATAAAGGTTCATGTCTTCTTCAAAGTCGCTTGCATGGTTCTGAGCGTAATAACCAATATTGCCGTTTTCAGACCATTTAATGGTGCCGTTCATTTGCTCCATTTCACCAGCCAACGTGTGTAGGAAGGTGGTTTTACCAATACCGTTTTGACCAATAATCGCAATACGCTCGCCAACCTCTACCATTAGGTTCACGTCTTTAAGCAAGATATTGTCGTCATAACCTTGCTTTAAATCTTCAACCACCAACGCATTACGGAACAATTTCTTTTCTTGTTCAAAACGAATAAACGGCGACTGACGAGAAGAGACTTTTACTTCGTCTAGCTGAATCTTATCAATTTGCTTGGCACGAGAAGTGGCCTGTTTTGCTTTAGATGCGTTTGCTGAGAATCGGCTCACGAACGTTTTAAGCTCGGCGATTTGCGCTTTCTTCTTAGCATTATTGGCCACTAGCTGCTCACGCTTCTGGGTGGCGGCGGTCATGTATTCGTCATAGTTACCTGGGAATACACGTAATTCACCGTAATCAAGATCGGCCATGTGACTGCAAACACTGTTTAAGAAGTGGCGATCGTGAGAAATAATAATCATGGTGCAGTTACGTTGGTTTAATACGTCTTCCAACCAGCGAATAGCGTTAATGTCCAAGTTGTTAGTAGGTTCGTCCAACAGCATGATATCAGGCTCAGAGAACAACACTTGAGCCAATAGAACCCGTAGTTTCCAACCCGGTGCCACGGCACTCATTAGGCCGTAATGTTGCTCTATAGGAATATCCAAACCCAGCAATAGCTCTCCAGCACGGGCTTCGGCGCTGTAGCCGTCCATTTCAGCAAATTCGCTCTCTAGGTCAGCCACACGCATACCGTCTTCTTCGGTCATGTCTGGATTGGCGTAAATAGCGTCGCGCTCGGCTTTCACTTTCCAAAGTTCACTATGACCCATAAGAACAGTGTCGATAACACTGAACTCTTCATAACCGAACTGGTCTTGATTCAGTTTGGCCATACGCTCATTGGGATCTAAAGATACGGTACCGCCTGATTGCTCAAGCTCGCCGCTTAAAATCTTCATGAAGGTCGACTTACCACAACCATTAGCACCAATTAGGCCGTAGCGGTTGCCATCACCGAATTTAACTGAGATGTTTTCAAAAAGGGGTTTATCCCCGAATTGCATGGTGATATTAGCCGTAGAAATCAAGACTTGTACCTATAATTAAGAATATGAGGAAAATGGTGGCGAAGGGTACAACTTGTGGGCAATTTGATCAAACCCTTCTGACATTTTATGGATATAAATCGCCATGCGAGTACCGTCTCAATAATTGGCGATCAAAACACAGACAAACCTGATGCTTGAAAACGTAATTATCGCTAAATACTTGATTTTACAGTGGTTTGGCGTTATTTAATAATGCATCAGCCAAGAACATATGAGGGAGTCAAAAAATGATAAAAGTAATTATTGAACGTAATATTGCTGTGGGAATGGAAGATACCTATCGAGATGCCATTCGCGAAACCCTTAAAACCGTCATCGAAGCGCCAGGGTATATGTCCAGCGAGTCATTAATTGACCTTAAGAAGAGCAAACATAAGATCATCATCACTAACTGGACTTCTATCCATGCATGGGATCAATGGCATGCTTCGCCAGAACGTCGTGAAGTAACCAGTAAAATCGCGGCCATATTAGAAGAAGTAGAAAAGATAACGGTTACCGAACCTAACTAAAAACACGCAAAAAGCCCTAATAACATAATATTAATAGGGCTTTTTGCCATTGTTACCATCCTCATTTAGCCTTATTATCTCCCGCTCGTTTTTTGCGTGATATATTCGAATGGCAGGTTTAAGTTACGACATGACTGTTACTAAAGAGCCAACCGTTGGCCTGGCTTCTGCCAGAGCCATTATTGACTACTTCCAGCATTTAAATATGTCCCCTGCCCAGCTAGCTGATGAGCTGCACGTGGAAGAAGCGCTTCTAACTGAAGAAGACCAGCGACTGCCCCTCAGTATTTACCAGCAAATATGGGAATTGGCCGTTAAGAAAAGTCAAAAACCAGAACTGGGCCTTTGCATTGCTCAACAAGAGAGCTATGAAGATATCGGCTTAGTGGCCCATGTAGCTTTAAATAGCAGCACCATTGGCGAAGGCATTAAACAATACATTCGACTCTTTAGCGTGGTCAATGAGGCCATTGAACTGGAATTTGAAGAGTCTCCTAAGCAAGCGCAATTAAAATTTATCTATAAAAATTCTGATTACTACAATATTTCAGATATGGAGCGCACATTAGCCATCGCGGTAAACCGCACATCGAAAGCCACAGGCATTGAAACCATGGTCTATGCGGTGCATTTTCAGCACAGCAAACCAAGTTATTCTGAAAAATACAAAGAATTATTTAACTGTAAAGTACTATTTGATCAGCCCTGCTGCGAGATAGTGTTCGATCTAAAATTATTAAATCTTAAACCCAAACGCCGCAACCCCCACATGCGCATGGCCATGCTGAACTACGCCAATCAAACCATGTCTCGATTGTTTAAGCGCAGCATTAGCCATAAAGTTAAACGCTTAATTGAAAAAAATATTTGCGATGGCAGCTTTGATGCTGAAATGGTCTCAAATCAGCTCAATATGAGCCGACAAACCATGTACCGTAAATTAAAAAATGACGGCGCCTCTTACAGCGAACTGGTTGATCAAGTCAGACAAGACAAAGCTTTCTTTTTACTTAAGCAAAGCCAATTACCGTTAACGGTGATCGCTTATGATTTGGGGTTTTCAGAACTCAGCGCCTTTACACGGGCCTTTAAACGCTGGACAGGTAAAAACCCTGCGGAATATCGCAAGCAACTATTGGCAAAACAAAAAAGCTTATAAATTCAAAGTTTGTAGATGTAAAACAACGTTTTTATATGAGTGGTTTGTGGAAAGTTTTAAGCAGAGAAAGAAGAGTATCGGCGTCCTGCGGTGAAGATCTGACTTTCATCAAACCCCCGAACACCACCGCACAACACCGAATTTTTGCTAAACGCTAAGCAGTTGCTAGCGTTTGTACAAAGTCAACAACGTCTTGAACTTTGTTAATTTTTTCAGCAGTAGAATCATCAATTTCGCAATCGAATGCTTCTTCTAATGCCATTAATAGCTCAACAGTGTCTAAAGAATCTGCGCCTAGATCTTCAATGAATGCAGACTCAAGCTTAACTTCAGATGCTTCAACACCTAGTTGCTCTACGATTACGTCAGTTACTTTTTGTAAAATATCAGACATTTAATTTTTCCTTATTAAATTTAGGAGTAAACTTACTCTTAACCTGCTTGTTGCATAGACATGTGTGAAAAGTCATGAATAGCAGGTGGGGTTAATGGATCCGGTTTTTGCTCATAATTTATAAAGTCATGGGCAAAGCCAAATTGCTGTAAAAATTCTGTTTTAAACTTATCTGTATTCAATAACTCATTCAGATTACTGCCATCTAAACGACTTAGCACGTCACTGACGGCCAGTTGAACTTCAGAGTCTCTTTCTAAATTATCAACGCGTAAATAATGTTCACCTTCTGTATGATCGGTGAAAAGTTCATCTTTAAACACACCATCTTTAAATAAGCGCGATACTTGCTCCAGCATACTTTCACTTTTACCAGCCAGCTTTTGCTGCTGCTGCAGTACCGAAATATACAATGACATACTAGGAATCACGGCGCTGGACGGTGTGATCGCAGCTTGAAGCAAGCCTATTCCGGCATGACCATTAATTTCTTCTAAAGCATAATCTAATTCTATTGCAGTTTCATGAAGGTGAGATTTAGCGTCACCCAATGTACCTTGACCATACATAGCTTGAGTATGCTCGGTACCAGAATAGCTATAGGCAACCGTTTTAAAGTTTTCGGCTAAAACGCCGGCATCCATAAGTCGGGACACCCATTCTTGCCAACCTTCACCACCCATTACTTTTACAGTGTTATCTATTTCTTCTTCACTGGCCTTTTCAACTTCAACCGATTGCAATTGACCAGCAAATACATCTAAATCTTTTCCTTGGAAATCTTGCTCGATAGGCTTAATGGCACTGCGATATTCAGCCACACCTTTCACGTTTCGCTTAGTGGCTGACAAACTGTATACCAGTACATCTATTTTCTTACCACTTTGCTGAAGTTTTTGAATGACCCAGTCTTTAGCATTCTTTTTAAAAGCATCTTGGTTGGTGCTTAATGCCATTTTGTTTGCACGGCGCGCATGATATTCAAATGCTTGATTATTATACCAACCCGCACTGCCATACTTGTGAGGCTGAGCAGCGCGTTCGCAATATACCCCAATGGTATCCATGCCCGCGGCAAATGTTAATGCGATACGCGTAGCTAGACCCGCACCCGAGCTTGAACCAATCACCAAGGCGGTTTTGCCTTCGCTTGATTTAATGGGCTTATCTATGGCATTTAACATCTGGCCATAAACATTGTAATAACAGCCAACAGGATGAGCGTTTGTACATGCGTTGTTTTTAACTCTAGGGCGATAGCTCATGTCAGTCTCCTGTTGATATAGGTTTTATTATCAGCAGCTAGGTTGTTTTAATGAACAACCATTAGCGATTCAGTGAGACCACTATAAAAGATATGAATCAAGGAGCTTGACCGTGAGTATCAAAAGATTGATTAAGCGTGACAGGCACATAAAGGTTTTTATGTGCCTGTGAAGGAGGGTGTATTAGTTAATAAATGCGGCGAATGTGGCCAGTGATTTCTTCTCGGTCATGATATAAATGCTTGAATGACATCTCAACTCGCATGTCGGCTTTTTCAATGATTTCATTCATCAATTCAATGCACTTCTGAACTTCAACGTACCTTTTTTTCATGGGAAGCTTTAAATTAAAGATCGTTTCACTGCACCAATCAAAGGCTATCCATTGAGCCATACGCTCAGCCACTTTAATGGGGCTTTCCGCCATATCACACACCATCCAATGGGCTTTTTTACTGGGGCTAAATTTAAAACCATCCACTTCATGGTGCACTACTTGACCGCTTTCCATGAGATCACCCTTCATGGGGCCATTGTCGATGGCCTCAACCATCATATGACGTTTCACTAGCTGCCACGTCCAACCTCCTGGTGCTGCACCAAGGTCCACCGCCCGCATTCCAGCGTATATACGTGAGTCCCAATCTTTTTTAGGGATAAACCAATGCCAAGCTTCTTCTAATTTAAGAGTCGAACGACTAGGCGCATCTTTAGGGGATTTTAAATGCAAAATGCCATCAGGCCACTTACAACTATTGTCGGTATATTGATAACCAATTAACGCTTGCTCACCGTTTAAAAACATCACCATCATTCTTGGTAATTTATTATTACGCTTAGCAGACAGCTGATTGTTTTTGCGCAGCGTGCCCGCTAACGGACCTGTAATACTTTTACATAGACGACTTAACTCTTTACCTTCGTTGGAATCACCGTGAACAACCTCCAGCTCGCCACATTGTGGAACGCCTTCCATGTTTTCGATAATGGCACTCACTCGATCAAAACTGGGCAGCTCTATCACGTCGCCACTTAAAAACCATTGACGCGCAAATATCAAATCTCTAAATGACACATCGCCCATTAGTTTTTTTAGCTGCTCTTCTTCAGCCACATAGCTAACCCAAGCTTGATCATTTTTAGTTTTGCAGTAACCAAAACACCCTGCTTTGGCAGCGTGTTCTTGAATTTCTGCTGCGGTTTCCGCTTCAAAACCTTGCCTACAAAGCAAGATTATTTGTGTCATGGACATCTTATTTACCTAAAACCTTTTTACTTAAACTGATTTCGCTCACATACCTGATCATAATAAATGACGTTAAATCATTCACTTTGCAGGCATCGCTTAATAAATTTTGCACTATTTTCTATGGCCGACATAATATGCTGGTCATGGGTATAACCGCTTTTTACTCTGGGCTTCAAATCATGATTGCCATCTTCTAGCCAATTCATTTGAATGCCTGATGGCAACTCTAAGGCAGTCACTAATTCAATCCCACCCAACGCATCCCGAGTACCCTGCTCAATTAACATGGGCACCTTAATATCTGGTAAATGCTCTGTTCTTAATTTCTCAGGTTTGCCTTGTGGGTGAAATGGATACCCTATGGCCAACACTCCTTTTAGCTGCTCAGGTACATTGTCTTGCGCAGCCAGCATGCTGGCCATCCTTCCCCCCATGGATTTGCCCGCCACCACGTAAGGCCCTTCAATTTTAGCTAACACCTCGTTAAAGCATTCTATTAATTCTGGCTGACGATTGGGGGGGCGCTTTTTACCATTTAAACGACGCTCTTGCATATACGGAAATTCAAAACGCCTCACTTGAATGCCTTTTTCCGCTAAACCGCTGGCGAATTGATTCATAAAAGAACTGTCCATAGGCGCGCCGGCGCCATGGGCCAATATGCAGGTATAATGATTACCCTCGCCGTCAATCAAAATACCCATGAATCCTCCCATTAAAAGATCCGCAGTGTAGTCTTCTACCACTAAATTGTCAGCTGTTGCTTTATTAACCAAATTATTAATTTCACTGCTAAGCTTAGCCTTAGTCGCCAAAAGCCAAAATATATGATCAATAAACAACCAAAATACCTAGCTTGTTGTAATGACAAAGAAAAGGTTGATATGTATCACTGCGAATTCATTGCATTTTTATGCCCCTTTCTTGATAATTGCGCCGATTTTTTAACTTGCTGCTAATGGAACCTTCAAACATGAGCACTGCTTCAGAGCAACCTAACTATAACTACAAGGTGGTAAAGTACTTTGCCATCATGACTGTGGTGTGGGGAATCGTCGGTATGTCCGTCGGTGTTCTTATCGCCTCACAACTTGTCTGGCCTGAATTGAACTTTGATACACCGTATCTGACGTTCTCTCGTTTACGCCCGCTCCACACTAACGCGGTCATCTTCGCCTTCGGCGGTTGTGCCTTGTTTGCTACTTCCTATTATGTAGTTCAACGTACCTGTCAAACTCGTATTTTTTCAGACTCATTGGCCATGTTTACCTTCTGGGGTTGGCAAGCCATGATCGTAGCTGCGGCCATCACGCTTCCATTGGGCTTAACTTCGTCTAAAGAATACGCTGAATTAGAATGGCCAATTGATATCTGGATCACTGTTGTCTGGGTCGCTTACGCCATCGTGTTTTTTGGCACCATCGCCAAACGCTCGCAACCACATATCTACGTTGCCAACTGGTTTTTTGGCGCATTCATCTTAACCATCGCTGTACTTCACATTTTCAACAGCTTGGCGATACCGGTGACCATGTTTAAATCCTACTCGATTTATGCCGGTACCATCGATGCCATGGTTCAATGGTGGTATGGCCACAACGCAGTAGGCTTCTTCTTAACCGCTGGCTTCTTGGGCATCATGTATTACTTCGTTCCTAAACAAGCTGAACGCCCGGTTTATTCTTACCGTCTATCGATTGTTCACTTCTGGGCACTGATTTCCATATACGTATGGGCTGGCGCTCACCACCTACACTACTCAGCCCTACCTGACTGGGCTCAGTCTGCTGGTATGGTAATGTCTTTGATTCTATTGGCGCCTTCTTGGGGCGGCATGATCAACGGTATGATGACTTTATCTGGCGCCTGGCATAAGCTTCGCACCGACCCTATTTTGCGATTCTTGGTGGTATCTTTGTCTTTCTACGGTATGTCTACCTTCGAAGGCCCAATGATGGCCATCAAAACGGTTAACGCCTTGTCTCACAACACAGACTGGACCGTAGGTCACGTACACTCAGGCGCATTAGGCTGGGTGGCCATGGTGTCTATTGGTGCCATCTACAACCTACTACCAGTTGTATTGGGTAAGAAACAAGGTGATATGTACTCCACCAACCTAATCAACATACACTTCTGGTTAGCGACGATCGGTACGGTTCTCTATATCGTGGCCATGTGGGTTAACGGCATCATGCAAGGCCTGATGTGGCGTGCAGTGAACACTGACGGCACACTAACTTACAGCTTTGTTGAGTCCCTAGAAGCTTCTTACCCCGGTTACTTTGTACGTGTTATTGGTGGCGCCCTGTTCTTAGCTGGCATGCTGTTGATGGCTTACAACGTATACAAAACTGTTCGTAGCGCCAGCGACGAACAAGCCAACTTAGCTCAAGCGTAAGGGAGACGAAAACATGAAACACGATATAGTTGAAAAAAACCTCCCTCTAATGATTGTACTGATTATCATTGCAATCAGCTGGGGCGCATTAGCCGAAATCGTTCCTTTGTTTTTCTTAAAGGAAACCACGCAACCCATTGAAGGACTTGAACCGTTAAGCGCCGTTGAATTGGAAGGTCGTGACATTTACATCCGTGAGGGTTGTCACGTATGTCACACCCAAATGATTCGTCCATTCCGCGCTGAAACTGAACGCTACGGCCATTACTCATTGGCTGGCGAGCACGTTTATGAGCACCCTTTCCTATGGGGCTCTAAACGTACCGGACCTGACCTGGCTCGTGTTGGTCAGCGTTACTCAGATGATTGGCATCGCGCTCACTTGTACAACCCACGCGACGTTGTACCTCAATCAAATATGCCTGCTTTCCCGTGGTTATTTGAAGATAAGATTGACGGTCGCGATACTCCCAAGAAAATGACCGCCCTACGTCATGTAGGCGTTCCATACACGGATGAGCAAATTGCTACAGCGAAAGATGATGCTGATGGCGTTCGCGAAATCGATGCTCTAGTTCTGTACCTGCAGCAGCTAGGCACAGTGCTAACGAACAAACGGTAGAATTATGGACATTAATGACGTTCGCGGTTTAGGCACGATCTTCGCCCTAATCGCTTTTATAGGCATCATCGCTTGGGCTTATAGCTCAAGCCGCAAGTCTCGCTTTGATGACGATGCCGACATGATTTTTAAAGATGAAACCATCGCGCAACGTTCAGCAAAAGCGGAGCAAGAAAGATAATGACTGAATTAACAACATTTTGGCACGTGTGGGTAAGTGCCATCGTAATTGGTTCTATGATTGCGTGCGGGATTTTAATCACCCTCACCTTCAAGAACCAAAAATACAACGAAGAGACCGACCAGACCACTGGGCACTCTTTCGACGGCATAGATGAGTTAGACAACCCTTTACCTAAATGGTGGATGTATTTCTTCTGGAGCACCATCGTTTTCGGTGTGGTTTATATCTTCATTTATGGCGTGGGTGATTGGACTGGTTTTGGCAAATGGAGCTCTATTGGCCAATGGGAAAAGGAAGTGGCACAAGCGGAAGAAAAATACGCCCCTTATTATGCCGAGTTAAATAAGCTTAGCGTTGAAGAATTGGCAAGTAACAAAGACGCACTTGCCACCGGCCAGCGTATCTTTGCTTCTAACTGCGCACTTTGCCACGGCTCAACGGCTACAGGCGCATTAGGCTTTCCAAATCTGACCGATACCGATTGGTTGTATGGTGGCACCGCAGACGCCATCAAACACACCATCGCTAACGGCCGAAATGGCGCCATGCCAGCCAACGGTTTAAAGCCTGACATGACTGCTTCAGAGCGTAGCGATATTGCTGCTCACGTATTGTCATTGTCTGGACGTACTGGTGCAGGCGATGCCTCTAAAGGCAGCGCACTTTATACTCAAGCTTGTGCGGCTTGCCACATGGCTGACGGTACTGGCAACCAAATGGTAGGTGCTCCTAACCTAACCGATAACATCTGGTTGTACGGCGGATCAGAAAAGCAAATTGAATTCACCATAGAGAATGGCCGTGCCGGTGTTATGCCTGCTTGGAAAGACATTTTAGGTGAAGACAAAGTACACGTACTATCAGGTTATGTTTACTCTCTTTCTCAAAAATAAAGAGCAGTTATTTACAAAACCTATTGAGCTAGCTCAATAAACTTTAAGAAGCGGCTTTTAGCCGCTTTTTTTATGTTTATAAGAGACTGCTAATATTTTAGAATGCACTTAGCATTTACAGCGAAAATATTTACCCTACCCTGCAAATAGAACACACAAGCCACTTGCTTGTTATTGCTATTTTATGACTAAACTAAAGTCTGTAGTGCGGTTTCTATTTTCTCATTAGCAAGGTGGTAAGCGATGAGCGAAATCCCGATTAAAGACGTTACCCCAGTCAACATTCACGAAAAATACGATGGTGTGGCTGCCAAACAACATGCTGGCAAACTGTATGTGCGAGCCATTAGCGGTTTTTTTCAAAAGCTGCGCACATTTTCTTTATGGGGATTAATCCTCGGCTACTTCATCACACCCTGGATCAACCTAGAAGGTCATCAAGCAGTTTGGTTTGACCTGCCTACTCGCCAGTTTCACATATGGGGCATCACCTTTTGGCCACAGGATTTTATTCTGCTGGCATGGCTTCTTATTATCGCAGCATTCGGCTTATTCACGATCACTACACTGGCGGGTCGAGTTTGGTGTGGTTACACCTGCCCGCAAACCGCTTGGACTTTAATTTTCATGTGGGTAGAAGAAAAAATTGAAGGCACACGCAACCAAAGAATAAAGCTCGACAAAGCCCCCATGAGCGCCAGTAAGATTAGTAAAAAACTTGCTAAGCACAGTATATGGCTGATTATTTCCCTGCTAACTGGATTGGCTTTTGTGGGCTATTTCTATCCCATTCGCGATCTGGCGCCTGACTTACTCTCTTTTAGTATCGAAAGCAGCTGGGCTATTTTTTGGTTGTTATTTTTTACTTTGGCCACGTACGGAAATGCTGGCTGGTTAAGAGAACAGGTCTGCACACACATGTGCCCTTATGCACGATTTCAAGCCGTAATGTTTGATGAAGATACACTTATAGTCTCTTACGATGAAAAACGCGGCGAGCGCGGCAGTGGCCGTGGTACTCGTAAAAAAAATATCGACCCCGTTAAGGAAAATATAGGAGACTGCATAGACTGCAACATTTGCGTACAGGTATGCCCGGTGGGAATAGATATCCGTGATGGCCTTCAATACCAGTGCATAGGCTGCGCATTGTGCATTGACGCTTGCGACTCCGTCATGGATAAAATGAATTACGAAAAAGGCCTTATTCGATACACCAATGAACACGCTTTAAAAGGTAATGAAGTTCATATTTTACGCCCTAAATTAATCGGCTATGCCAGCGTATTAATTATTATGTTTAGTGTATTTGGCTACACGGTTTTTAATCGCACCCCGTTAGAGCTTGACGTGATGCGAGATCGAGGCGCCCTTTACACCAACACCAGTGATGGCCGAGTGCAAAACAGTTACCAAATTAAAATCATGAACATGTCACAAGAGCCCCATGACTTCACCATTAAATTGGCTGGCTTAGAAAAAGGCGAATTGGTCGGTAAAAAGCACATCAATCTTAAGAATGGTGAAGTGGGGTCCTTACCGTTAAGCATTAAAGCGTCTGCTTGGGAACTAAAAACCTCGCGAACCGATGTGCAATTTACCGTGACACGAGATGATGGCCTTGAAGTGTCAAAAGAAAGCCGTTTTATCGGGCCTGCCGGCGGCTAGTATCGTAAGGTTTTTAAGCTTCATTTTTGCTCGATCTGTATCGGCTCATGCCGTGCAGCTCGAGCGTTAATAATCACCTTGGAATAAGCCTTGTTCTGCCTTAAGGGTGCATATACACTGCCCACCGAAAATTCCTTCATATTGCAGTAGCCACGAATTTATGACTAACGAATCAAACCAAGCCCCGCGAATTTGGTACAAAGAGCCCTACCTGTGGATGCTCGTTGGCTTTCCTGCCGCTTCCATCTTAGCCTGCATGTTTCTTATCTACTTAGCGGTGGGCACAAAAGACACCTTAGTACGTGATAATTACTACAAGGATGGCTTGGCCATTAATCAAGAATTGGCCTGGGATAAAAAAGCCGTCAACATGGATATTCGCTTAGAAATGACCGTTAAAGGCAATACCGCTCAATTAACGATTATCAATAGCCGGCTGGATCTGCCCAACTCATTGATCATGAAATTTAGCCACCCCACTTTGCAAGAGCTAGACAGAGATTCACTGTTGCAACGCAATGGCCAAGAAAAAACCTATCAAGGGTTCATAGAGAACCTAACTGAGGGTCGCTACTACCTGCAGGTTGAATCTCTTGAGCAGCAATGGCGAGTTCGTAAAGACGACGCCTGGATTAAAAACGGCGTACCGTTAAGCCTTTAAGCACCCATGACCGATTGCTATCACTGTGGCGCTGTGGTGCCAAAAAACGTACAAATTAAAATCGATATTCTCGGCAGTAGCCGAGATATGTGCTGCTATGGTTGCAAGGCCGTGGCACAAGCCATTACTCAGGGAGGAGATGAATCTTTTTATCAGTATCGTACCGATACCAGTATCACCCCCGAATTCACCCCAAACAGCCTTCCTAGCAGCATTCAACAAGAGCTCGCCCTTTACGACAATGAAGACGTACTGCAAGAAATTTGCGATACCACAGAGGACGCTCAACACAGCATTACGCTAATCATAGAAGGCATTACTTGCGCAGCTTGCGCTTGGCTTATTGAAAAACAGCTCAAGCAACTCCCAGGTGTTTCTCTTGCCAACCTTAATCTTAGCCAACACAGGTTACACATTACCTGGCAACAACAAAGCACCCCATTAAGCGTACTAATTTCCCGAATTTATGCCCTAGGGTTTAAAGCCCAACCCTATAGCCCTGATGTGGCTCAACAACAATTAGAAAAAGAACAAAAGCAAGCCATTCAGCGTTTAGTGCTAGCGGCTCTTGGCACCATGCAGGCCATGATGTTTGCTTTACCTTTATATGTTGGCGATTGGGCTGGGGTATTTGAAAAGTTTGAAACCTATTTTCGTTTTGCCAGCCTAGCCATTACCACTCCGGTGGTTCTCTACAGTGCTAGACCCTTTTTTCGAGCGTTCGTAAGAGATCTAAAAACCCGCCACCTCACCATGGACGTACCCGTCTCCATTGCCATTGGCAGCGCTTATTTGGCCAGTATTTGGTCTACCTTTACCAACGGCGAAGAAGTGTATTTTGATAGTGTGTGCATGTTCACCTTCTTTTTGTTAATTGGTCGTTTTTTAGAAACCCGCGCACGCTTAAAAAGTGGTGAAGCTGGTAATCATTTATCCAACTTACTACCACGATCTACTGTCAGGGTTAACTCTTTAGATCAAAGTGAAGCGGTTATTCCCGTCAGCCAGCTATCTTTAGAAGACTGCATTCGAGTATTGCCCGGAGCCACCATTCCAGCTGACGGCACGATATTCAAAGGAAATTCGAGTGTTGACGAATCTATAATTAGCGGTGAGTTTCTGCCCATTCAAAAAGGCCCTGGGGACTTAGTCTTAGGGGGAAGCTTGAACGTTGAAAACCCCGTGATAGTCAAAGTGAGCGCCTTAGATAAAGACATGCAAATTAGCACCATCATGTCGCTTATTGATCGCGCCGCCCAAGACAAACCGAAAATTGCTCAACTGGCCGATGAAATTGCCCAATATTTTGTGGCTGCGGTACTGATAATGTCTAGCTTAGTATTTGTTAGCTGGTATTTCATCGATAGTGACAAGGCCTTTTGGGTGACGCTATCTGTGCTGGTGGCCACCTGCCCCTGTGCCCTGTCTTTGGCCACCCCAACCGCATTAACTGCCGCCACAGGGGCATTAAGGCGCCATGGCATCTTAATTACACGCGGCCACGTCCTAGAGACTCTTACCCGCAGCAAACGCATGGTGTTTGATAAAACCGGCACCTTAACGCTTGGCAAGCTAAACATTGAAAAAATTGAAGTTTTACACGGCACAAAAGATAACGCCCTGCAATTAGCGGCCAGTTTAGAGGCTCATAGCCAACATCCCATTGCCAGTGCTTTTAAATACCCTCAACTACTGGAGGTTAGTCACCTCAATGCAGAATTAGGCCAAGGCCTTAGCGGCCAAATAAACCAGCTCACGTACAAAATTGGCTTAGCCTCATTTGCCTTCAGTGAATCACTGACCCCCCCTGATAATCGCCACTGGATTTTGCTAGCCGATCAACACCAAGCCATTGCTTGGTTTTTATTAAGTGACCAAATTAGAGCCGACACGCCAGCTGCCGTAGAAGAAATTAAACATCTTAATTTAAGCTGCGAAATTCTCAGCGGCGATCACAGCGAGCAAGTAACACTCATCGCTGAGCAGCTAAAAGTAGACAAAGTACAAGGAGGCATAAGCCCTGCTGGTAAACTGGCCTATATTCAAAACCTGCCCCCTGAAGAAGCTACCGTGATGGTAGGCGATGGCATTAATGACGTACCGGTATTGGCGCAAGCCCCTGTGTCTATTGCCATGGGATCGGCCAGTGATTTGGCAAAAAACCATGCCGATGTAATACTGATTAGCAACCAAATTAAGCACCTCCCCATATTAATAAGGCAAGCCAGACGCAGCGCTAAAATTATCAAGCAAAACCTTTTCTGGGCTTTAATATATAATGGCAGCATATTACCACTGGCTGCATTGGGGCTAATTCCTCCATACGCTGCCGCCATTGGCATGTCGGCCAGTTCATTGGTGGTGGTATTTAACGCTTTGCGCCTGAACACTGTGCGCTAAATATTTTTTAAGAGTCCTTATGGAAATAATTTTCATTACCATTCCAGTTACACTGCTATTCATCGCAACGGCGGCGGCTATCTTTTTCTGGGCCAGTAAAGGCGGTCAATTTGACGATCTAGATAGCCCTGCCCATAGAATTTTATTCGATGACGATGTCCAGCCTAAAAAACCACAAGACACCCCTGAAAAGACAGACGAAAAACCCCTATGAACGAACCCCTCTCCTTCTTAAGTGCTTGGCTCTTAGGTTTCTTAGGGAGTGTTCATTGCATGGGAATGTGCGGTGGCATTGTTGGTGCTCTATCCCTTAACACCCAATCAAAGAACATTTCAGTGCATTTAAGCTATCACCTAGGCCGTATTACCACCTATGCTCTATTAGGATTTATTGTGGGCTTAGCGGGTCTTTGGCTTGCTTCTACCCATAGCTACGTAGGCCAAGTACTGCGTATCCTATCAGGGGTAATGCTTATACTCATGGGGGGGTATGTATTAGGTAACACTCATTTGCTACTGTGGTTCGAGACAAAAGGCGGCGGTCTTTGGCAAAAAGTTCAGCCTCTGAGTAAAGGCTTATTGCCTGTAAAATCGGCTAAGCAAGGCCTATTATTAGGTTTGTTATGGGGCCTTCTACCTTGCGGGTTAATTTACAGTACGCTTAGTTGGGCTATGGTCACTGCTAACCCATGGCATTCCGCTGGATTAATGGCCATGTTTGGACTAGGTAATTTACCGGCTCTGCTGAGTTTTTCTGCCTTTGCCCAGCAGCTAAACCGATTAAAGCAAACTGTATGGGTAAGACGGTTGTTAGCAACGTTAATTATCTCATTTGGCATTTGGACCATTATTGCCAGCTTGATCTAATTCGAAAATTGACATAGATCAATATTTGAATTTAAGATGCCTGAGAAATGTTGACACGGGTCATGCTTTTTACCAGTATGCCGCTCGCTAACCCTTGTGCAAATACGCTGCGAATAAGGAACACTTCATGACGCCACAAAAGAAAGTTTTGGATTTCATTGGCTCTTCAAAGGCCACCAAAACCCATTGCAGTACTTGCAGCTTAAACGCCCTTTGTTTACCCATTGCTCTTGAAGATGATGACCTAGATACGTTAGATAAGGTAATAAAGCGTGGTCGCCCCATTCAAAAGGGTGAAATGCTTTTTAAGCAAGGTGATGACTTTCACGCTATTTACGCCATTCGCACCGGCGCCATCAAAAGCTTTACGGTTGCCCCCAGTGGCGAAGAACAAATTACCGGCTTTCATCTTGCTTCTGAAATAACTGGATTATCAGGGTACTCTGAAGATGTTTATCCTCTTTCCGCTAAAGCGTTAGAAACCACCACAGTATGCGAACTCCCTCTGGATAAACTGGAAGTACTTTGTGATGAAATTTCTGGTTTACGCAAACAAATCATGCGAAACATGGGCAGTGAAATTCGCCAAGACCAACAAATGATGCTTCAGCTTTCTAAAAAAAGTGCCGATGAACGCCTCGCCTATTTTTTACTGGAGTTAAGCGGACGCTTCGAAAGACGCGGCTTTTCACCTAAGTCGTTTAGGCTGTCCATGTCACGCGTTGATATTAGTAATTACTTAGGCTTAGCGGTAGAAACTGTTAGTCGTATTTTCACTCGATTCCAAAAAAATGAACTCATCGCTACCGAAGGCAAAGAGATTACTATTTTAAATATGCAAGAACTGAACAGTCTTGCAGGTAACCCTAACTTAAATTCCGAGTGTGTTGCTCAACACCAATAGCCTTTGATACCACCTCGCCACAAAAACCAAAGCATCGCCCTGCCATAGCTTTGGTTTTAATTCAAGACTTTATTTTGCATTTTCTTTTTAAGCATCTAAGATTTAATAACAAAGGATCAATTAAGATATTTTCAGCCATCGGTGCGTTTCATATTCCCTGACTGAATCACGATTTTGAGTTTTCAAAACTTAAAGAAATTGAAAAGGAACAAGGTAAATGGGAATTTGCCCCAGCGAGCTACAACACTTAGTGATTCGCCCTACACTTGAATATTTAGGCGAGTATTCACAGGCCGCACAAACCTTATTAATGGCCACCGCCGCAGTGGAATCGGAATTAGGTTTCCACCTTAAAAATGACCACGGTGGTCACGGGCTAGGGGTTTATCAAATTAGCCCCAGAAGCCACCAAATAATTTGGGACCAATACTTAGCAAAGGATCCTGATATGGCCAGTAAAGTACGTGGCCTTGCCAGCCAACATGAATTTTTAATTCAACCACACCTAGAACTCACCACAAACCTCAGATACGCCACCGCCATCGCTTGGATGACCTATAAGCGTAAGCAAAAATCCCTGCCTAAATCTGACGATATTCTGGCCATGGCCAAGTATTGGCGTCGGCATTTTCACAGCCGCCCCACCCACAGCCTAGACACCTTTATTGAGCGCTACCATAGATTAATTCAGGCCCATGACATTGCAGCCTAACCGCAGCCCTGAAGCAATTCAGGGCTGCACCCAAGTGACTCCGGCATCGTTAATTGGCTAATTTGAGCTGTGGCTTTATAAAAATAGGATATTGTCTAAGATTTACGCTAAAATCCCGCCCTTTCAAGATCATTCCGAGCAGTAAAGAGCATGGTTCAATTCGTCGACGCCACCCAAATTCAAGATACCGAATCCAATCTAAAAGACCAAAAGACGGAATTTAACAAATTGCATAAGCGCATTCGCCGAGATACTGGCCGTGCGGTAAGTGATTTCAACATGATCGAAGATGGCGATCGTATTATGGTTTGCCTCTCTGGTGGCAAAGACAGCTACACCATGCTGGACATACTGCTTAGCCTTCAAAAAAGTGCTCCTATTAAATTTGAGTTAGTGGCCGTTAACCTTGACCAAAAACAACCGGGCTTCCCTGAACATATTTTGCCTAGCTATCTTGATAAATTAGGCATTGAATATTACATCATCAACCGTGATACCTATTCTGTGGTAAAACAAAAAGTCCCTGAAGGGCGCACCACATGCGGTTTATGTTCACGACTACGCCGAGGCACGCTTTATGCGTTTGCTGAAGACATCGGCGCTAACAAAGTGGCACTTGGACACCATAGAGACGACATTGTTGAGACCATGTTTTTAAACATGTTTTATGGGTCGCGCTTGGCCTCCATGCCTCCTAAGCTTTTATCAAACGATAAACGTAATGTACTGATTCGCCCGCTAGCCTATTGCAAAGAAAGCGATATTGAAAAATTCGCACAGCACATGCAATACCCCGTCATTCCATGCAACCTATGCGGCAGCCAAGAAAATTTACAACGCCAGAATATTAAAGCCATGCTGAATCAATGGGAATTAGAAACCCCAGGGCGCGTACAAAATATTTTCAATTCCATGCAGAATGTGGCCCCTTCCCAGCTAGCCGATACTCAGTTATTTGACTTTGAAAGTTTAACGGTAGACCGAAATGCTGAGCGTGAAGAATATGAGTACGCTGATGCTCAGTTTATTGAAGGTATCGGAGAATTTGCTCAGAAAAAACCAACACTAAAAGACAACAATTTAATTGATGCGCTTAACTTAAGCATTGATTAAAAAGTCTATTCAAATTGGCACGTATATAAGCCCACGTTTTGCACCTGTATTATCACGCGAGACTGCGTTTTATCGTGCTGATTTTCAAGCCCCAAGACGATTTGGCGATTCTTTTCGCCTTTTTCACGGCGTATAAATGTGGTTTTAAAGTTGGCCATTTGTTGAATTTCAGAAATTTGCACTGTGCTTTTTATCTCTTTTGGCCCTTTTTTATCCCAGACAATCCATTGTAAAAACACATCATCTCGGCGGCTGGTACGAGTAATGACTAAACGAACCTGCCCCGACTGACGGCCTTTTTTCCAGTTTCCCATGCCCTTCACATCGTAAATCACAGGGTCTAACTTGTAGACGGTCGAGATGAATTCACTGCCCTTGGCAGGCTGTGCCTCAATTCCCAGTGAAACACACAGCAGCATGACACAAGCAGTTCCCAACCAGGTTGCTCTGAACCTTAATACCCGCAGCATACAGCTTCCTTTGACAGCTTTACCCATTCTTATAGTCTAGTTGATGAAATATGAAATGCTGAATCAGGTAAATTTCAAGCTGTACTCTGGTAGAATTCCTTCCGCTTACTTAAAGTACCTGTAAGATCATTCTTATCTCTATATTAGGCTCATATGAAAACTAAACTCATCACCCGTGACGGCCATGCCGCCCTTACTGAAGAGTTAAATCATTTATGGAAAGTAGAGCGCCCTGAAATCACCCGAAAAGTAACGTGGGCGGCAAGCCTTGGGGATCGATCTGAAAATGCCGATTACAAATACAACAAGCAAAAACTACGAGAAATAGACCGACGCGTACGTTATTTAAGTAAATGCCTAGAAGAACTAAAGGTCATAGATCATGCCCCAGAGCAAAATGGAAAGGTTTTTTTTGGGGCCTATGTGGACGTGGAAAGTGAATCCGGTGAAACAAACAGTTTTAGAATAGTGGGGCCCGATGAAATTTACGGTCCGGAGGGTAACATTTCTATCGACTCTCCCATGGCCCGTGCTTTACTTGCTAAACAAGTGGATGACCAAGCTGTAGTGAAAACTCCCACTGGCGATCAAATCTGGTACATCACCCATATTCGTTACACCTGCTAGTCTTTACATAACCCATTAACTTTCATGGCCAAACCACTAGCATGTTCAATTTTGATCTCAGCCACGACATTGAGCAGTATTTACTTAGTCACCCCAGCACTAAAGAATATGAAGTCATTGGGCATTTGCAATCCATCGGCCGGATACCTTCAGAATCACTGCAGCAACCTCTGTCTTTATTTCGGTGCCACTTTCTTATTTTTAATGCTTTATATCGTCTTCAGTACCGAACCCATCAACACCAAGAGTATCAGCTCAATATTTCTAGTTTACGCATTGAACTGTCCCCCTACCCTGGCGCTTACGACTCAATTGAGAAAACACTTAATCATCACGATCCCCTTGCACTATTTTACACTGACCTTGCACAACTGAATCAAACGAAAGAGCAAGATGTAAGGCGATTACTAAACAGTTTTTGGGAAGAGTTTCTTTGCCCGCAGCGCAAGCATAAAGCCTTTGCTACCTTAGAGCTGGATACTCAAACAATGAACAAAATTGACTTTCCCATCATTAAAAAGCAGTATCGCCGACTAATCATGAAACACCACCCAGATCGCGGCGGCAGCAGCGAGCAAATGATCGAGATTCATCAGGCCATGCAATGCTTAGAACAGTATTATCATTCTTAATTAATTTTCAGCTTACAATATGGGCATGTTTAGTTTTCAGTGGGTACTGTCAGGCAAGTTCGATTCACCAAGCCATCATATTGCAATATCATCACGTCAGCGATACCACTCCCCCCAGCACCAGTGTGTCTCCTGAAAAATTCATTGAACATTTAGCGTTAATTGATCAACTAGGGTTTCAGGTATTGCCATTGCCCATCATTTTACAACATATTCAACAAGGCTCTTCGTTCTCCCGCAAGACCCTTGGTATCAGTTTTGATGACGGTTATTTATCCATATATCAGCAGGCATTTCCTGAACTAAAAAAACGCAATTTACCCTTCACTATTTTTGTCAGCCCTCAAGCCATAGACAAACAGCATGGCAATAGTTTGAGCTGGTTACAGCTACAAGAGATGCAAAAACATGGTGCCACCATTGCTAATCACAGCCTAAACCATGACCACTTACTGGCCAGACAAAACAACGAAGCGTTAAGTGAATGGAAAACGAGAATCACACAAAATATAAACCAAGCACAGTTGCGCCTAGGCTCTGAATTAAACACATTTGAAAAACTATTTGCTTACCCTTACGGAGAGTTCAACCACGCTCTACAAAGCTTATTAGACGAACAAGGCTATATTGCGTTTTCGCAGCAATCTGGCCCAATTTCTTCTTCAAGCCATTTACAAGCCTTGCCACGCTTTCCCGCCTCAGGTGTCTACGCCAATTTAGAAACCCTTAGTATTAAATTAAAAAGCCTTGCCTTTAACATCATTAAGGAAAGTCCTAAAAGCGAGCTACTACTGCTTGGTCAACCTGCACCAGAACTTGATTTAACGTTATTGGCCAAAGATTTAAACCATCAGCACCTGCAATGTTTTTACCAAGGGCAAAGAATTTTCACTCAGGTAACTCAACAGGAAGATCAATTAAGGGTTACGGCCCGTCACAGCAGCCCCTTAAAAGAAGGGCGCAGTCGCTACAACTGCACGTGCCCTTCGCTTAGTCAAAACCGCTATTATTGGTACTCAATGCCGTTCGTGGTGTCTAATGAACAAGGGGAAATTAAATAAAAACAATAATTCGCCTGCCTAAGGTTTTAAGTGCTTTATTTGCTCAGCGGTAGGTTGCTCTTCAATGTATTGCTTTGCGCACGACTGAATACGCTGCGCTAGCAATTGACTGGCCGGGCCACTTATTTTTTTATTGGCAAACACCAGATACAAGGTCCCCTGTTTTTCATAATCTACTTCTAAATCAAGCGGCAATAAATCCCCTTTTACAATCAGCTCATGTGCTTCATGCATGGGAATCCAAGAAAACCCAAGGCCGTTGACCAATAACGCTCTAGCACTTTCAAAATTAGAAACCGTCCAGCGTAAATCATTACCAATCCACCCTGAATCTCGGGTTTGTTTGATGCCAGAATCTTTAATCACTATGTGCACACTTTGATTTAAATCGCTCACACTTACTTTACGACCTAATTTGTGTAAATCATGATCAGGATGGGCCACGGCCACAAAATTAATGTCAATTAATTTCTCTCCCATGAAGCCCGGTGGCACCCAAGGTGTAATGGAAATATCGACTCTCTTTTCCAACAGGGCTTCAGAAGCCCCTGACAATACTTCTTCTCGCAATAATAACTTGCAACCTCGACTAATTGGCAAAAACTGTTTAAAGGCCTGAATCAGAATCGATTTTGGAAAAACCGCATCCGTGGCAAGGGCAACTTCCGCCTCCCAGCCTTGCATGAGGCTCGCGGCCACCTGCTCCAGTTCCATGGCGTTATCTAGCAAATGCCTAGAGCGTTGCAATAATGCCTCGCCAGCAGACGTGAGCACTGCTTTACGCCCTTCTATGTGAAGCAACTCCATACCAAGCTGCTCTTGGAGCTTGGTCACGGTATAGCTCACCGAGGATTGGCTTTTATTAAGGGATTCTGCGGCCAGCGCATAGCTGCCACAATCTACGACGGCCTGTAATGCTCGCCACTGCTCTAGGGTTACTCTGGGTCCGCGCATACCTGGAATCTGTATTAATTTAGGAAAGACTGGCAGCATAAATCAGAGCTAAGCTGAAAGATAGCGCGACAATTATGGCTTGTGCATGCCCGAATTGAAAACATGCTGGTATACTGACATGAATTAACAACACATCATTTCAACAGATTGAGTACACCATGAGCACAACAGCGGCGTTAAATGAAGATCAACTGGAATCCCTAGCGCTATTTTTAGAGGATCAAGCCGAACAAGAAGATGGCTTAGATTTCTTCGCCTTACATGGTTTATTAACCGCCAACGCCATTAGCCTGCAGCCCTTAAATTGGGCTGAACTTTCCACCATGATTTTCAATGGTGACGTTAAATGGGAAAACGAAAAACAACAACAAGAAATGACATTCTTAATTGAACTGCTGCAAAAAGAAGTCATTGAACTGATTGAATCAGGTCAAACCTTCCCTATCCCTTGTGAATTAAATGTCGAAGCAGACGAAGACGACGAAGCAGCACCGCTTGAAAACTGGAGCGTGGGCTTTATGTTGCTTACCATAGAGCAAGAAGAAGTTTGGTATCGTAAATTTGAAAAGGATGCCGCTGAGTTATTGTTTCCGATTCTATATGCATCAGGTTTAAACAGTGAAGATGAAGCCTTTGCTGAAATAGATGATGATGACAAACTTAGTTTACAAGTTTGTGCCAGCATTCCAGACAATATTGTGGACTTATTCCTGCTTTATCATGGGGAATAAACTCACCTTTAAACTATTTTTTAGTCATTAAACAAACGGCAAACGGTGGTATTAATCTAATACCACCGCCCTTGAAACAGGAAAATCCACCTCAACTGTACAGCCGTTATTACTGTACTCCACCCGTTTACATACTTTACGTATTAAGGATATTCCGCGCCCAAAACTGTCTTCGTGATCACTGTCGAGAATATTTTCAAACTCAAAGCCCTTGCCTGAATCCACCAGCCTAATGCGCAACACCGTTTCATCTTCAAATAACAACTCACAATTAATGTTAATTTGCGCGTCATTCAATGCTTCAATACGCTCTTGGCGAAGCTGATAATATTCTGCAAAGCCGTCTTCGCTACGCTTTAAGTCTGAAGATAAATCTAACAAACCGTGTTCTAAGGCATTGCTGTACAACTCAGCTAGCAATAAGCCAATAACATCTTTATTGGGCCTCAATAACGTTTGAGCCCCCAGTACCGACATAATTTCTTCAACCGGGTTTGAGCGCTGAATATCCTCCACCCCAAGATCGCAATTCATTTGCCAATAAATACCTTCATAGCCTTTGAGTTCTGACAATTGATTATTGTGCTTAATCACCACAGGGCCACTTTTCACTTCAACCAAAGAAATATCATCCCTTTGTTCGGCACCTTGAATAAAATCTTCTAACTGACTTAAAATAACTGAAAAGGGGTCCTTTACTCCCTTGGCAAAACAATTCAATAAGCGCTCTTCTTCAAAGAACTCACCATTTGGGTTCTCAGCCTCTATAATACCGTCAGTAAAGAACACCACGGACTCACCTGGGTTTAATTGCTTAACCTCAAACCCCTTATTAAATTTTTCATTATGCTCAACCCCCAACGGCATGTTTTGTGAACATATGGTCTCTCTAATTGAGCCATCGGGCGCCACGAGATAGGCATCTGGCAGCCCGCCCATCCATACTTGAACACTGTCACCTAAGGTATTTAGCTCTAGGATGGTGGCGCAGCAAAACATGTAATCTGGCAACATGGAGCTGAGCATTTTATTAAACTCAAACGCAATCTCCCCCACACTCAAATGCCGTAATGCCAATTGATCAAAGCTATGGGCAATAGGCAACGTACCAATAGACGCGCCTAATCCATGGCCGGTAAAATCCCCTAAAAACACATATAAGCCACCAGCCGGGCTGGGGGCAGACAATAAGATATCACCATTAAATGTGGAGGCTGGCGCTATGTGACTGCGTAAACTCTCGCACTCACTTAAATTGTGCTCTAAAGCTTTGTTAAATATGTGGGCAACAATGTTTTGCTCACGCTGCCAGCGATTATTATGCTCGATGAGCTGCTGGTTTTTTTGGGTGATCACTTGGGTAAGCTCACGAATGCGCATGTGAGCGGCAATTTTGGCCTTCAATACGGCATCGTTATAGGGCTTAGATAAGAAGTCATCACCTCCTGACTCTAGGCACTGACTTAACGCCTTGTCATCATCAAGGGCAGTTAAAAATATAATCGGAACATAATTACCATCCGCTTGAATGGCCTTAATTTTCTTAGTAGCCTGCAAGCCATCCATGATGGGCATCATGACATCCATAAGCACGATGTCGAAATCGTCTTCTTGATAGGCATCAATGGCTTGCTGCCCATCCTGTGCCTCACAAATTTCATGGCCATCTTCTTCCAACAACCAAGTTAATATAGCTCGGTTGGTTGCCTGATCATCTACCACCAGCACTTTCATATACAGAGCATTCCTTTTATAAAAATGGCTGTTTAAACAAACTTAAATTTCTTATCAAAGTGCGCGATAGTAAAAATTTTCATTAAGTTTGGCTGGCAATTGCATATTTCAATGGCACAATCATCGCTCCCAAGATGATTTTTCATATTCAACAACATACCCAGCGCCGAACTGTCTATGTATTCTGTTTGGGCCAAATCCACCACAAACTTCATATCACTGCCGGCCATTTCTGAATAACAATCCCTAAAATCCTGAAGAATATTGAAATCAAAACGACCACTAATTGATACCGTCAGCGTAGAATCCTGCTGATTAACACTCACATTTGACATACCATTGCCCTTTTTAGTCGAACTCAAATTTAGAATAGTTGCATAATGGAATTTTGCTTGGGCAAAAGCGCTTTTATCAATACTTACAAAAGTAATTAACCTAGGAGGATGGCTTGCGAGATAAATTGTTTAAAGGCTTGCTAATAACCATTGGCTGGCTAAGCGTGATATTGGGGGTACTGGGGATATTTCTACCGCTATTGCCCACTACGCCGTTTTTATTGCTGGCGGCAGCCTGTTTTGTACGATCCAGCCCTAGGTTCTATGAGTGGCTCGTTCAGCACCCTAAATTAGGGCGATATGTGCTGGCCTACCTTGAGGGCTCGGGTATTCCAAAACGGGCTAAGTACATCACCATCATGATGATATTTTCCACTATGAGCCTGTCTATCTATTGGGTCCCTTTAGTTTGGGTAAAGTTTTTATTAGTGGGGATTGGCGTATGCGTGAGCATTTACATATTAAAACAGCCCACTTTGCCAGCTGAATAACATTTAATAAAAACGGCGCTCTTAAATAAAAGTGGGCAACTTATCTAGCCGCCCAGTTGAGATAGCCTAGTAAGCTACCTCACCCATACTTCCACTCGCCTGTTTTTCAATTGTCCATCAGTGGCATTGGTGTAAGTCGCCACAGGATTGAATTCGCCGTAACCTGTGCTTAATTTGGCATACACACCGACTTTAGCCAGTTCACGGCGTACTGCCATGGCGCGCAGCTTAGATAACAGCTTTGAACGGTCTTGGTCTTTTCGGCGATCGCCAAAACCAATGAGCAATAAATCTTGTTCATTTCCTTGCTGTTTAAACTGCTCTTTAATGTAATAGGCCAAGCGATAAATATCTTTAATGGCTTTATTATCTAGCTTGGCGCTGCCTGGTTGGAATCGAAAATTTAAGCTCAAACGCTTGTTTCCTTCCACCAATTGCAAATAATCAATGGGTAAGTTTTTAGCCAACGAGGTATCCATAGCCTCTACGTTCTGTGAAATAAAGCCTAGTTTTTGCGCAATTCCCTGCCCTACTACACTTTCTGAAAAATTAATAAATTCTTTAACATAAGGATTGGTCGGCTCATCATCGCTATAAAGATAAAGGCGTCGTGATAACGCATAGTCTTCGGTGGCTACGGTTAATAACGAAGGTTTAAACGCTTGGGTGTCTCCATCACTTACCGCCAATAATTTACTGTCACCCACAAACGCCAAGCCAATAAAGCCGATGGCACCTTTGTCTATTAAAACATTGCCCACTAACATTTCACTGGATTCAAAACGCTTAGCGCTTTCGCTTAAAGGCGCCTTTTTACTCAGCACCATATTTTTAAAGCTGTCCCAAGTACCTGAATTTTCATCTCGTGCATAAAGGTTAATACTTTGGTCGCTGCCTCCTAATTGTGCCCAATTGGTGATTTTCCCTGAGAAAATATCGGCCAATTGTTGCTTACTTAGCTGGCTTATGGGGTTTTTCGGGTGAACAATCATGGCCAAACCATCAATGGCTAAAACATGCTCGCTGCTGGGGCCATCTAAATTGGTCATAGACAACCCATCCAAAACCTCTTTATCTTTGACTTTACGAGACGAAGCCCAAATATCTGCCTCACCTGACATTAAACCTTTAAAACCCGTACTGGAACCATGAGCTGAAATGCGAATTTGTACCGACTTGCCTCTATTGGGCAAATCACCTACAACCACTTTCTCATTAAGCTTTTGCAAAGGCTGCACACGAACATTCATCAAGCCCTTTTGTTTTAAATACTCCATGGCCAAGTGAGGGCCAAGTTTACCGCCCACCGTGTTCGAGCCATGCATGGTGAACAACGTTGTGACAGGGTCTTTGCTTGGAATATTTTTTAAAGGAACAGTGGAAAATACAATTTCTGATAGCGCACTTTGCCAGCGTAGTTCTTTCTCTGAGTGGTCAACAGCGAAGGCTGTGGAGGTAAAACAGAAACTTAAAATAAAGCTAAAAATAAAAGCAGAAAGCGTTCTCATTGATGGGGCAGGCCTGTGATTTTAATCAGGCGTCACCATAACTGTGTTTTATGACAGTTTTGTTACAAAGGGATTGAAGCGTTAAATTATTAATTAGATGGGGGATTAAACGAAGGTTATAACACTGACGAGAAATGCCGGAAACAGGCAGTGTTTAAACCTTTAAACACTGCCGTTATCAAACTTAGGCTTCGTCTGGAACCGCTGCGTCGATCAATTCTTTTAGCTCACCGTTTTCAGCCATTTCAGTGATGATATCGCAGCCACCTACTAGCTCACCATTCACCCACAACTGCGGAAAAGTTGGCCAGTTAGCATACGCAGGAAGGTTGGCACGAATTTCAGGGTTAGACAGAATATCAACGTAAGCAAAGCGCTTACCCACTTCCATTAACGCCTGTACGGTACGCGCTGAGAAACCACACTGTGGCTGGTTAGGGTTGCCTTTCATGTATAGCAATACAGTGTTGGCTTCAATTTGTTGTTTAATTTGTTCAATCACTTCAGACATATTGTGCTCACGGTTATATTGTAAATAGCAATTTCGTGCCATTTTAACGAATAACCTAGTGTTATGCTAGGTTTTGGATACAGGCCCTGTTAAGAGCCTGATATACGTCAACTGATGTGCCTAAAGAGTTAAAACTGATATTTGGCGCCAATATTGATCGAGCGAGGCTTACCAGGCCGGAAACCATAAGGCTTAGCCGATACTACGTACTCGTTACCCAAGGCATTATCCAAGGTGCCATAGAGCTTCAAGCTTGGGTGTATTTGATAATTGGCCGATAAATCGATAACGGTATAAGTATCTATTCGATCTTGCGAAGCTATGTTGCCCTGCCCTGGAACATTGCGCATTTCACTTTGGTACAAGGCCGAGGCGTTGGCCGCCCATTTTCCCTTGGCCACCCCTAATTGGAGGTTGAGCCTATGTTCTGGTAGGTAGCCTATTTCATAGCCTTCTTTAATATCTAAGCCAGCTTCACCAAACGCACCGCTTTCATCTGTGAAATCTTCGCCAAATTCACCATGGCTAAAGGTGTAGGTAACACTCATGGGCAATTCAAAGGCCTGCCATTCAATTTCATCTTTCCAGCTAGCCTCAACACCATAAACCAGCGCACTGCCGGCATTAATTTGCTCTCCGGCCGTCGCGCCATCACAACTATTCGCCACACTGCAAGTACCGCTAAACTGGCTATAATCGTTTACAAAAGCAATCACTTCAGTCTGCCCAAAACCAGAATAGCGAGCACCAAACTCATAGTTGGTACTCTCCTCTGGCTCAATATCTCCGCTTCCATTAGGCGTGGCAGCCGTAAAACCTTTATAGATCCCCGCTAACAGTCCTAAACTTGGCGTGATTTGCGAATACACCCCAGCCCCTGGCAAAGTAATAGATTGGCTTAATTCTTCTTTTTGAGTCTGCACTCCGGTGAAGTTACCAAAAGTCGTTTTGGTAGACTCTATGGTTTCATGGCGCACGCCTAGTGTTAGTGTGGTGTTATCTAAGGTAATTTCATCCTGAATGTACAAAGCCAAAGCCTGTGCCTCATCTTTATTTTCGACTGTGGTTACAAAGCTCCCATCAACCGCTATTAACTCTCCGCCTACCTGCATCGCATAATTCTGCTCGGTATGATGACGCTCAACTTCATCCTGATGATACCTAACGCCTACTTCTAAGTTATGCGTTAAGCCCACAAAGAATTGTTCGCTATTAATTCGAGTTTGCAGCCCTTGTGAAATAAATTTTCGGCCGTTATTTCCAATTTGTAGCTCAGTGGCACTGTCACTAGCAGCGCTTCCTGTAAGCACATTGTAATAAGCGTCATAAGTACTAGGGTCAGCGAGAACATCTTGCAAGGTCACACCAGAATTAAAAGCATTAACCTTAAACCAGTCACGATCAAAATCATTTCGATAAACATCTGATGTTACCGTCATATCGTTCAATTCCATTGAATGAGTGAATTGGAATTGCAGATGTTGCCATTCACTTTTATCTAATTGAGAAGCCGAGTAACGTCGATTAGGGTCACTATTAAAATCATCTTCCGTTAGCCCTAAATACGTTTCATCTGATTCTTCATCGGCATAACCTAATTTTAATAAAAATGAGTGGCTCACTTCACCAAACACTTGCCAGCTGGTTTTCAGGTTTACGTCATTGCGTACAAAACCCGTGTCGCCACCTCCATCTAAATCTTTAAAGCCATCCGCGCTGACCCTTAGCCCTTCTATTACATAAGCGGCATCACCCACCTGCTCGCCATAATAGGCGTTATAACGCTGAAAATTATCGCTGCCGTATTGAACGTCTAACTCCCCTTGCGGTGCATAAGGCATGGCTCGGCTCACCATATTAATGGCACCACCCACCGTCGCTGGACCATATTGAATCGTGGACGGTCCTTTAAATACTTCTACGGCACTCATGCGGGAAATATTGGGAAAGTAATACGCGGCTGGCGCTGAATAAGGTGCCGGCCCTGATAAAATCCCATCTTCCATTATGGTAATTTTTTTACTGCGCTCAGGAGATGTGCCTCGTAAACCTATATTAGGACGCAAGCCATAGCCGTCTTCTTCTTGAATATTAACGCCCGGCACAGCGTTCAGCACTCGGTTAATGTCGGTGTATTCGAATTTATCCAAAGCCACCTCATCAATTAATGTGGCAGAACCAGGTTTTAGTAAAACCTCATCTTGCCCACCGGTAATAAAAACTTGTTCAAGGGTGACACCCTCATTAGAGACTACTTCAGAGGTGGTTTGCCCATAAACTGAAAAAGGCAGAACAAGAGAAATGGATACCGCTAACCATTTAGGCAGAGGATCAAAAAACGAAATCGGTGCGAAATTAAACACTGCATGGCTCCGGTAATTCTATGAAATGATGACAAAACAGAAAAATTAAAACGCGCAATTATTCTGCGCGCACTCTATTTTTAAATACCGCAAGATTCAACTTTTTCTTGATCAAGTAAATGTTCATATCGAGCATCCGTTAAAGTCATCAAGAAACAAACTAGGGCTTGGACTTCACTCTCATCTAAAGTTATATGATTAGCCCCCAGTAATTCTGTCTCGATATTTTCATCAATTTCAGGCACCTGCCAAGCAAGTTGTGTTTCTGGGTTTACGCTGGAGTCTGGCATGTCATTGGCTCGCAATTTAGCGTGCTCATAAAACTCAATAACGGTTTCCAATTCGTTAAATACACCGTTATGCATATAAGGCGCTGTCACAGCGACATTGCGTAATGTTGGCACTTTAAATTTTCCCTTTTCAGAATCATCTACCACCAACGGATTTTGCAATAGCCCAGTATCTAATTGGTCAACACCATTAATTGCACGAAGCGCTGTATTTTCAGGCACACCGATATTATGAAACTCAAAGCTGGTAAATAGCTCTGTCTTAGATGAATCTGCTTCTAGCTGATGGCAAGACGCACAGGTTAAATCAGAAGAGAAAAAACGTGTTTTTCCAATGCTGGCTTTGCTAATGATTGAGTATTCGTAATCACCTGTTAGTGAAAGGTCATACTTTGAATCGAATGGTGATAATTCAGCTGTTTTTTCAAACTCCCCAATACTTTCACTCATTGCCTCGTAGGCATTTTCAGTATCGTTAAAAATATCGGAGCCATAGATCAATTCAAACGCCGCAACATAATCATTATTTTCTTTAAGACGATCAACCACACTGGATTTGTCTGGCATGCCCATTTCTAAAGGGTTGGTTGGCGGCCCACCGGCCTGTCCGGCTAAGCTTGATTCCCTGCCATCCCAGAATTGCCCACCCAAAAACCCTTCATATGCGCCGATACCATTTTGTCTCTGCCTTATTACTCGTTCACGGGTACCCTCATGAAATTCCGGACTAAACGCCGCATATGCTGCCGTTGGTGCATTTCTATCACCAATAGATGATCCGTTATCTCCTAAAGATGCTGCGGAAGTTTGACCCGCAATACTCGCATCATTTGTTCTGTCATCTACAAAGCCTTGATCAGGGTTATGGCAGGTAGCACAAGACTGACTTCGATTAAAAGATAAATTAACATCAGAGAACAAAGCCTCCCCTAAGCTTGGCTTAGTTTCAAACTTAACCCCATCTGAAGAGCCACTTCCGCAACCGACCAATAGAGTGGTTAATGCTAAACCAATCAAAACTTTTTTAACTGCCATACTTCATGCCATCAAAATTACGCCAAAATGCTGAGGCAATACTACTACAGTTTGTCAGGGTTTAAAATGAGAATAATTCACAATACAATTCATGGTTGCCAATCATTATCATTTGCAATACCATCCTCAGCCATAATTCGTAGCGCAGAAACACTTCAGCCCAAACTCTAGTGGCCCTGCCTTTAAAACCTGATTTATTTAAGGAAATTTTCATGAAAATGCTTAAATTAGCTGCCTTTGTTGCAAGCGCCTCCATGTTAATGGCTTGCGGTAGCAGCAGTGACAACGACGAAACACCGTACGTGGCGCCTGATATCAACATGGAAAAAGCCGCCATGGTTTTAGAAACCAATGCTGATATTGCTTACGCGACTTATTCTGATTCCGTTGCAACTGCAGTCGCTCTAAAGGCAGCATTAACTGCTTTTCGCGCTGACCCTTCTCAAGAAAAGCTAGACGCGGCTAAATTGGCTTGGTTAGTTTCACGTGAACCTTATGGTCAAACTGAAGTATATCGTTTCCGCAACAGCCCAATTGACAGCACAGATTACGAAAGTGAAGACGGCCCTGAAGGCGACATCAATGCCTGGCCTCTTGGTGAAGCATTAATCGATTACGTAAAAGTCAATGACACAGATTTTGGAACCGGCCAAATTGGTGTTACCGCACACAGCGTTGGCGAAGAAGGTGTATTGCCTGAGAGCATTGATGTCACCAATGCTGTTGGAAACAATATTATCGAAACAACTGAAATAGTTATTGATGCAGCGCTATTGGCAAATACAGCCAGTGCCACAGATGAGCACGATGTAATCGCCGGCTATCACGCCATTGAATTCTTACTTTGGGGCCAAGATTTAAATAATGATGCAGGCGTAACAAACGCCACTGATCGTGATGAAGCGGTTAAAACTGAAGCGGTTAAAACCGCTGCAGAACCTGTTAATGCATTTGCAAATGGTGGCCAACGGTCTGTAGATGATTTTCAATACACTACCGTTAACGATAACAGTGTGGGTGATCGTCGCCATCAGTACCTTGAAGTAGCCGTTGATAAATTGATTGCCGATCTAACTCAGGTTCAAGAAGGTTGGAGCTCAGAGATCGAGGATAACTACCGCAGTCAGTTCGTCACCATTGCCAATGAAGCAGAAGCTAAGCAAAAGTTAACAGAGATTCTGACCGGCATGGGCACTTTATCTGAAGGTGAGTTAGCTGGAGAGCGCATGCAAATCGCTTTTGTTAATAATTCTCAAGAAGACGAACACTCTTGTTTCTCAGATAACACTCATCGCGATATCTGGTTGGATGCTGAAGGTGTTTCAAACAGCTATAACGGTGTTTACGCTGGGTACGATAGCGATTTAGATGGCATTGACGATGTGACCACCAACGCTGTAAATGGATACGGAATTGATGCATACCTTGCTGAAGTAGGCTTGGAATCCTATGCAACTGAAGCTGAAGAAGCGCTGGCCGAAACAGTAGATAACTATGAAGCTATTGATGCTCTAGCCCGTAATGGCCAACCTTTTGATGTGCTAATTATGAGTGCACCCACTGAAGATAGCGCCATTGGTAAAACTATCATCTCTTTAAATAATCAAGCCCAAGCCATTCAAGAAATTGCCACAGCCTTAGGTTTAGGTGATGTTGTAGACGATGAAGCTTCAGGCTGTAATACCGCCTCAGCTACTACTGGCTGCTAATACAAAACCTTTTATGACTAAATCAGTTATACAGAAACCGAGCTTTGCTCGGTTTTCTGCCATCTTATCAAGTGCAATTCTGCTGTTGACAGGCTGCGATGCCTCCACGCCTTCAGAACAAACCAACCCCTACTCCAGCGTTAATTTTCCTGTTTATATTGCAGCCGAAAATAATCCCGGAGGCGATACCACGGTTTCAATTAAACCCTTTGCCAGCTTTGAATTACCCTCAGCCAACATGGATAGACGACTCAGGCCCGACTTTCATGCAGGTAAAGCCTTGGCGAATCAACCCTGGGTCAAAGCCCCTACCATCACCACCGCTCGGGATGGATTAGGACCCATTTACAATGCTCGCACCTGCTTAATGTGCCATATAAAAGGAGGTAAAGGCTTCATACCTGCTGATGCTAATACTGCACTCATGGGCACACTAGTGCGACTCAGTAAGCCTGGCAAAGTCACTGCTGGAAATGTCAAAGCCGGTGTGAATCCACACCCTGTTTATGGCGATCAAATTCAAGGGCAATCCATCTCATTGGCCCACCAATTACGCCATTCACAAAAACCAGATACGTTAAAGCATGATGTGGCGCCAGAAGCCTATACCTATTTAAATTGGGTCGAGCACACCTTCACCTACCCTGATTCTTATCAAGTCAATTTACGCAAACCTGAGTTAGAATTTCGAAACTTGGGTTATGGCGCAATAGGTGAAAACACTTTGTTTAGCTTAAGGGTGGCACCGGCCATTGCAGGCATGGGCTTAATAGAGCTCATTGCCCAAAAGGATATTAACGCTTTAAGCGATGCAAATGATGCCAACCAAGATGGCATATCAGGGCGAGTGAATTGGGTGTGGGATAACAAATTACAAGCGACGGCACCCGGGCGTTTTGGTTTGAAAAGCAATAAAGCGACTCTGGATATGACCGTGGCCGGTGCCTTTGCTAATGACGTGGGCATTACCAGCTCATTGTCGCCATCCCAGCCTTGCACAAAAAAACAAGTCACCTGTCTATCTCAACCCAACGGCAACGACAAAAATGAAGTGGAGCTGTCTGATGAGCTACTGGAGCTGGTTGTGAATTTTAACCGTAACCTTGCACCTGTTAATCGACGCAACCCTAATAATGACATTGTCATGCAAGGTCGCGAGATATTTTACCAAACAGGATGCCAGCAATGCCATAATCCGCAATTTAAAACGCTCCCTAGCACGCTTAATCCACACTTAGGTGAACAAATAATTTGGCCTTACAGCGACTTTTTACTGCATGATTTAGGGCCTGATTTAGCCGATAATCGCCCTGACTTTCAAGCTACTGGCTCTGAATGGCGTACCGCCCCACTATGGGGAGTGGGCATGCTTGAGGCTGTGAATGGCAGCGGTGTTTTACTGCATGACGGTCGTGCTCGCACCATTGAAGAAGCTATTTTATGGCATGGCGGCGAAGCTCTAAGCGTGAAAAATAAATTTGTTCATTTGCCTAAGCAAAAGCGTGATGCCTTGGTAAAGTTTGTGAACTCTTTGTAAAGTAATCCATATAAAATGACCAACACCACAATCACCTCCCTATCCCGCAGGAAACTATTAAAAACCCTAGCCGTGCTAGGGGTTTCTTTACCGGCTGCCAATGCCTTGCTGAGCTTAAACAAGCAAGAATTTGGCGACACAAAAGAGCGGTGGCTGTCGGCGCAAGGTCGTCATAAAGAACAATTCAGCCTGGGCATGATTAATCCCTATCAAGACCAGACTGAATTGGCATTGTCAAACTTTAGGGGTCATGGCCTTTGTCAAAACCCTCATAAAAAAGAACAAGTAGCGATGCTCGCCCGACGTCCAGGATTGCAAGGCATCGTCATAGATTTACAAACGGGAAATCCTACCCACGTTTTTCAATGCAGCGAAGATCACCACATGCAGGGCCATGCTTGTTTTAGCCATGATGGCCAGTATTTATTCAGCAGTGAATCAAATTATAAAACTGGCCAAGGAAAAATTATCGTAAGGGAAACCCAAAACTTCAAACAAGTTCATGAATTTTCCAGTCACGGCATTGGGCCCCATGAATTGTTAATGATGCCTAATAGTGACCAGCTGGTTATTGCTAACGGCGGGTTACTGACTCACCCAGATTCCGGCAGAAAAGTGCTTAATTATGCCAACATGCATTCCAGCCTAACTTATATCAATAGCCAAAATGGTGAATTGCTTGATCAACAAACATTGACTGAAACTAAAGCCAGTATTCGCCATTTAGATGTAAGCGGTGACGGCATAGTGGCGGTGGCATTGCAGGTGCAGCGGGATGCCTTAAAGCACAATAAGCCTATTGAACTGGCAGCATTGCATAAGCCTGGGCAGCCACTTAAAACTTTAACTGCCCCCACTAGCTTACTGTTAAAGCTCAGTGACTACATGGGCAGTGTGAAAATTAATTCACCACACAAAGTGGCGGCCTTTACCAGCCCCCGTGGCAATCTGGCCATGTTCTGGAATATTGATGACGGTTCATTTAAAAATCACCATGGATTTCATGACGTTTGCGGTTTAGCCGTCAGTCAGGATAAAAATTATTTTGTACTCTCCAATTCTGCAGGTAAAATCCGTCGCATTCACGCCAACACATTAAAAGAAGACCCAACGATGCGCTTAAGTTTTCCCAACAACAGCTGGGATAATCATATGCTGTCAGTATCTTCTTAATTCAGGTTTCGTTGTATTTATGTTTAAAGCTCCTTTCATGTTTAAAACCCTCGGCCTAGTTTTGGGCGCCCTCATGCTAAGCGCCTGTGGGTCTTCCAGCTCTTCTATCACCAGTAATACCAGCGCTGAGCTAGAGATTGCTATTGAGCAAGTAATTGACAACACCATTATGCCGGCCTCTGCGGCTTTCAAAGCACAAGTTCAAGTACTTGATGATAGCGCTGAGTTCTTCTGCAGTGATGGCAATATCAACGAAGCCAACTTGCTAACGGTACAGGAGAAATGGGTACAAACTAACGACACTTGGTTTCAATTATTGCCCTTCAATTTTGGCCCCATGATTACCAGCGTAGTGATACCCAACTACTATTATATTGATTCGTTTCGAGTAAATGGCGTTGATTCCACAACCATAGTAAGAGCGGAAATCAATAACTTATTGAGCAGCGTAACCGGCATCAATGATGATCTTTTCACCACAAAAGAATCAAATAAAGTAGGCCTATTAGCCCTCGAAGTCGCCTTATTTGAAAATGCAGATAGCGGCTCAACCGCCAGCAGTGACATTGTTTCTGAATTTGCAAGCGCGCCTAGAAAATGCCAAGTATTAACTGGTTACACGGCCGAACTACTGCGCCGAGCCAACATTATTGATGACGGCTGGATAACCGATTATCGCAGCACAGGCAGCGGCTATCGCGAGCTACTCCTGAGTGGTGAACTAGAAAATGTCAGTGGGGAAGACGGCAGCGCTGCCACCACCAAAATTGTGCTAGCAGTGCAAAATTATTACGACTACCTTGCCAATCGAAGTGTAACCAGTTCAGTAGCCCAACTGTCCAATTCAATTTGGGATTCACTGGGTTTATCAATAGATATCACTCAAGAATTGTTAGAGGGTAAAGCCGACACTAACGTGAGTTTATTTGACATAATGAACAACACCGATGGCAACACCTTAGATGTGGAGTCCATAAAGGCAAACTTCATAACCATTCATGCAGCAATTGATGAAGCTAATAGCACCGATCTTCAAGCCGCCGCCAAAGCTCTAGATAATAATTTCAAAGTAGATGTCACCACTGGGTTAGACATTGATGCAGGCCTTAGTTTTGCTGACGGCGATTAATTAGCCGAGACTAATTATTCATTCGTTAAGTTATAAAAATAATAAGCCCACCACAAAAGCTGGGCTTTTTGTTTTTATAAACCACCCTCATATGTCATTTAACTACACCCTTTCCAAACCCACCCGCCCCTGGGGTTTGAATATCAAACACATCACCCACTTCCATTTCCACCTGTGCCAAGCCCTCTAAACTCTCCACCTGTCCGTCGTTTCGAATAACTCGGTTAACACCGCATTCTCCATTACCACCACCCTTCACGCCCGCCGGTGGGATTTTTCTATGCCCCGAAATCATGGCGGCTGTCATGGGCTGCAAAAATTTAATTTGACGGTGCATGCCATCACCGCCTTTAAATTTGCCCGTGCCGCCACTGTTTTGTCGTACTTCAAATTTTTCTAGTCGTACCGGATATCGGCTCTCTAAAACTTCAGGGTCAGTCAGTCGGCTGTTAGTCATGTGAGCATGAACCGCACTGGCTCCATCATAGCCCTCTACTGCCCCTATGCCACCACACAGGGTTTCATAGTATTGGTATTCGTCATTACCAAAGGTGAAATTATTATTGGTCCCTTGAGAGCCTGCCATGACACCTAGGGCTAATAATAAGGTATCCACCACATATTGAGCGGTCTCCACATTACCACTCACCACAGCAGCAGGATATTGTGGGCTTAGCATGCTGTTGTCAGGAATTTGAATGTCTAACGCGCGAAAAATTCCGGCATTTAAAGGAATGTCATGGCTCACTAAACAACGAAACGCATACAGCACACAGGCTTTTGCCACTGAACTGGGGGCATTAAAATTACCTTTATGCATGGCAGAGGTGCCCGCGAAATTTACGACAGCGCTGCCTTCTTTAGTATCAACTGTTATGTTCATTTCAATGGCACAACCGTCATCCATTTCATAACGATAATGGCCATCGTTTAAAGTTTTAATTACATTACGCACCGCCAATTCGGCGTTATCTAATACAAACCCCATGTAAGCATTTACAACAGGCAAACTGTATTGCACCACCATGTTTGAAAGTTGCTGAGCGCCTTTTTCACAACTGGCAATTTGCGCTTTTAAATCGGCTATATTTTGGTTCACGTTGCGAGCTGGGTATTCATGATCCAATAATACCTCCCTAACAATACTTTCTAAAAACGCCCCTTTTTGCATAATTTTTAAGCCATCTAATAGAATACCTTCTTGGGAAATATGCTGGCTAAATGGGGGCATGGAGCCTGGTGTGATACCGCCAATATCCGCGTGGTGGCCTCTGGCCGCCACAAAAAAGCTTAATATATTTTCATTGCCCTGCTTAACAAACACAGGCTTCACAAGCGTGACGTCAGGCAAATGAGTCCCTCCGTTATAAGGCGTATTCACCGCATACACATCTCCATCAGCCATGGTACTGCCATGTTTATGAATTACGGCTAATACACTTTCGCTCATGCTGCCAAGATGCACAGGAATGTGAGGGGCGTTGGCAATCAACTGGGCTTTCACATTAAATAACGCACACGAAAAATCTAAGCGCTCCTTAATGTTAACCGAGGCTGCCGTGCGCTCTAACACATAACCCATTTGCTCGGCCACGTTCATAAAGCGGTTATTAAAAATTTCCAGTAATACAGGGTCGGCCTGCTGAGCCGAATATTGTTTACTCACCGATTGCCCTTGTGAATTTAAATCGGGGCTTAATAATAAATCGCCTTTTTCAGTCAACACTCCTTGCCAATTGCTTTCAATCACTATGGTGCCGGTATCCTCCAACACTAAACACGGGCCCACTATTGTTTGCCCAATTTTTAATTGGCTACGCTGGTACACACCAGCATCGTGTTCTTTTTCCATACTAAACAACTTAACATTTGATATGGGTTGGGCTGGCGTTAAAACAGTTTGAATATGCGGCTGACTCAATTCACCGGCAACGCGCGCCTCCACTTGTAAGGCTTCAACAAACAACCCTTGGCTACCAATAAAACCAAATAACTGTTTATGCTGCTCTTCAAAAGCGGCCTTCATATTTTCAAAACTATCGAGGTCCACCAGCAGGCTGTTATCGCTGCCTAAATATTTAATGTGTAACCGCCCTTGGTATTCAACCAATTGTTTGGAGTCGGTGCCAACAAATTGCTGGGCCAGCTCTGTCTTTATTTCTTGGAGGCTTTTACCAATGTTTTTTAATAACGCTTCATCCAAGGGTTTTTCAACTGCCCTATCTTTAAGTTTTATTTGGTCGGCCAAGCCAATGCCAAAGGCCGATAACACACCCGCAAAGGGGTGCATCAACACTTTTTTAACCCCCAGTTGTTCGGCTACTAAACAAGCATGCTGCCCTCCTGCCCCCCCAAAACTTACCAATGTGTAATCGCTTAAATCATAACCGCGCTGAATGGAAATACGCTTCACCGCATTGGCCATGTTCTCTACCGCCACATTTAAAAAACCTTGCGCCACTTGTTGCGCTGAAATGTTTGGCTGTTGTGATTCAAGTGCCTGCTGCTCGTTAAAGTTTTTGGCAAGGCGTGAAAACTTTTCCTTCACCACGTCTTTATCAAGAGGTTGATTAGCTTTTTCACCAAATATGGCAGGGAAAAACTGCGGTTGAATTTTCCCCAGCAACACATTGCAATCGGTAACTGTTAACGGGCCACCACGGCGATAACATGCAGGGCCTGGGTTGGCACCGGCACTTTCAGGGCCCACTTGATAACGGCCATCTTGAAACTTAACAATGCTGCCACCACCAGCGGCCACCGTATGAATTTGCATCATAGGCGCGCGCAAGCGCACACCCGCCACCTGAGTTTCAAACTGACGCTCGTACCCTCCTGCATAATGGCTAACATCGGTACTGGTGCCCCCCATGTCAAAGCCCACCAATTTATTAAATCGCTTGCCTTCATGTTCGCCAGCCAATTGTGCAGTTTTAACCATGCCCACCACACCACCCGCCGGCCCAGACAATATGGCATCCTTACCCTGAAAATTACTGGCCAAACTTAAACCGCCATTGCTTTGCATAAAATACAGCGGCACTTGCCCGGAAGTTTGCGCAGCGTCGGTGGCATTTAATTCAGCGGACACTTGGCTGACATATTGACGCAATACTGGACTTAAATAAGCATCCACCACAGTGGTGTCTCCACGGCTCACCAATTTTTGTAAAGGGCTCACTTCATGACTCACCGAAATTTGGCTAAAACCTAATTCCCGAGCCAACTGCGCCACTTGCTTTTCATGCTGCTGATAGCGGTAACCATGCATCAACACAATGGCCACACTTTCAAATCCTTGTTGGCGTAGGGTTTGTAATTGAGGTTTTAATACATTGAGATTCAGCGCTTTTACCACCTCTCCTTGCGCAGAAAACCGTTCGGGTACTTCAATCACCTGATGGTAAAGAGGTTCGCCCCGCTCCACCGCTAATGCAAAAATATCGGGGCGGGTCTGATAGCCAATTAACAAAGCATCCTTTAAACCTTCAGAAATCAGCAAGGCACAACGCTGACCTTTGCGTTCAAGTAACGCATTGGTGGCCACGGTGGTGCCCATTTTCACCACATCAATCCACTCAGGGTTAATGCTTTGACTAGGGGATAATTTCAGAAAATAGCGAATACCAGCAATGGCGGCATCGGTATATTGTTGTGGGTTTTCAGATAACAGTTTATGGGTTAATAACTGCCCCTGAGGAGATTTCGCCACGATATCGGTAAAGGTGCCGCCACGGTCAATCCAAAACTGCCACTTTTTCGCTGTCATCATTGCCCCACTGAAAACCTGAAAATAACGCTAAATCGTTGATATTGCGGGCATTCTAACCGGAAAAAAGCCTGCCTGCGCGAGTTGCTTGTAATAACCTCTTAGTTAGGTATTATGCTTGGCTTCATTTTTTGGCAGCAAATGGCGAGTCTATCCAAGTTAAATGGAAGAAGATGAGTCAAATTCGCTGCCATTTTGCTTTTTTAGGCTTGCGTGAGGAACAGTGATGCAACCTATTATGAACACCTATGGCCGTTTACCCGTTACCTTTTCTAAAGGGGCGGGTGTGTATGTCACTGACGACAACGGCAAATCTTATCTTGATGCATTAAGCGGCATTGCTGTGTGCGGATTAGGCCACGGCCACCCTGCCGTGACCCGCGCTATCCGCGAACAAGCCGATAACTTGGTCCATACCTCCAACCTATATGGTATTGGCCAGCAGCAATCTTTGGCTGAAAAATTAACCGCCATTAGTGGCATGGATAACGTATTTTTTGGCAACTCAGGGGCCGAAGCCAATGAAGCGGCCATTAAAATTGCCCGTAAATATGGCAACGACCAAGGCATAACCCTACCCACTATATTGGTGATGGATGGGGCTTTTCACGGCAGAACGCTAGCCACGCTTACCGCCACCGCTAACCCGGCTGCCCATGCTGGCTTCACACCGTTAGTGAATGGTTTTGAACGTGTGCCTTACAACGATTTAAAAGCCGCGCAAGATGCGGTGAAAAACAATTCAAATATTATTGCCATTCTTATTGAACCCGTTCAAGGGGAAGGCGGTGTAACCGCGGCCACCGAAGACTACATGAACGGTTTACGCGAATTGTGTGACCAAAAAGATTTGTTACTGATGTTAGATGAAATTCAAACGGGTAACGGTCGTACCGGTGAATACTTTGCGTTTCAACATTTTAATTGGACCCCAGACGTATTAACCACTGCAAAGGGCTTAGGCAATGGCGTACCCATTGGTGCCTGTTTGGCCAAAGGAAAAGCAGCCAACGTTTTACAACCCGGTAACCACGGTTCAACCTATGGCGGTAACCCATTAGTTTGTGCTGCCGCCAATGCCGTTATTGATACCATTACCAATGAAAAGCTTTGTACTCGGGTAACCGAACTGGGCGAACGTATCGTTAATGCCATTGATAAAGAATTAAAAGACACCGGTTTCATTACAGAATACCGTGGTAAAGGATTAATGATTGGCGTGGTATTAAATACCACAGATAACGCTGCCAGCATTATGAAATCTTCACTAGACGCAGGCCTATTGTTAAATGTAACGGCCGGCAATGTGGTGCGTTTATTACCGCCATTTGTATTAACTAACGACGAAGCCGATTTGATAGCCGCAAAAGTATGCGAGCAAATCAAACTGTATTTCGCCCAAAAGAAATAAAGAAGGCGCCGTTATGTCAACCCGTCACTTTTTAACCTTATTAGATTTCACGCCATCTGAATTGGCCATGCTAATCAACCGCGCCATTGAGTTGAAGTCTATGCAACAGCAAGGGCTTGTATACGAGCCTTTAAAAAATAAAGTACTGGGTATGATTTTTGAAAAATCTTCTACTCGTACTCGTGTTAGCTTTGAAGCGGGTATTGCTCAATTGGGCGGTGCCGGTATTTTTCTAAGCCCAAGAGACACTCAACTGGGCCGTGGCGAACCCATTGAAGACAGCGCAAAAGTGCTGTCTCGCATGTGCGACATTATAATGATTCGCACCTTTGGCCACGAAAAAGTCGAAACCTTTGCGGCTAATTCTCGCGTGCCGGTCATTAACGCCTTAACCGATGAATACCATCCTTGTCAGTTATTGGCTGACATGCAAACGTTCCAAGAACACCGCGGCAGCATTCAAGGCAAAACCGTGGTTTGGGTAGGCGATGGCAATAACATGTGCCACAGCTACATAAACGCAGCCCGTCAGTTTGACTTTAACTTAGTAGTGAACTGCCCTGAAGGGTTTGACCCTATGCCTGAATTGGTAGAGGCCAATAAAGATCGCGTGAAAATCATTCGTGACCCTAAAGAAGCCGCCACTGGCGCACACATGTTAGTAACTGACGTGTGGGCTTCTATGGGCCAAGAAGAGGAACAAAAAGAGCGTGAGAAAGTTTTCAAAAAGTATCAGGTAAGCCCTGAACTCATGGACTTGGCCCATGAAGATGCCATTTTCATGCATTGCCTACCTGCTCACCGTGGTGAAGAAATCAGCCATGACATGATGGATGATCCGCGTGCAGTAGTTTGGGATGAGGCAGAGAACAGATTGCATGCTCAAAAGGCGTTAATGGAATATCTTTTGTGTAATGAAGAAGCGTAATCTGAAATTAGTCTGAAACATGAGTCGCTTTTAAAAATCTAAACAAATAATTAGGTATCCTTTAATGCCTAATTATTTACAGTTTAATACAGCTAACACTCTACTAAACCATTTATCGCCTCTAAGAATTTCCAACCATGATCCCTCACACCTCACGAGTGCAACATCATGAAAATGTCTAAAATCACCCTAAAACTAAACGAACGATTGCTTAAAGTAATTAACGTTATCTCCGATCAAGCACAGAATGAGCTAGAAGGCCTTGTGAAAACCACCCATACCGTGCAGTTTGAATTGTTTCCAGGCAGCTTATTGGTCAATTGCTTTTTCGAAACACAAGCTCAACTAGATAACTCACAAGCTTTAGAAAAAGTTTTTCAGAGAAAACTGCAAAAGCTATTATTAAAACAAGGCATATTATTAAAAGAATCCAGTCGTAATTTGAAATTCTGCCTCGCGTAATAAATAGCAGTTAATACCCTGTATAAATGCTCTTACATTAAATACCGTTGCGTTAAATCATGAACAAAATTTTTATTATAGGCTTACCCCGAACCGGCACCACAAGCATTAGCGTGGCATTATTAGACCATGGTTTTAAGGTAGCCCACACCGCCTTTACCCAACAGGCATTTAAATTGGCCGATGTGGTATCAGACGCCCCTTGTTTCAGTGATTACCAACAACTAGACGCTTTATTTCCCGGTTCCAAATTCATCTATTTAGAGCGCTCGCAGGATCTGTGGATTCCATCAATACAGAAACTGCTTAAAAAGATGAAAGAAAACCTTGAGATTAAAACTGGGGTTTTTAACCCAGTGCTTAAACGCGCTTTTCATACAACGTTTGAACTGTCCACAGCCACCAACCCTCTTGATGCTCAACACCTCGAAAATTGCTACCAGCAACACAAAGACAGCATCCGGAACTATTTTGAATTTAGAGACGATTTGTTAGAGATAAACATCAGCCAAAGGGACAGTTTTTCCACCTTATTACAATTCCTAAATATTGATTTCGAAGGAGAGCCTCAATTCCCCCACCTCAATATTGGCAAGCATGTCTCTAACTGGCGAGAACACAAGCACCCTAATAAAGTAAACTCCAATGCCGCAGGGGTACACCATAGAAAGTTTTTTGATTACCTGTAGCCAGCCATAGGGCCGTCCTGCCAATAATTCATTACTCGCGTTACTCAATACCGCACACTTAGAAATCACCTTTACATAAATAGACACCTTAAAAACTTAAGGCCTAAAAATGATAGGTTTAAGATGCCCGCTAACCGTCGCCTTTAAAGCATGGTAATGTGGCCATCAACGTTGATTTACCAATTCCAGAGTCTACTATGCCACGCCATATTCTTGATGAAGCTAAAATTCATAAAAATATTCAACAAACCATCAGTGACAATCATCGCCCCTTCGTTGAAAGCATTATCCACACAGTGGAAAGCAAGCCCATCGTTGTAATAGGCATGGGCATTAACCCAGCTTGCAAAAACGCCTGTAAATTATTAACCAAGCAAGGCCTTGATTTTGAATATGGCAGCTATTTCAAGGAATGGCGCAAACGAAATGCATTAAAAATGTGGACTGGCTGGAAAACCTTTCCCATGGTTTTTGTAAACGGTGTGCTAATAGGCGGCACGGAAGATCTAAATAAACTAATACGCTCCAATGAACTGGATAAAGTTTGCTGAAAATTTATGCCATCCCTAAGACTCACTAGTTCTGGCTAAAATAAAAACATTCCTGAATATTAACTCCAGAGTAAAGGACATTTTTAGACTTAAACACTTAGAGTTCAAAATTTTAATGAATATATTGTAAGTGCTGACGACCAAAAAATTAGGGAATGGCCACACCAATAAATTGATCCTATCGAAAGACACCATACAGCCTCCCCCTGACCAGTATTCTTTAGTTAATAACCAAGTTTTCTAATTCATGAATTGATAAGGGCTTTCTTAACTGATCAAAAGCATCACCCTCAAGCCTTTAAACAATACTGACAACTCCCTACCGAGAAACCAAATATTAACAAGCACAAAAAAAGGGATGAATATTATTCATCCCTTTTCAAACTTTAATTAGCGCCTGCATTGAGCGCTAACAATAAGCTTTAAGAAGCTCGCTTATATTAAGCTTCTTCTTTTGGTGCATTCAACAATTCAGCGATAATTTTATTCATTTCAGTAGGCATTTGCGCTAGCACAGCGTCTTCTGCCAAGGTAATGTCTTTTTCGATGTAAGAAACAATTTTACGTGTTCCCATATCCATCACACCACCAAATGCTGTTACTTTCTTCATGAAAGGCATTTGCATGCCACTGGCTGAATCTACGTGAAGAACAATAACGTACTTGAAGTTATAGTCTTTATCCTTGATCGCGCCAACATCTTTCAGTTTACCGGTTAAAATTTTCATTTTACCGTCAAGTTCTTTAGCGTATTTTTCAGCTGAACCTGTCATTTCCATTTTGTCGTTACCGGCTTGACGACGCATGTTTTCGCCAAGGGTCCAAGACAAGTTACCCACCACGTCGTATAACTGCTGACCAGAAATAACCGAAGCGCCATATTCAGAAACCGCACCACCAGAAATAGCCAAACCTACTTTTGTCGTGTCGCCAGGCACGCCGTGCAGGCTAATAGGGAAAATAAACGCTGGCTCTGTTGCCGTTACGGCCAGTGGGAACTCTTGATCAGCGTTGCGCTTTACCATGGAAGAACTACAGCCACCCAAAGTTAATGCAAGTGCCGCTGAAACCACTAGAGAAATAATTGAAGTCTTTTTCATTTAAAATGTATCCTTACAAAAAATTGAGTCGGCAGGTTAGCCAGCAAATAACTTATCGTCAAATCAACAATATCAATTAGTACTAAATCCCATACTCACAACTTAGACAAAACTTACAGTGTCGACTGGTTCACATTTTAAATTTAGCACTCTACTCGCATTAACTTGCAGACACTATATTCGGTATCACCCACCCCAAAAAACACGATATAAAAAACTAAAGAATTAAAAAATAGAAATAAAAAACGCAGCCGAAGCTGCGTTTTAATTTTTCTAACATGCTTTAAACAAATTTTAATAATTCTGGATTAATTAAAATTACGTCGGCGCCTGGCTGGTCAGTGATGTGACTGCTACAGCTAATAATATCGACTGCAATACTCACTTTAGGGTAGCTTACCTCCACTTCAGTCATATTTATTGGGCGTTTTAATACGCCCAATGACTCTTTTATCTTTGCTGTGACACGTCCCTAATGCCATCAGCATGATAAATATCCCTAACCCAAAAACGCGTGGCCCCTGCCACTGCCACCGGCATCACAAAAATATTCACCACTGGCACCATCATCAATAGCGCTACACAGCCACCAAAGCTTAGGGTTTGAAACATGGGCTTTTTGGCATCCACTCTTAAGTCTTTAAACGATTGCTGATGATTATCTGCAGGGTAATCTAAGTATTGAATGGCTAAGCACCAAGCCCCCCATAGAAATGCGATCACGGGCACCAGTAAATTTACTAATGGAATCCATGACAATATCATTAAGCCAATGGCCACCCATAAGCCGTACCAGATAAAATACCCTAGCTTTTGGAATTCCCGCACCAGAGTACGGCTAATCACACTGGATAGACTTTCCCCTTCAGGCAAAATAATGCCCTCTTCACGTTGAATTTTTTCAGCCAATAAGCCATTAAATGGGGCGGCAAATATATTGGTAATAAAACTAAAACTTAACCCATAAATAATTAAGAATATCGACACCATAATGGGCCACATAATCCAGCTAACAAAGTCCATCCAACTGGGTAGCCAGTCTAACGCCCACCCTATGGTGTCGGAAAATACGCCCCACATAAATGTGGTGATCACCCCAAACAAAATAATATTGGCCAGTATAGGAATAAAAATAAACCGCCTATAACCTGGGTTACTGAGTACTCCAATGCCTTGCAATAAATACTTCACCGATTTAATTCCCTCTATTTTCTATGATTAATGTTTTTAGTGTTTGGCGCTGATTCAACGCGCCCTTATTTTTAAACTTCAATGAGGCGCTGCTCTTGATGCTTAAGCACATGTCCTAAATGATTAAAATATTGTGCAAATGCGTCATTAATTTTCACACGGTGCTCACCTTGCGGGTACAGTCCCATTTTGGCCTCTTGAGATTGTAAGGTTCCGGTGACTAAAAAATTATTTTTGATGGGAGCATCTTGAACATAAGCCTCAAACGCGCGAGCACATAACTCCTCTGGCTGGCTAAAATAATCACTGCCCATCTTTTTATCCATGGCTAACGATCGTTTAAAATAGTCACTGCCCTTGGTGAGTGTTTCATTTAACATGATCGTTTGGAAGCAATGCTCTAGCTTGGCATTTAAAGCATGCTCCAATACCAATTGATCGTTAATCCAAGCACGGGAGGCAAAAGTATCGGTATTAGTGGGTGTAAATAATTTGTCGCTAATATAATGATCAAAGGCGTGAAACCACTCATGGGCAATGCTGCCTGGGCCGGCATTTTTTGCCAACGCAAAACTGCGCGTGGCCGATTCATAATGAGCACTTACCCCAGGTTGGCCACCACAGCCATATTGCAAGGCAAGGGTACCTCGCAAAGAGATTAACGATTCTGTGGCCCCTAATATGGTCATTAAATCCAGCAAGGCATCAAAAAATAAAGGGCCGGCTTTTTGTTTTTCGGCTTCGCTGACCCATTGGCCAATTTGAATGCCACGAAAATCAAAGCGCCGACGAATGGTTAAAAAGCTAATATCAGCCGGGCCATGCTCTGAGCTAAGGTGTTCTGGGTTAAGGTGCTGTGGGCCTCGGCGATAAAATTCACGAGATTGCATAAATAAAAAAACTGCGCCTATAAGTAAAAGTGCGAAAGCGCCCATCATACTCAATTTTTAACAGGCAATTACAGTTAATAATGCCCCTTCACGCGTGCCACTAAAAAATCCACCGCGGCTTTCACCTTAGGCACATGGTAACGCTGTTTTTGATACAGCAGAAAAATGCCAAAATCGGGGTTTTGCGTGGTGCTCACCACAGGGTTTATTTTTAACTCGATCAATTCGCCACGCTCTAGATAGCCTTTTAATACCCAGCGCGGCAACATCACAATGCCCTGCCCCTTTATGGCTTTCTCGATTAACCAAACACCCCCATTACTGGTGGCCACCATAGGAGGCGAAACATCTTGCCACTGGCCATCCAGTTCACAGATCCAAGGAGTGGGACCATTGGGCGCCCGATAAAACAAGCCCTTGTGACCACGTAGCTCCAGCGGGTGCTTAGGGGTGCCAAATTGCGCAAGGTAATCTGATGATGCCGCCGGAATAAACTGGTTTTCCATAAGCTTAATGGCCACCACTCGCTCATTAGGGGCGTACCCTCCACGAAAGGCAATATCCACCTCATCGCGGCCAATGGCCGAAAGCTCGTCACTTAGGTGAACGTCTAACACCACCTCAGGGTAGCGCTCGCTAAATTCATCTAGCAAGGGCAACAAGATGCGCTCACCAAAGCCGGTCATGGCGCTAATGCTAAGCTTGCCCATGGGCTGAGTCTGGTAAGAGCGCACCGCTTCATTACTTTGCTCTAGTTGAGCCAATACATCACATACTTGTTGGTAATACTCTTGGCCAATCTCGGTAAGCTTCACCACTCGGGTAGAACGCTTAAGCAGCGTGGCCCCTAGGCTTTTTTCTAAATCCGCAACCCTTCTAGAAAGCGACGATGCTGGCACACCAAAAAAACGCGCCGCCTTAGTAAAATTGCCAAACTCCGCTACTTTTACAAAATATTTTAGCGCCTTAAATTGATCCAACCTCTGCCCCTTTAGGTAATAATTCCGTCCACAATCAACACTATCACCAAGATTAATGCCTTTAAGACAATAAAGAATAGCAATTTAGGCTCTATTCATACAGAAAAATAGCTGGCATTCTTCAAACCAGTTTTAAGACACACCAACACCCAGCAGTAACCAACGCTAGGCAACAGATAAACAAACGGAAGCCAAACCATGAGCACTTTTACCGCAATCAATCTTATTAAACGCCCAACAGGCGGACCAATCACCAAAGAGCTTTTTGAAGTGGTTGAAAAAGAAATGCCTAAGGCAGGCCCAGGCCAGTTCCTAGTGAAACAAAACCACATGTCCCTAGACCCTGCCATGTTTGGTTGGATGAGCCCAGACACCAACAGCTACATTCCACCAGTTGAACTGGGCACAGTAATGCGCAGTTCAGGCATAGGGGAAGTTGTAGAAAGTAATCACCCTGACTTTAAAGCGGGTGATCGTGTGATGGGCATGATGGGCTGGCAGGAATATTTTGTCTCAGACGGCCAAGGCATAAACAAAGTGGCAGCCCCCTTACCTGACGAAGCCGTTTTGTCTATTTTTGCCTTGCCAGGCATCACCGCTTCACAAGGTTACTTCAATGTGGGCAAGCCTAAAAAAGGCGAAACCATTATTGTTACAGGTGCGGCTGGCTCTGTGGGCTCTATTGTGGGTCAGCTGGCCAAAGCCGATGGCCTGCGCGTGATTGGTGTAGTGGGTAACGATGAAAAAGCCGATTGGATCGTAAACACCCTAGGCTTTGATGCCGCCATTAATTACAAGTCAGATGATTTAGATGGGCAACTAGCTGCCGCGGCACCAGATGGCATTGACATGTTTTTTGAAAATACCGCAGGCCCCATTCAATCTTTAATTGTTGACCGTATGAATGCGCATGGCCGCGTGATGGTATGTGGGCTAATCGCCGATTACTCCAAACCCGTACCATCGCCAGGCCCAAGTTGGGTGAGCGTGCTAAAGCGCCGCTTAACCATTCAAGGTTTCACAATGCCTGATCATTACGGACAAGTACCTGAGCTAATTGGCAAGCTAACTCCTTATGTGATGGCCGGTAAAGTTAAGCACCGCTCGCACATTTTAGACGGATTAGAATCTGCCATTGAAGGTTTGAACTTGTTCTTCACAGGTGAAAACAAGGGTAAGTTGATTGTTAAGCTGTAATTTATCACGCTATTGTTTAGTTTTTTAAAGTTGATTGGTCGTCACTGTAAGGTGGCGACCATTCCTTTTTCAAGCCTACTAACCTTTACTATTTAGCGCTGATATTATCAACGCTTCTTTCAAAATTATAATTGCAAATAGTTTAGGTTCTCAAAGGAATACCCGATTCCCAAATTTTATTTTCAGCATCCGAAACACCTGCTAGCTCTAATGATTTCATAAAGGCTTTCTTTTGGGTAACAGTGTACTTCGAAGGACCTAAAATCATCCCTTGAAATATTTTATCAATACCTAATTCAGGAACTATATTTTTATCTAAAGGCAATTTATAAATAATCTCAGGCACTCCATTTATAGACTCTACGGACTCGGTAATAGCCTGATGATTAGGTAATAAGCTTGGAAAATATATAATTCTCCATTCACTCTCCTCTTGAAAGCCTACATGTTTCAAGCTAACTATAAGTATTATTAATGCCATGTTTATCTGATTACAAATATCTGCTTTTTCCAGCGTCATTAAAAAATCTTTTTCTTTCTCTAGCCTCTGAAATATAGCTACCAATTCCTCCTCAAAACGACGCTTTTCCCAGTATAAAGCAGGGCATAGAAAAATATTAAGACCATTATTTTGAGGTGGCGGATTATTTAAAATCAATGCAGCGCTTGCACCATTATTTCCACCATAAGCTCGCCACATTGAAAGTTTCCCAAAATGGTTCTCTTTTGGGCTACGCACCGAAAGCGAACTTATATAAGTATTTTGTAGATGGTCAGACCATGCTAAATCAAACTCTGCAAGAGCTGTATCTACAATCCCTTGTACAAAGTGGCTTAATCCCAATTGAAGAGCACCTGCTGACGATTTATCAGCCCTTCTATCTAGTAAAAAATCACGCAGCATATTATAACCATGAAGAACTTCAGCATAGTCATTCATAAGGGAGACATTTCGCATCCAAAGACATTTATTAGTTATAATTTTATTAGCATTATCTGAAGAGGTGTAGTGAACTAATAGCGAATAATTATCGTCAAACTCCTTTTTTTCAGCAGCTAAATAGGGCAATAAAATATCATTGAATTTCCCAACATCTTCAGGCGTCATTATATTAATATTCTTAGTTTTGAAGTGTGAGCTTATTACATCACACCATAACTAAGACGCCAATAACTACCTGAAAGTATTACTTCAAGCCAAAAATAAAAAGGCCACCACAGTAAACTGTTATGGCCTTTTCCATTTAAAATTAATCACTTTAAGATTATACGTTCAAGAGAAGATATAACCTAAACACACAATCCTAATCACAAATTTAAAAGACTATTTCTTTTCCCAAGCAAACCCTTTGAAAGGGGCATCCACTGGCGTATTAGCAATATGGTTTACATAGTTGCTCATGACCTTTTGCGATAACACCAATATCACTTCCAATACATTTTTCTGCTGGTAACCGGCAGCAAAAAACCCATTGAGTACATCTTCCCCTACTACACCGCGCTCACGGACAATGGCCAGCGTTACGTTGCGCAAGGCTTCTAATTTAGTGGGCAGTGGTGTTTCGTTGCGCAGGGCATCGATAATTTCACTGTTCACTTTCATGGAGTGGGCAATACCGGTGTGGGCTGGCACGCAGTAGTGACAGGCATGCTCAACATTAATGGTTTGCCACACCACGGTTAGTTCTTCGGCGTTAAATGAGGTTTGCTGAGCTAGGTTATGAAGGGCTTGATAGCCCTCTAATAATGGCGGGGCTTCAGCCATTACCGCGTGCAAGTTCGGAATCATGCCGAAGCTTTTCATGGAATTATCCAATAAAGGCTTAGCGGCTTCCGGGGCGGACTCTTGGGTGTGCAGGGTAAATTCGGTCATGTTTTATCTCGCTTAATTAATTCAGTCAGGCTCTAAACTCACCAACCTGAACAAGTGTTCAAGCGATACCTTAGATGGATTTGAACAGCTGTTCAAGCTATAATTGAACAATTGTTCAAATAAATAGTGAGCGCACCATGAAATATGACCGTGCCCAAGCCATACAAAAGGCCACTGGCTTGTTCTGGAAGCTAGGGTTTCAGGGCACCAAGATGCGTGATTTACAGGAACACCTAGACATGCGCCCGGGCAGTATTTACGCAGGCTTTGGCAGCAAAGAGTTGTTGTTTAAAGAAGCGCTTAATCTTTATACCGAGCAAAGTATTCAACAAGTTCGCCATTATGCTCACCAATATGACAACGCCCTCACCGCTTTGTATGAGTTTGTTAAAGACCAGGTCATTGGATCAAGCGCTGAAACAAGTGATAGCCAAAAACCTAACAACTGCTTTTTGGTTAAAACCGTGGCTGAACTGAACAATAGCCATGCCGAGATCAGTTTATGGGCGCAAATTGGATTAGAAAAAGTAGAAGAAGAATTTGCCGAAGTATTTAAACTGGCCCAAACACAAGGCCACCTTGAACAGCACGCCAATAGCCTGCGTTTAGCGAAATGGCTACAAGTTCAGATCATGGGGCTAAGAGCCTATGGTCAACTTAAAATCACTAAAGATGAAATGATCAAAATGCTCGATGAAATGTTTTCCAGTTTGCCCAAGGCGACCTAGGTCAGGGTTCAGTAATTGTTTATACTGCCCGCAAGATACGATACACAAAAGAAGTAACAGGAAGAGACCATGAAACCAATCAATACCCTATTGAGTCTTTCGCTTTTATGTTTAGCTCAATGGGTTAACGCTTCAAGCCTGAATGATTTTACACCCATTAAAATAAAGGAAAATCTAAATGGCTTGCATCTTAAGATTGAATCTAAAATGGTCGATAAAATCAGCGTGGTAAAACTCACTAATCAAGAAGCCATTGCAGTAAGTTGCAGTGTCGTGTTCAAAGACGGCCCATCACCGGCTAGCACTCGCCGAACCAGCCTGGCCCCGGGTGGCAGTAAACTGTTATCGAAAGCATTTGGTCGTAGTTTGAACGGGTTAAGATTGGAAGTGGATTGCCATAAGAAGCAAATGGAAGTGTAACCCGTATATTAAATTTCAGCGCTTAGGGGCACATGCATTCGTGTTGCTCTGTTTATTAAAATTGCTATCCAATAAAAAAATCAATCTAAGGGGCTAATAGTCACCTGCCAAATAAACAGGGCAAAAAATAACCAATAGTAAATTTTGAAGTAAAAAAGAAAGGAATAGGCTAAAATAATTCATTGTTTCCCGCCCCATCGTCATTTCATATACGTCTAGCGCTTTAAATAGCCGGAGCCGATCATGCCTCATAACCTACTACAATCTCTTGAATTCATTGATGGTGAATGGGAAGCGGAAGTGAGCTTTCCTGTTTTGGGTGAAAACACCTTATTAGTGTTAGAAGCCAACGAACTTGACGGGCCTTCAGAGAATCAAAAAGAAAAACTAAACTGGCTATATGAAAACATTCAAACACTTATTACTGACATTGAAAGTGCTGTTTTCCAGTATTACCAAGATCAATTCGAAGGCTATCACCAAAAATTGGGCAAACAAGCATCACAACTGATGCCAACATTAAATGCCGCTAAAGACGTATGGAATCAAGTATTCGAACCCGGCATTTACATAGCGCCCGATGAAGACAACGAAATTCATTTAGAATATGAATGCAGCTTTGATGAAGAAAATGGGCTACGTGTAATTATTATAGATGGCAAAATTTCCAAGGTATGCCTTTAAAATCTTATAAGAGTATTTCTTGATCATGGGCGTACCCTGCCCCAGTCAATGTAAGGAATAAAATGCAAACACCCTATTTCATCACCATGACCGCTCTTTTGATTCATCAAATTGATGCGGCCTTTTGGCATGAATGGGATATGTTTTTGCTGCCTGGGGGCATTCAAGGCTTTTTGTTTTTTAACCTACTAATTATTCCTCTTGTATTATTTGGCCATCAGCACGTGATATTAAAAACACCCAAAGCGGTTTTATATAGTTACTTTTGCGCAGGCTTAGGCATCATCACCTTCGCCATTCACCTGGGGTTTTATTTATATGACTTTAAAGAGTTTATGCTGCCCATGTCTTGGGCAGTGCTGATCACAGGTTTAGTTTCAGGCAGCTGGCTACTGGCAAGCACTCGAAAATACCTACAAAATGAATCATCTTGCGTTAAACATAAAGCCTAATAAATAGGAGTAAGTGATGCACATTATTTCAATTAATACCTCTGTTTTAAAAGAAGCGACTCATCAGGGAAAAACAATCTTAACCGGTATTTTCAAAACCCCTACCGATCAAGCGATTACGGTTGGTAAAATGAATATCAGCAATGACCTACAAGCCGATTTAGAAAATCACGGCGGTGAACACAAAGCCGTGTACGCCTTTTCACAACACCATTATCCTTACTGGCGTGAAGTATTAAACCAGCAAACGTTAACTCCTGGTGCTTTTGGCGAAAACCTAACCATTGAACACCTAGATGAAGCCAACATTCAGCTGGGTGACCAATATGAAGTTGGCGAATGTGTATTAGAAGTAAGCCAGCCGCGCGTGCCTTGCTTTAAGCTTGGCTTAGCGCTAAACAATAAACACGCACCCAAGTTGTTTACTCAGTACTTTCACACAGGCGTATATTTTAGAGTCATAAAAGAAGGTGCCATTCAAAAAGGCGATAAATTAACACTCATCAAACGGGTAGTTAACTCTGTCAGTGTTCATGACTTATTTCGCGCCAAGTTTGATAAAAGCTTTGAAGGCGCGCAAGAGATTATTAATAAAGCCTACAAGTTAGACTGCATCTCGCCTGAATGGCGGGAAAAAGTCGATAAATTGTATTCAAGGCTATTAGTTAATTAATCCGAGTTTTTTATTTGAGACTGACTCGTTAGGTTAGGTATTCTTGGATTAAACTTCGAAATGCTTAACGTACAAAAAATAATAAATACTAAAAAGATAGGTAAACACAGTGGAACACCCAGAAAATTGGATGGACTTTATTTTAATGGCCATGGATAAACTTATTTGGCCGGCCACGCTCATTGGCGTATTGTTAATATTACGCGAACCTCTGCGTTTATTACTGCCGTTTGCACAAAGCATTAAGTTTAAAGAGTTTGAAGTGAACTTCTCTCAAGAACTGGATAATGCCACCGCACAAGCAAACGCAGCGCTTCCTAAATATCACCCACCAGCCCACCTATCTGTGTCACAGCGCTTAAAGCAAAATGCTAGCTTCTTGCCCAACCAAAGCATTTTACAAGCATGGAAATCCGTGGAAGCCAGCGCAGAGTCCCTTTTACTAAACCAACAACCGCAGTTAACCATTCCTGAAAAACAGCGTTACAAATTTATGGGTGAACACCTATTGCAACAGCAACTCATCACCCAAAAACAAGCCAACCTATTTCATGAATTACGACAACTCAGAAACAAAGTGGCTCATGCTAAAAATTATTCGGTGAATTCAGTATTGGCCGTGCAATACATAGAGCTGTGCCTAGCACTGGTGGAATATTTAGACCAAGCTCACCAAGACACACATCAAACGAAAGCCAGTTAAAAAAGATACACATTCTGAAATGTAAGGCCCTACAATTAGAAAGTGGTGATTCTTACCCATAAAAAAGCCGAACTGGTTGTTCGGCTTTTTTATGGGTGAATGATTTGGCTGTTTTTATATACTGGCCACCACCCGAATCATAGCAGCGGTTAAGGTGGCCACATCTTCATCGTTCATAATATAAGGTGGCAATACATACACTAATTTACCAAACGGGCGCACCCATATACCCTCTTCTACAAATCTAGGTTGAATTCGTACCATATCAATGGGTTGTTTTAACTCTATTACACCAATGGCCCCTAATACTCGCACGGCTTCCACCTGCGGTAATTCCTTGGCTGGCAATAAACCTTTTAACAATTTCGCTTCTAAATTGCTCACCTGCTGTTTCCAATCACCTTCAAGTAACAGCTTTAGACTAGCGTTGGCCACCGAGCAAGCCAGCGGGTTCGCCATAAAAGTTGGACCATGCATAAAGACCCCGGCCTCCCCTTCACAAATGCCTGTGGCTACTTTATCGCTGGTTAAGGTCGCGGCCATGCTTAAGTAACCAGCAGTTAATGCTTTGCCCAAGCACAATATATCCGGCACGATTTCGGCATGTTCGCAGGCAAATAATTTTCCAGTACGGCCAAAGCCTGTGGCTATTTCATCTAAAATAAGTAAAACATTAAATTCATCACACAGTTCCCGTACACGCTTTAAATATACAGGGCTGTAAAAACGCATGCCGCCGGTACCTTGTACAATGGGCTCTAAAATCATGGCGGCTATATTTTGATGGTGTGCTTTTAGCGTGGCCCTTAACTCGCTTACATCTTCTTCATCAAAGGTTTCATTAAATTTAGTTTGAGGTGCAGGCACAAAAAAATGTTTGGCCAACACGCTTTCAAACATATGATGCATACCGGTCACAGGGTCGCTCACCGCCATGGTGGCAAACGTGTCACCGTGATAGCCATTTTTAACGGTAATGAGTTTATTTTTTTCACTCATCCCTTGGCTAATCCAATATTGAAAGGCCATTTTAATGGCCACTTCCACAGCCACCGAACCACTGTCGCTAATGAATACCTTATTCAATCCTACAGGGGTTATATCCACCAAGGTTTTACACAATTTAACCGCAGGTGCATGGGTTAAACCGCCAAACATAACGTGTGACATATCATCAATTTGGGATTTTGCCGCTTCGTTTAATTTAGGATGGTTATAACCGTGCAGCATGGACCACCATGAGGCCATGCCATCAATGACTTCTCGGCCATCTTCAAGAGTTAGTCGAACACCTTTGGCACTGGCCACAGGAAACGGCGTAAGGGGTGAATTAAACGACGAATAAGGATGCCAAACATGTTGTTTATCTAGGGCAATAATCTCTTCATTGCTTAATTTATGCTCTAACTTAATATCTAATGAAGGGGCCATGAATTTGCCTGCTATTATTTTAATGCCCTCATTCTACCTATAATGTTCAATGTCACAAACACAGCCATTCTTTAAGGCATCATTTACTGTATCTCGGTATGGCTTTTATTGTTCTTTATAATAAAGATAGGCATGCTAGCGCCCATAAAATCAGTCTATGTAATGGATACACATCATGCCTTCATCCAAGCAAGCCACACCCCTGCCTAGCACTATGAATGCCGTGGTATTTGATAAAAGCCAAGACATTAACCAACCTGATGCTTTATTTGATTGCCAATTACCTACCCCAAAGGCCAGTGGTTTTGACTTATTAGTGGAAGTAAAAGCCATCAGTGTTAACCCAGTAGATACCAAGGTACGCCTGCGTGCTCTACCAGAAAAAGGTGAACCCAAAATATTAGGCTGGGATGCTTGTGGCGTGGTGGTGGCTAAAGGGGAAAACACCAGCCTTTTTAAGGTAGGTGATGAAGTCTTTTACGCAGGTGATGTAACACGCCCTGGCAGCTACAGCCAATATCAATTAATAGATGAACGCATCACCGGCCATAAACCTAAAAACTTAAACAATGCCGAAGCCGCCGCCGTGCCACTGACCAGCATTACCGCTTGGGAAATGCTGTTTGATCGCTTGCAAATTAGCCAAGAAAACAGCTACCAAAAAAGCCCCAATGTTTTGCTCATTACAGGTGCGGCAGGAGGCGTAGGCAGCATGATGATTCAACTGGCAAAAGCATTAACCAATGCCACTGTCATTGCCACCGCCAGCCGCGAAGACAGCCAACAGTGGGTTAAGGAGCTAGGGGCCGACTACGTTATTAATCATCACAATGGCATTGCACAAGAGCTAAACCATTTAGGCATCAGTGAGATCACTCATATTGCCAGCCTGACTCACACTCACCTGCACTTTAATGACTACATTGAGATCATTAAGCCACAAGGCAAAATCTGCTTAATAGATGACCCCAGTGAACCGCTTGATTTTATGGCCCTTAAAGCCAAAAGCGTGTCACTTATTTGGGAGCTGATGTTTACTCGCAGCCGCTTTGACTGTGAGGACCTAGTTGAACAGCACCACATTTTGCAAAAAGTCAGTGAATTGCTGGATGCAGGCACCCTTAAAAGCACCCTTAAGCAAGAACTAGGAGACATTAACGCCAGCAATTTGATCAAAGCCCACAAGCTGGTAGAAAGCGGCAGTATGATTGGTAAAATTGCCCTACAAAGGCTCTAGCTGTCTCTATTGCATCTTAAGCGAGGCCTTCATAATGATTTATGGGCCTTAGCAACCCCTTTAGCAGCAGAGTCTTTACTTTGAGGGGCAATTTAAACCACACAAAGCCCGCCAGTTGCGATAAAATCTCCCTAATTGCTGATACACGCTCCTGAGCGACTTCAGCCACTACTAGCGCAGACTTGAAGCAATCGCCGTTACGCGAATTCATATCCTGCATGATCTCTACAAAGAGAAGGCCATCCTGTGACCAATAATTATATTCTGCGCCGCTTACGATACACCTTTGACTTAAGCGACTCGCAAATGATCGCCTTATTCGGCTTGGCCGACATGAGCGTTACCCGTGAAGAAATCAGTGCTTGGCTTAAAAAAGACGAAGACCCCGCCTTTATACGATGCACCGATAATCAAATGGCCACTTTTCTTAACGGTTTTATTGTTGAAAAACGCGGTAAAAAAGATGGCCCACAGCCAAAAGCCGAGCATCAACTGAATAACAATATTATTTTCCGAAAGTTAAAAATCGCGTTGAATCTGATTGATCAAGATATTTTAGATATGCTCAAATCTGCCAATTTCATCATGAGCAAACCAGAACTAAGTGCTTTGTTTAGAAAACCCGATCACAGAAGCTACCGCGAATGCCAAGATCAAATCTTACGTAATTTTCTAAAAGGCATTCAGCTTAAGTACCATGCAGGCAGCGCCGCTCAAGTAGACGATGCTGACAAACCAGCTCCAAAAGTTACGGCCACACCTGATAAAACTCAGGAAGCCATTAAACGCCAAAATGAAGTGAAAGATTATTTAAAAGAAAAAGAGAAAAATGACGCCCTAAACCCTAAAAACAACTCAGGGTTTCAATGGCAACCCGTTAATAAAAAGTAATTATTAGCCCGTTTAAACGTCTATTACGTGAGGAAATGTTTTTTCACTTAATAGGCGTTTGACTCCCCCCTTCCTTTTAAAATTCACTTCTCAGTTTTTTCATAAAGTAACCCAATATCCTTTTTTAGTTTTTCTCAACAGAGGCTCTTTGTAATAAATTAGCCAGCGCTGTATTTAAGCTAGGAAATTCAAATTTAAAACCATTATCTAACAGTACCTGCGGCATCACCCTTTGACTGCCAAGCAATAAACTCGATGATTCCCCCAGCAGTAATTTCAAGATTATTTTTGGCACAGGTATGATGGCAATGCGCTGTAACGTCGCGGCTAGCGTATTGGTAAAAAACTGATTCCGTTGTGGCTGTGGTGCCACCAAGTTTACCGCCCCAGATACATTACTTTCAGTTAATAAATACTGCATGGCATTAATATGGTCTTGCAGGTGAATCCAAGACATATACTGCTGTCCGTCTCCTATGCGCCCCCCAAGGAAAAGCTTAAAAGGCAAAAGCATCTTTGCCAACGCCCCCCCTGTAGGTGTTAAAACGATGCCGGTGCGCAATAACACCACACGGCTCATGGGCTCCACTTGTTTGGCCAAAGCTTCCCAGCGAAGACATAAGGCTGATGCAAAATCGCTCTTTTCAACTTGTGAAGTTTCAGTAAGCATTTCATCAACCCTATTGCCGTATACACCAATGGCTGAGCCGCTTAAAAATATCTCAGGAGGGTTATTGCTACGGGTAAACAACGTTACCAATTGTTGTGTAGTGTGCCATCGACTTTCACTGATGCACTCTTTTTGTTTTTCATTCCAACGCTTATCAATAATGGGCTCACCTGCTAGGTTAATTACCCCATCGAAGTCATCAAGATTGGTAAGCGATTCTAAAGAGTTTATTAATGTTACCGACGTTGGAAGCTGCCGCTTTGCCTTTTCAATTGAACGGACCAATACCGTAAACTGGTGCTCTTGAAATTGACGAATAAACCCCAAGCCAATTAAACCCGTTCCCCCGGTTACCAATATTTTCATCATCAAGCTCCATTAATAAAATAAATTATGACAGCGCTAATAACCCTTCAATACAAGTTCCCACATCTGCAAATACACGCCCAGGCAAACCCTTGATAGTCAACGAAGAGGCAGTGCCGCACATCAATAGTCGCTCATTCTTTTGAAGTGCTGCGGTCACTATTTTCTGCTCTTTATCTTTCCAAACCCCATCTTGATAAAACACGGTGTAAGCTTCCCCAAGGTTTCCTGCCAGCTCAATGCCAGCGGCTGCAGTGAACGGTCGATAAATCAATTGCACAGATAATTCAGCATCCGTAAGCTCAATGGCCATTAATGCCATTCGCCATAAAGGAGCCTGATTGCCTGCCACCAAGGTCACCGCTACAGCGCGTTTCTTCTTGGCCGTTTTGGCACTTAAACGCATCACCACGTAACGCATTAACTCACTTTCTGCAAAGCCAAAAGCCGCGCCATGGTCTGTTGCCAGTGCCAGCTCACTAAAGGCTGGCTCCAATAGTCGCTCTCGACAAATGGGCGCCGGATATTGAGAAAATGCCTCTTGTATTAAGTGCTCTACTTTACTGGAGGAAAAGGATTGTGCTGCTGTAATAAACTTAACAATAGCTGCCTGCCAAGTTTGGGCCTCATCATTTGAAGGCACTAGGTCTAAATCACCGCCTAGCAAAGGCTTAACCTTTCCTATGGGCACACCTCTGGCCACCAGCGCCAGTATTTTTTCTATGCTCGCCACATCCTCTTCTGAGTAAAGACGATGCCCTTTGGCTGTTCTTTGGGGCTTTAAAAGCCCATAACGTCGCTCCCAGGCGCGTAGTGTCACCGTGTTTACCTGAGTACGAGCGCTCAATTCACGAATAGGAAATTGGGCAATATCAGTTTGAATGTCTTCAGTCATAGCGCTTATTCAATTAATCATTCTTTACTATTTAACACTTAATTACCTATACAAAAAATAATAGTGTACAAGTTTATAGTTGTACACTATTATTTTTTGTATAGGTTTATTAACAGAGGTCAGTATGACACAAGCTTACACCGAAGTGGCGATTATTGGCGCAGGCACCTCAGGCTGCTTAATAGCTAATTTGTTAAACGAAACTGGCCTAGATTGCCTACTATTAGAGAAAAGCCGCGGCCTTGGAGGCCGATGTAGCAGAAGGTTGCTTCATAACGATGCCAGTATTGACCTAGGGGCCCCCTACTTTTCAGTTAATGAACACAATCTAATTTTGCGAGACAAAATTCGTATTTGGCTACATTTAGGCTACTTGTCCGTATGGGGCATTCAACCTCAATCCTTTGACGGCCAAGCCGGACTAGAGCCTTCTAGTGAGCATCAAGTTTTGTGTGCAACCCCCTCCATGAATGCTTTTCATAAATATTTGGCCAAGCAGATCAACACCCTCACAAACTGTGAAGTCGATACATTAAAAAAAGTGAATGGTCTTTGGCAAATATTCGATAAAAGTGGCCAGCTTATCCGGGTTGCACGCACCGTGATCATCACAGCACCAGCAGAGCAAGCTTGGAATTTATTAAAGTATGTGAACGCTGATATAAGTGATTTTAATGCCTGCCAATCGTCGGCAAACAGCAGCTTGCCACAATTTGTTTGCACCATTGCATTTTCAAAGCCATTAAAAATCGACAGCCATTCTTATGAAAATGGTCACTTTATATTACAGTCGGCCATTCATGAAAGCGCTAAACCTGGCCGAGCAAACCTTCACGCTTTAGGCGATGTATGGACCCTTCACAGCACCTATGAATTGGCACAGCAACATTCAGAAAAACACCATAAACAAATGGCTGTTGAATTAACACAGGCTTTTTGCCAGCACTTTGGAATAGATATTAAGCCAAGCATACTCACTTCCCATTACTGGCGTCTCGCCCAACATCCAGCCCCTGCGCAACCATCTACACTATCTATTTGGAATGACGATTTGCAATTAGGGTGTTGCGCAGACTGGCTCGCTGGCGGTGGCATTTCTGGCGCGCTGGCCAGTGCCTTAAGCCTAAGCCAAAACATTACTCAGTCATTTAAAATTGAGGCATAAATCATGAATCAGCACAAAGTGATCGCCACAGATAGCCAAACAAACCACAAGCGCGCGTCGATGATTCAGGTGGGATTAAGTGCTTGTTTGGCAGGGCAAAATGTTCGATACAACGGTGGGCACACTCAGTCACGCTTATGTCTAGATGTATTAAGTGAATATTTTTCCTTTAATACCTTTTGCCCTGAAGTCGCCGCGGGCTTTTCCACTCCCAGAGCTACCATGCGTTTAATGGGACACCCTGAGTCTCCTCAACTGGTTTTTAGTAATGATGCTACAGAAGATTTAACACAGAAACTGCACAATGGCTTTGAAGAAAAGCTGGCCACATTTAAGGAACTGGACGGCTACATATTAATGAAAAACTCACCTAGCTGTGGGCTTGAGCGCATAAAAGTTTATCAAGCCAACGGTCAGGTGCATAAAACACGCACCACAGGTCTATTTACTCAGGCGTTACTAAAGGCATACCCACACATGCCTATTGAAGAAGAGGGACGTATTCACGACCCCAAAATATTCGACAACTTTATTACCCGTGTTTATGCCTATCATAATTTTCGCACAGAGATATTAACAGCACCTTCGCTACATAAACTGATTAATTTTCACAGTCGTTACAAGTATTTATTAATGGCTCATGAGCAAACGCAATATAGACAACTAGGGCGGTTATTGTCTGGTCAAAAAAAACTAACATTAGATCAATTGGTTAATACCTATTTAAGCGCTTTTATGACAGCGCTTAGTAAACCTGCCAGTAAACAAAATCACACCAATACCCTGCTACATATTTTGGGTTATTTAAAAAATTCAGTTTCTTCTCAAGCTCGAGCGCACATATTACAAACCATTGATAAGTACCAAAAAGGTATTTTTCCATTAGCCACCCCTTTAACGCTCATAAAACATTATTTGGATCAATATGGCAGCGACTATATAAAGAACCAACATTATTTAGACCCATACCCTGAATCCATTAACCCCCTTAGAAAATACTATCTTTAAGCAGTAGATATTCAAAAAGGAAAAAACATGAGCCAGGTAATTGAACGCGTTTGTCGCTACTACCAAGAATTCAGTATTGAAAGTCTTTCTGAGTTAAGTGCAATTTATAGCACCCACGCCGTGTTTGAAGACCCCATTCACGAAATTCAAGGGCTAGAAAATATTACACGTTATTTTAAACAAACAATGACTAACGTTTCTTATTGTCGATTCAAAATAGAAGATGTATTAGAAGGCGACAATCAAGCTTTTATGACTTGGCAAATGACTTTTTTACACCCTAAATTAAATAAAGGCCGTGAAGTCATTCTACCTGGCAGCAGTCACCTTAAATTTGATGAAAAAATATTTTATCAGCGTGATTATTACGATCTAGGACATATGATCTATGAGCAAATACCAATCCTGGGTTACATCATTGAAAAACTAAAAAACAGGATGACCTCATGAAACATGTCCTGATCACAGGCGCCAGCTCCGGCATTGGCATGCAGTTGGCCATTCACTATTTAAAGGCAGGCTGGCAGGTGACCGCTTGTGGGCGCGACGGAGAAAAACTTAAAGCGGCTTTAGGCGATCAGACTGAGCATTTACGCTTTTGTATTTTTGATATGTCTCATCGCCAAAACGTACTTAGCAATACTGCACGGCTTAAAAATATAGATTTAGCCATTTTCAATGCCGGTACTTGCGAATACATAGATCACCCACAAGCCTTCGATGGCCAATTATTTGAGCGTGTCATCCATAACAATGTGATTGGTACCGGCTATTGCCTAGAAAGTATTTTGCCAAAGATCAATAAGGGTGGTCAGCTAGGAATTGTGAGCTCTAGCGTGACCACTCTCCCCTTAACCCGAGCGGAAGCTTATGGCGCTTCTAAGTCGGCACTGGATTATTTAGCGCGCACTCTGGCCATCGACTTGGCCCCTCAAAATATAGATGTGTCGCTAATACGTCCAGGATTTGTTGATACGCCCTTAACGCAAAAAAACACCTTTAAAATGCCAGGCATCATTAGTGTTGAACAGGCAGCCACATTAATCAGTAAAGGCCTTCAACAACGAAAACTGGAAATTAATTTTCCTCGTAGTTTTTTTTACGTTCTGAAAGCTTTATCCCTGCTCCCCAACATTCTTTGGCGCCGTATCGCCATCAACATGGTAAGGCAATAATATGAAAAAGGTATTCAGTGATTCCGCGCTAACTAACAAAGTACGAACAACTGTGCCAACTAAGCGTATCGCCATTATTGGCAGCGGTATTTCAGGTCAAACCTGTGGCTATTTATTAAGCCAAAAACACCACGTCACTTTGTTTGAAGGCAATGACTACTTAGGTGGTCATACGGCCACGGTGGACATTGATATCGACGGCCAAAAACTGGCGGTTGATACTGGATTTATAGTCTTTAATGAACGTACCTATCCTAATTTCATTAAAATGATGTCTCAAATTGGTGTTGAATCGAAAGTCACTGAAATGAGTTTTAGCGTTCATAATGAAGCCAGTGACCTTGAGTATAATGGCCACAATTTAGACACCTTATTTGCCCAACGCCGTAATTTATTAAACCCTAAATTTTATCGTTTTATTAGTGAAATACTTCGTTTTAACAAACTAGCCAAACAGTTCGATACAACACCGTCTAAAAAAGAGTTGTATGGTGATGCCAGCACCATTGGTGATTTTCTCGACGAACATGGCTTTAGTACGTATTTTTCTGATAATTATATATTGGCCATGGTGGCGGCTATTTGGTCGTCTTCTATTAAAAGCTGCCGAGATTTCCCTCTTATATTTTTTCTGCAATTTTTTAACAACCATGGGTTATTGGATATTACCCTGCGCCCTCAGTGGTATGTTATCGAGGGAGGGTCTCGAAGCTATATTCCTGGCTTAACCCGCAATATCCAAGACATTAGAACTCACTCACCGGTTCAATCAGTTACCCGCCATGGGGAACAGGTTGAGGTCATCAGCCAGCATCAAAGTGAAATGTATGATGAAGTGATTTTTGCCTGCCATTCAGATCAAGCGCTTGCACTGTTAACCGATAGCAGCGCTAAAGAAGGCGACGTATTAGGAGCAATCAAATATCGTAATAACGAGGTGGTCTTACATACTGATAGCCAATTACTACCAAAACGAAAAAAAGCCTATGCCAGTTGGAATTACTGGATTGATTCCAACGCAAACAATGGCGCGAGTGTCACTTACAACATGAATATTTTGCAGGGTTTAAAGACGGACACCACACTTTGCATTACGTTAAATCAAACAGAAAAAATTGATCCCAAAAAAATCTTACAAAAATTTAACTATGCGCACCCAGTATTCACTTTGGATACATTAGCAGCACAACAAAAACGGGCTGAAATTTGTGGACACAACCATACTCATTTCTGTGGGGCTTATTGGTATAACGGTTTCCATGAAGATGGGGTTAAAAGCGCATTAGATGTATGCCAAAGGTTTGGCCTAAATTTGGATAACGTTGATTCAATTAAAGATTCCTCCAATTTAACTGAAGGTGACCCAAAAAAACCTGAACAGGTAAGCCTATGAATCCTTTAAACAGCGCTTTTTACATAGGCCAGGTATTTCACAAACGTTTTTCACCTAAAGTGCACCGCTTTAATTACCCGCTTTATATGGCATTTTTAGATTTAGATGAAATAGAGCTATTACACAAAAAATACTGGTGGTTCTCTGCTCGTAGATGGGCCCCACTTCAATTTAAAGAATCTGACTATTTTAAAGGAAATAAGCCTCAAGGATTAACAGATACTGACAAAAAAGACCCATCTTTAAAGGGCATATGTGAATTGAAAATGGCCGCCATTAGCCGTGCAAACAATTTAGGGGCCAATACCGATGCCATAAATCGTGTGTGTATGCTGGCACAATTACGCAGCTTTGGCCTTTACTTTAGCCCTGTGAACTTTTTCTTTCTTTATGAGAACAATACAGCGAAATATTTATTAGCCGAGGTGAGTAACACCCCATGGAACGAAAAGCATTGTTACTTAATGGATGTAACCACCCCCAAAGTTACCCCTAAAGATTTTCATGTATCCCCTTTTATGGATCTTAAAATGGATTATCGATGGACAATTAGGCCCCCTCAAGAAAGTGCTTTAATTCGCATTGAAAGCTGGAATAAAAGTCACTTATTTACAGCAATATTTTCTGCACAGCGTTTTGAAATATGCCCAGCTACGACTCGAAAGATTTTTCTTAAATGGCCGGTCATGGCAGTTAGCATTGTGCAAAAAATTTACTGGCAAGCGGTACGGCTATTTTTAAAAGGCATTCGCTATGTCCCTTATCAAACTAAAGACCAGCATCATTCTTAAAATGCCCTAATCGGCCCATTTAATTGTGTAATAAGGAGCAACAAATGGACTCACCCAATTTAGATATGAGCTATAGACGTGAAAAGTCATCATTAAGTAAAAAGATTTTTTTCAAACTGCTTAGTCAATTAAGCCATGGTTACATTCAAGTGGTTCAAGGGGACAATCGCTATGAATTTGGCGATAGTAATGCTGATTTACGAGCCCAAATAACCATTACTGACGACAAAGCCTATCAGCGTATTATATGGGGCGGCAGCATTGGTGCAGCTGAAGCCTATACCGAAGGGTTCTGGTATTCAGACAGTGTTATTAACATCATTATGATTTTTTCTCGAAACCTTAAAAAGCTCGAGAAGTATGAAAAACGTTTCAGCTTTATTAGTAGTATATTTAACCAAATCAAACATCGCTTAAGTAGCAACAGTAAATCTGGCAGCCGAACTAACATAGCCGCACACTATGACATAAGCAACGATATGTACGGCATGTTTCTCGACCCTCACATGCAATATTCCAGCGCAATATACAACAAAACAAATTGCTCTTTAGAGCAAGCACAAGAAAACAAAATGGCTCTAATTTGCGACTATTTAGAACTCAATGAACAAGACAATTTACTAGAAATTGGTACAGGATGGGGAGGCCTTGCTTGCTATGCGGCAAAGCATTATGGCTGTCAAGTCACCACAACGACCATATCACCTTCACAATATGCCATTGCTAAAGAAAGGGTAAAGGAACAAGGCCTAACCGATAAAATCACCCTGTTATTAGAGGATTACCGAGACCTTAAAGGACAATTTTCAAAAGTGGTATCTATTGAAATGATTGAAGCGGTAGGACATAAATTTATGCCTGCGTACTTTAATATCATTGACAAATTATTAGCACCAGCAGGCAAGTTACTTATCCAGTCCATTACCATTAATGATCAACGCTATGACGACTATCGTAAAAATGTCGACTTTATACAACGCTACATTTTCCCCGGCGGCCATTTGCCTTCTGTGAGCTTAATTTGCAATCAAATGAAAGAACAGACCAGCTTATATCTCGATCATTTTGCAGATTTCCGCCTTGATTATGCCAATACCCTTAAAGAATGGCGCCACAGATTTTTAAATCATAAATCTGACATTTTAGCGCTTGGCTTTAGCGAAGATTTTATACGCTTATGGGAATTTTATTTTTGTTATTGCGAAGGAGCCTTTCGCGAGAAAGCCATTGGCTTGGCCCACATGGGCTTTGTGAAAAGTGAATACTAACATTCTTTATTAGTGGCATGATTATGCACATATGGCATTGGTTTCAACCTATAAACTTTCAGCTGATCTGGCTCAGCGCCGTGTTAGGTGGCAACCAATGGATAATCTTCCCTATAGTGTTACTGTGCCTTCACTTTGCAATAACCCCTAACCGCCAACTGGATCTTAAAGTACTGCCTTTAGCGATCATTGGTATCACACTTGATGCTGTGCTTACTCAATTAAATATCTTTAAATTTTTTCAATATCCTTTTTGGCTTGTGGTTCTATGGTTAGGCTTTGTACTTAACTTTGGTCATAGCCTTAAGTTTCTTCGTAAACTAAAAAAACCATGGCTCATGATAATCGGCTCAATTGGAGGCTGTTACGCTTATTTAGCCAGCTGGAAGTTAGGCGCTGTTGCCCTTCCCTTAGGTGCCCCCTTTTCTGTTATCGTGTTATTGATTGCTTGGGCATTAATTTTACCTTTACTGGTTAAAATCGACCTTTACCTAAGGGAAGGTCAGCATGAATAAACATTGCAGTCTCCTAACTATTTCAATGATCCTATATTTTAGCCAGCTTTCTGTAGACTGCTTCGCTGCGAACAATCAAACCAACAACCCTAACCCTGAAACTCAGTTTACACTGGTGGGCCAAGGCACAATGAGCTGGCTATGGTTTGATATTTACCAAGTGAAACTGCTCACCCCGTCTGGGCTCTACCATTCAGGGCAGTGGCCTTTATCACTAGAATTGGTTTACGCCCGCGATATTACTCAGCAAGAACTTCTTAATAAAACAGAAGAAGAATGGCAACGACAAAATCTCTCGTACCAGCAAGAATGGTTAATCACGCTTAAAACTTTTTGGCCAGAGATCTCAAAAAACGACTCCCTTCTACTAAACGTTGACAGCAAGGGCATGAGTCATTTCTTTTATAACAATAAATATATTGGCAGTGTTACCAGCACAATATTTAGCTTGGCATTCACTGCTATTTGGCTTTCTGAAGACACTTTAAAACCCACCTTAAGAAATCAATTAATCGGGCTTAAACCATGAAAAGAACCATGACCAACATCACAATGGTGATCAAACTGCTGCAATCAAGCATCCATCGGTTCTTGGTATTATTACTGGTACCCATTATTTTAGCTGGGTGCAGTTCAAAAATATCCGATTACCCATTAAACCAACCTAAATTTGATATGCAGACTTTCTTTAATGGAAAGCTTCGCGCTTATGGCTTAGTGCAAAATCGATCAGGGAAAGTCATACGCCGTTTTCATGTGGATTTACTAGGTAAATGGCAGAATAATCATGGCATTCTAGAGGAGGTTTTTTATTATGATGATGGTGAAACACAGCAGCGCACCTGGTCACTGACTAAGCAAGCCGATGGTCGCTACGTAGGTAGCGCTTCAGATGTCATTGGTAAAGCTGTGGGTCAAAGCCAAGGCTTTGCATTTAATTGGCAATATACATTAACCATTAATGTTGATAATGAACCATGGGATATCCATCTGAATGATTGGCTTTACCAACTTGATGATTCAAGATTAATAAACCGCACACAAATGAGTAAATGGGGTTTCAATGTAGGTGAAGTCACACTGATCATTGAGAAAGAGAATTAACCTAATAAGCATACACTCAAATTTAATCGGCAAATAAATGCGCTTATCTATTTAGCCATTATTTCTAGTAAGTATGTAAAACTAAAGAAAACATTAGGTTTTAAGTAAGGCTTAAATTTTCACTTTAGACCGGTGATTTAATTTTTTGGGATGGGCAATAATGCAAGATGGGAAATATGGCAATTTATAGAAATGGAATAAAGCCCACCGGCGCTTATTAGATAATAAAATATCTTACAAACTCTATACCGATGAGTTAAATCCAACCCTAAACTAACAAGGTTATTTTATTTAAAACTGCTAGCAAACTACACAACAGACAGCTGTATATTGCTTACATTATTTGATTGAGCCACTACATTTTTCTTAATTGTAGTGGATGAAGTACGAGGATTATAAAGCACTTGCTTAATTTGTTTGCCGTTCGATTTAAGATAAGACTCCACTGCAATATTATGCGGATTTTTACCCCAATCTTCGCCAATAACAAAAATATCTGCGTTCAACTCTTTACAGCCAGAAACATATTCAAGTTCATCGTAAGGGCGCACAATATCAACACAACGCAAGGCTCTTAACATTTCCATTCTTTGCTCCAAAGGAATCACAGGAACATTGGGTTTATAAGAATTAACAACACGATCTGAAGCCACGCCAACAGCTAGGACGCCCCCCAAAGACTTGCAGTATTCCAGTAAAGCTAGGTGCCCCACATGCAATAAATCAAAGGTACCTACGGTATATACAATCATCTGTCATTTAGTCTCTTAAGAGTAAGGGCTGTTCTGCTTTAATTTTTTTCTTTTACAGGCTTAAAAGTTTCCATGCATAAATACCGGTGATGCCCAAAGTATATAGTCCTAGTAAAATAACATTACGAGGGTGACCTGAAAGTTTGGGGGTTTTAATTTCGGATACATTCAATGCTGCTAAACCTAAAGCACTGACATAGAAAATCACTGAAAACACATCACCTGGCATGACACTTTCTAAAAGAAAGATAAAGACCAGGGCAATGTTATTGTTATCTAACGCAAGACCTGTGTATTTGGATTCATCGGATAACCCAAAGGTACTGAAATAACTTAATCGTATGGCACTGGCTGAAAGCACAATAAAGGCGATGGGCAAAAATACTGGGTTAAAGTTCCCAAAACTAAGTAAAAGAATCGCAGGGGCAACACCATAACTTACAATATCAATCACTAAATCAAGCTGACCGCCAAACATACGGTCATTGCCAGTGCGCCCTTTCATTTTACGTGCGACTAAACCATCTGCCCAATCAAAAGCAACTGCCCAGATCATGCCAATCATGGCGGCGTAAAACACACCAATAATACTGAAATAAATGGCAGACAACGTACAGGCTAATCCAGCCAAAGAGCATAGATTAGGAAGATCTTTCACATAAGAAATAATGGCTGGTTGTAACTCTTTTGTATCTGCGCTGCTGATTGTCATGGTGTTCCTAAAATAAAAAATACACATCAAGGACACACCTACTTCACGCATTAAAAATGCGCGCAGCATCTCTGTGCTCATTAAACAGAGTGATACTATAAATTTGGCTACTCTCTAAAGTTTGAGAATCTCAAATAACAGGTGCTATTGTTTTACTCTTATTTACCTGAAGGCAAATGAAGTTGAAGAATAAGGAGGATAGAGGCGTGCTGGCCAGTAGGCTCGATACAGGGAAAAACTGATTCGTTCACTATACGCGCTATTTAGTCTGACGCACAGCAGTTTAATTTTTTATTTGTGACACTCTAGTGGCTTAAATTACCTTTTCATATAAGAAGCTCAAAATAGTCTGCTTTATAGTTAGTCAATACAAGCAGCCAAATTCCTAAAACACCTTACAGATCAAGCTCGTAAAAATTCAGTCGTATATCACAATACTTCGCCAAGCCTATCTATTGAGCGTTTATAGAGCCATACTGATATTGTTAACTAATGATTTTGCTATTAATACGGGAAGTCACTGGCAACACCCCTTCCAAAGTTAGTTTAATCTAGCGTTTGGTTTATGTCGTTACAATAAATGGAGAACACCATGAGCAAGGGACAAAACAGCAAGAAAAATGACAAGAAAAAACCGCTTTTAACCGCAAAGGAAAAGAAAGCGGCCAAAGCAACTAAAAAAGCTGAAACCAATGTATTAGGCAATTAAGTCTAAATGGCCACCATTTTTTAGGGTGGCCGTACATTGCACTAAAAAAATTAAAACCCAGTGTCTTAAAATTACCTTATCTACTGCTGAACCATTCCCATAGGCATTAGCTAAACATCAAGTTCTTCAATTTAACTTTCCCCCAACACTAAAATCCAGAGCAATAGAAGTGCTATTTAACTGTATTATTCAGGTCCGTTTTTTCTGTGGCATTTAAGTACATATGAGGGTAATTCTGCCTTCTATTTTGAAATGATAAAATTGACTTGTTTTGAATGACACCGTTATCAATATTAATGGCCTGGCGAATGGTTTCATTTTCTTGCCAACTATCACGCCCTGCTAACACCGCCGGCAAATAAACAATTAAGGCTGCTGAAATTGATCGGGTGGCACTCTCCCATAAATAACTAGGGGTATGATCCACAGCGTAGTAATCAATGGTTTCATATTTAAACATGGGGCGCTTAAAAGTGGTTGGCTTAGCAAAAAAGAATCCCATGCCTTCATCACAGCTAACGTCAATAATAAGACCATGAGGCTTTAAGCAGTGGCTTTCTTCTTTTGTTACAAAATCAATGGGGTTTTCTGTGTCTTGAAAGGTTCCGTTCACAATAATGTCCGCCTCACTGATTAGATCGGTAAGCGGTCGAACACTGCCATCATGCTCCACCATGACCATACGCGCCTCGCCCTCATTACCTGCCCGAATTCGAACGTACTTACAATCAAGTACCTCTTCACGCACTTCGTGCTCAGGTCGCTGAATACAGATAGTAATATTTCTAAAACCGTGGGCTTTCAATGCATAAATAGCCCCACGGCTCACAGCCCCAAAACCAAAGATGATGGTTTTACGTTGATTGCCATAGTGACCATCAATGCCTTTAAGCTGTAAAGAATGCAACACTCCACAGTATCCTGCCATTTCATTATTTTTGTAAAATGTATGACGACCAACCTGACCACTTGGCGACCAAATAAACATATCCTCAAAAGCAATAAGGGTTTGTTTTCGGTCTAAAGCGGCCTGAGTTATGTCACGCTGTTGGACACAATGAACATACCCCCACAAGGTTCCTCCTTCGCGAAGCTCTTGTAAATCCTCTAATACAGGCTTGGCAATGATCACCGTACCAATTTCGGCTAGCAACTCATGGCGGGTTGCAATCCCCCCTGTTTTCTCTGCTATTTCTGAATCAGATATACCAAATGGTTCACCATAGCCCTTTTCAAAAATCAGCTGGTGTCGAAGTGCTTCAGGAATACGCGATAAATGCTTAGGGTGAATGGGGTAACGTCGTTCGTCTTCTTTTTTCGAAGTCCCAATGACCCCTACTTTTAAGGTATTCATATAGTCGTTGCCTAGTGATTAAAAAATTAAGAGATGCGACTTTATGAACGAACTTTCAGTTTCGCCAATGGGCCTGTTTTCTTTATTACTGGTGGCAGCGTTTTAGAGCATTCAAAAGTGAAGCCCTGTAGAGATGACTGAAATATCAAAACCAACGCCCAAATAGAGGGCCGAACGTAAAGAAATGCAGCCCATTGGGTAATGAGTGTTTTCTTTAAAAGAAGACTGCACAAATAGATAGCCCCACTATAGCATTTACAGACAACATAAAGGGGATTGGTTTGCATGCTAATTGAACCAACCCATAAATTTACACTGCTTTAGTGAGCATTTAGGCGTTTAAAAAAACAACCCCCTATTTTCAGAACTGTTTATGAAGGCAATATTTTTGTAAGGTAGTAAATTAATTTCTTAGACTAAAGACTGGAAACACGTATAGAAAGGACCTAGAAGCAATTAACGAAGTATTGCCTCTTTTATAGGAAGATCTGTATTCATTAACACATAAAAAACACTGATAGGTACACCGAAAACACACAGCCTCTCAGCCATTAAAAACAAGGGCTCGCCACGGATCATACAATTAATATTTATCGAGAAGTTTTAGCCGGTAAAGCAATAGGGATTGCTTAACTGAATGGCGGGCAACTTATAAAAAATAGGTATTAAAAGCTATTTAGGCACTTAACGTCTCAAGAGGCGGCCAGCGAAGCCATCCGCCTCTCAAGTTGTTAGCTATTGCCGATTAAACAGCAACTACTTTGTTTGCACATGGGCCTTTTTGACCCTGGCCCACTTCAAACTCAACCGCTTGGCCGTCGCTCAATGTTGCGTACTCGCCGCCCGCTTGGATTTCTGAATGATGAACAAACAAATCTTTGCTGCCATCTTCAGGTGTAATGAATCCAAAGCCTTTATCTGCATTGAACCACTTAACGATACCTTTACTCATTTTCTTTACTCATGATTGTTGGTGAAATATAAAAATTACACCCGAATCCACCAGTTCGAATATAAAGTCGAATTTTTCGTAAAGGCCCTTACACTCAATAAAAGACACATTTACGCCAGAAAGGCTATTTGTATTTTAAAGTGCTATTTCACACATAAAACTTTCATAAAGCCATTAATGATAGAAAATGGCCATTTATCATTTTGAAGGGATCACTGACCTTGCTTTCTCATATATTAGCCTAGCAATACATTAGCAAGCATTATCTCTATATATCGCACTTTGATGATAAGCCGTGACTTTTAAGCTTTCTAAGGCTCTATAAAGCATCTAATAAGGTGCTCAATAATCAACCCTACACCACTCAAGATAAACCTAGTATGCCACAGAAGCATCCAGAATGATGACTATGAAAAATATAACTCAGATTATTCGTCTATTTATTAACATTTAGTAGTAAGACGCGCTTCAATTACGTCATAAACACCATATAGAGTGTTTTTTAAGCATTTTTATTTGGCTGTAGCCACTTTACTTAGCTTATCAAGAACACCGCTAATTTTTTCAATAACCCGGTCACAGCCGACAATATTGTGACGATCTTTCAAGTATTCAGGGTTATTGTAGGAAAGCCAGCTCTGACCTTTTTCATCTGTCCAGAATAGTGCTTTTTGAGGCAGATCTATGGCGACCATTTTTGAACATTGCATAAGTGGCGTACCTACTTTAGGGTTACCAAAAATAATCACTTCGGTAGGCATAAGTTCAAGCTCAACACTGGATGCATTCTTACTGTGATTTATTCTCGCAAAAACAGTGAGGCCTTTTGACTTTAAAACTTTTTCAAAACGATCGGCTGATTCTTTTACTGTAAAGGGGCTCTTAATCGATATTAAATTTTCAGATGCCATAATCGAGCCACAGAAAAGCAACAAAACAACCATATTGATCACTATTTTTATCATAATATTTCCCAACAAGATTTTTCTGAAATTCTCTACCATTATTTGATACTTAAAATTTTGAATAAAGGCGATCTCTTTACACCTTGGATTCAACTCCGAAGTGCATCATCTAATAAGGTAGGAATCAGGGTCAGCTGAAGGTAAGCTCAACTCTTTTTTCTCCGGCAAGAGATGACAAGATGAAAAGCAACTACCAACAGCTGACTTACGCGCAAAGATGCCAGATTGAAGTGCTAAAGAAAAGCTTTAGCCAAAGAAAAATAGCGGATGCGATTGGGGTAAATCAATCTACCATCAGTCGAGAGCTGGCCAGAAATACAGGCCAAAAGGGTTACCGCCATAATCAAGCGCAACAGAAAACAAATCAACGCCGCCAAGAGACCATCAAGCCGCTCAAGATGACACCCAGCATAGTGGAGCTCATAGAGTCTAAATTGCGTGAAGAGTGGAGCCCAGAGCAAATATCGGGCAGGTTTTTAAATGAAAAAGAACTGCTTATTAGCCATGAAACCATTTATTCACACATTTGGGAAGATAAGAAAGCGGGTGGAGATCTTTACACTCACCTTCGCCGTCAAGGTAAAAAGTACGATAAACGCCGGAACGGTAAATCCACTAGAGGGCAGATAAAGAACCGCGTGAGCATCGACGAGCGCCCCCAGATAGTGGATGACAAATCTCGCATCGGCGACTGGGAAATCGACACCATGATTGGTAAAGGACACAGCGGTGCAGTGGTGACAGTGGTTGAACGAAGCACCAACTTTACGGTATCAAAAGAAGTAAACAGTAAATGTGCCGAGGACGTCACTCAAGCCACGATTGATTTACTTA